>Ga0163144_10029421_pt1 | contig 10546 bp, 10 predicted proteins | sample OliLak19BULKMAT1_FD_123175 | JGI IMG/M metagenome (GOLD analysis project Ga0163144, IMG submission 123175) | Freshwater microbial mat bacterial communities from Lake Vanda, McMurdo Dry Valleys, Antarctica - Oligotrophic Lake LV.19.BULKMAT1 | ecosystem: Environmental > Aquatic > Freshwater >...
CACGAATGGATATCACCCACAACGGGTCAATCGGCCTGGCCCGCGGACCGGACTCTCCACCGACGATCACCCAGTTGATGCTCGATAAGTCGAGGTTATCCAAGGGGCCCAGTAGAGGCTCGAGCGACAGAAACTTCACGAACGCACTGGTCCGGCGAAGGTGATCAATACGGTGCACGAACCGCTGGTTCTCGACGCTGACGCCCATCCAGATGTGGGGAGCCCACGGCAGCTGCGCATCGAGCTCCAGCAGCCGCTCCGACCTTTTTGTCAGAATCTGGTACTGGTGCCAGCTTGCTCGCCCCATCACGCGAAACACTTCGTCGATATACGATGCGGGCACACCGGCGTGGAAGAGATCGCTCATGGAGTTCACGAAGATCCGGCGCGGACGACGCCATTTGAGTGGTGCATCGAGCATCTGTGGCTGGAGCGTGAGCTCGAATCCATCGGCATAGTTGGACACCCCCATGGCGCGCAGACGCTTGGCCATTCGCTCGGCATAGCAGTGCGCGCAACCGGGACTGACCTTGTCGCAGCCCGTGACAGGATTCCAGGTGGCTTCCGTCCACTCGATTGCGGATTGTGTTGACATCAGGCCCCTCCTGAATCTCTGTAGGTATTGAAGATATCGCTCACGATCCTGCTGCCAGTGTCACTCTGTGATGCAAAGTAGAGGTAGTAGACCACGGCGCCTTTGGAGTTTCTCATGGGCATCGGGTCGGGCACGTACTTGAAACCCGCCACCTTCTGCAGGCGCTGGCGAAACGCCTCGGCAATCTCCTCATTTGTCACCTTGTCCTGACGCTCCCCGAACAAGTCGGCGGTCTTGCGATATGCCGCCGTGCGCCACGTACTGTCGCCCCATACCGCATCCATCCGCGCAGCCTGGGCGGACGTGACCTTGTCGGCATCCCGCATAAAAACGTTCATGTTCGCATCCATAATCATGAAGTTGTAGAAGATTTCAAGGCTGCGCATTCTGCCGGCGGTCTCAAGCACCCTCCAGTCAATATTCAAACCGTAAGGATCCAGAAGGCAGAGCGCCCGCCGATAGTCCCGATACTCGCACCGCGGAAACACATCCCGCAGGAGCACGTTGTTACAATCTCCCTGATGGACGGTGGCACGCGGATCTCGGGCTGTCAGCCGCTCTAATTCCTCAACTCGGCCGCCGTCGAGATCGACAAAGTGCAGATCGGTAAACGGTGGCGTCGTCTGTAGAGCAATCGCCGGGCTTCCGGACACCATCTCCCCAGTCCTTTTGGACACATGCGTGCCGGCCCCCGCAAAGGCGTCGATGTACAAATGTCCACGAATCAAGGGCTGGGCAGCCAGCACCGTTGAGTACGCCTTCGCGTACTTTCTCACGATCTCGAGCTTGACCTCGGACCAGTAGCCGATTTCGTCGACGCGGAGAGGTCTCTTTGCCATGGTCCCAGCCCATTACAAGAGCCGGGCCGCCTGCACACCTTGAGCGTCCATGCGGCGCCTTACCACGATCGCAGAATTTGCGTCATGCTCGAACCATTTCGCTGCTAATAGCTGCACGGATCGTCCCCATGGCATCCCACGGGTCGGTCACTTCGACGAACGCCCATCGGCCGAAGCCGCCGTGGTTGTTGATGGCCGGTACCCAGAGCGTCTGCGCCGCGTTCACCTTGGCCGCCTTGTCCTTGCGCCCCTCGCCGGAGACTTCGACGATCAGGTTCAGGCCCGACCGACAGCGCACGATGTAATCGGGGTAGTACGACTTCTGTTCGCCGTTCAGCATGTAGGGAATCGTGAACTGCAGACCCTGGTTCTTCACGTAGCACTCCACCTCGTCCAATTCCTCCAGCGCCTGCGCCATCTTGGCCTCCCAGTTCGAGTCGAGGACGACGTGCGACACGTGAGACTTGTCGGCGCGTGTTGCGTACGTCGGCTTGGTCGTGTCGAAGCTCACGTACTGCGTGCTGCCGCGCTCCTCCCCTTTGAAGGGCCGCAGGATCGGTTTGATGCGGGCTTCGCCGTCGTGCCCTCGAACGATGGCCTGATAGATCCGATCGGCCGCGTCGTTGGCAAACTCCACCAGCAGCAGGAGCTGTGGAAAGGTGCCGTCCTTACAGGTCAGGCACTCAGCCAGCCACCGCCTGGCCACGGCGAGCAGCTGCGGAAACAGCCACACCTCTTCGCCGTCTTCCTGGCGGAAGTATTTCTCCAGCACGAGCTTCGCCAGGAGAAATGCCACTTCGCCGTGGCGCCGCGCGCGAAGCTCGTCCAATGTGTGGGTAGCCGACTCGCCGACAATCGGCGCGCTCTCGGTCTTCGTGGGAATGTCTGCCGTGGAGAGCGCGTAGCGCGACCGGTCGGTGAACACGGCGCTCAGGCGCGCGGTCGGGATCTCAAAGCGATAGCCCTGCACGCGCGGAAATGTGATCTCGCACACGATGCGATCGTCCAGCGCGCGAACGTGCGTCGGCGTGGGTCCAGGTGTCGGATTGGGCGTGGAGCCGGAACAGGGGATAAACGAGAACGGCACGCCGTAGACTTCCGCATACTCGGGCGAGAATTTGCCATCTTCGCCGACGGCATAGCTGACGCGGCGAAGCCCGCGGCCGACGACCTGCTCGCACAGCAACTGAGTGCCGAACGCACGCACGCCGAGAATATGTGTGACGGTGTTGGCGTCCCAGCCCTCGGTCAGCATGGAGACCGACACGACGCAGCGGACCTGCTCGCCGAGCTTGCCCGTCTTGCCGACGGTGTTCATCACCTCGCGCAGCAGATCTTCGTCCGTCAGGTCGTCCGCATCACGGCCGGGAAATCGGGCGCGGTAATCGGCCTTGAACTCCTCGATCTCGATGGCGGCAATCTTCTTGAACTCGTCGCTCATCGCGTCGCCGGACTCGAGCTGTTCGGAATCCACCAGGATGCTCTTCGGGCGCGACGACCACCGGCCGCCCTCTTCGTTGTTGAACAGGGCGAGCCGCCCGGGCACTGCGACCTCCATGCCGTCTGCCAGCGTCTTCGTCCAGCCGGCGAGGTAATCGAAGACCATCTTCGACACGCTGGTGTTGTTGCAGACGACAACGAACACCGGCGGCGTGCCGCCGCGGGCTGCGACATCGGCATCGGCTGCCCACCGCTGGAAGGACTTGTCGTAGTTCTGATAGAGCGACTGGATCGCGCCCTCGAGCTCGGCCGGCAGGTGCGGCTCCGCGCCGCCCGCGTCCCCTTTGCGCCCCTTCTTCGGCAGGTCCTCGCGGATGCGCAGCCACAGATCCCGGTAGGTCGGCTGCTCGCCGGTCATCGAGTTGTCTTCGACCGGCACGCGCGGCACCTTGACGATGCCCGACTCGATGGCGTCGATGAGCGAGAAGTCGGATACCACCCAGGGAAACAGCGTCCCTTCGGGATAGCCGCTGCCTTTCAGAAAGAACGGTGTCGCGGAGAGATCGTAAACGGCCCGCAGGCCGATCTTGCGATGCACCGCCTCGAGCCCGGAGATCCAGACTCGCGCCTCCTCGTCGCGCTTCTTCGCGTCGGCGCGATCGTCGCCAGTCAGCTTCTCCACCTCCGCTGCCGGCTTCGGTCGATAGCAGTGATGCGCCTCGTCGTTGAGGACGATCACCTGCTTCTTTCCTGCCAGCTCGCGACACACCCGGCGGACCATCTGGTCCGGTGATTCGACGAAGGGATTCGCCTCGCCTTTCGTCAGGATGGCCTTGGTCAGCCGCGCGGCATCGCCACGCTCGCGCGGCAGGAAGCTGTGATAGTTCGTGATGACGATGCGCGCCTGACCGAGGCGTTCCACCAGATCGGCCGGCACGATGTCGCGCTCGCGATAGTAGTTCTGTGGATCGGTCGGCAGCAGCACGCGCAGGCGATCGCGAATCGTGATGCCGGGGGTGACGATCAGAAAGGCGTCGCTGAAACGACGATCCTGCCGGTTCTCGAGCTTGTTGAGCGTGTGCCACGCGATCAGCATGGCCATCACCACGGTCTTGCCGGACCCGGTGGCCATCTTCATCGCGAGGCGCGGCAGGCCCCCGTTGAAGTCGTCGTTCTCCTTGCGCAGCTCGTTCTCGATCCACGCGTCGTTGAACGCCGACGCGACTTCGGTGATGTAGACGAGGGTCTCGAGCGCCTCTCGCTGGCAGAAGAACAGCTTCTTCTCGCGCGCGGGATCGCCCCAGTAGCGCAGCAGGCGCTCGGTGGTTCTCGTGCACCCCACGTATCCGCCCGTGCGCCATTCCGTGATGCGCCCCCTGATGCGGTTGATGCGGGGGCTCGAGAGGAAGCGGTCCTGCGTCCACTCGGTTTCGAACTTGAGCTGCCCACCCTTCTTTCTCGGGCTCGCAATGGGCAGAAAGTAGCCGCTCGCACGCCGACCGTCGGCGACCTCGTCGGTGATCCCGTTCTCGTCGAAGCGGAAGTGCCGGCCGGGCTCGTGGAACGGCGAATTCAGGATGGGATTTTCGATGACGGGGGGCACGCGGAGAGTATAGAAGGGGGGAGGGGGAGGGGGTAGTGGTCAAGTTTGGCCGAGGGGCAGTAACGGCTCGGCCCATGATAGTATCCCGCCCTTCCGATGAGCGAATGGCAAAAGGGAACTAAGGAAGAAGAACGGGCGCTAGCGCCGGCCCAAGTCGAGGTTTTGACGGCTGAGGTCGTTGAAGCGGCTAAGCAGCTCAACATTGGGCAGATTCAGATAAATGTACTTCTTCAGCAGGTGGTGGATAAGGCCCCCTCCACCGAGGAACTAGTTAAGCAAACCAAGGCGCTTATTGAGTTAGCGGAGCAGGATGCCCAAGCGAGACTAAGGATTTTCAAGGACACTGCGGCGGCGTTCATTGAGGCTAAGACGAACGACCCTGACGAGAAGGATAAGCGCGCACACAATCGGCTCAGGCGGTGCCTAAAGATCGTCCTAGCGGGCGTCACGGTCTGCGTGTTAATTGGCGGGATTACCGCCGTGATTGCTGGTGGTAGCATCGTTCTTTCCGGCCTGTTACTGGTGATAGGGGCGGTGGGAATCGCCATGCTGGGGCCGTTGGCGTCTGGCGAGTCATTGACCCCGAGTGATGTGGTACAGTTAGTTACAGCAGTTAGGGGGCTGATGCCGAGGCCGGGTGGCCAGCAACAGCCACAGCAGAAGCGACGAAAATGAAAAATTGGAAACCCGTATTCGCCGTTCTCTTGAATATCCTGGCCGTCACTGGCCCAGTGGCGGCGCTATATGTGCGGTACGGTTTAGAGGAGCGCGTTTCAGCGCACGAAGCAGGGCAGTTAGTTGCTCTCGCAGGTGCCATGTTAAGTGGATTTGCGCTTGCATTTGTCGCGGGTCACCTCCTGCGCCAAATACAGGACAGCTACACGTCGGTCCTTGGTTCGATTGCCCAAGCATTGCACCACCAGAGGCGACATACGGTTTAAGCCGCGACCGCGTTAGGTCCGTCCAGTAGTCCAACTATTTCTTCAATACTCCACACATGCTTGGCGAGTCCGGCGGCCATCGCTGGCGTCACGCGCAGCGTCTTGTGAATCGGCGCGAAATTGTAATGCAGGAAGTGGAGCGCGACCGCGTGCAGGTCTTTCTCCACCTTTCTGCTGAAGCCATTCGTTAGGCGCGTGGAGCGGCGCATCGACATCCGCATGGTGAGGTTCTGGCGCTCCACAAACGATGTGCGGATGGCGGCTCCGATCATGAAGCGGAGCTCATTCGATTCCCTCAATTCCTATTCCACCTCACTGTGCTTGAGGACAGACGTCGCTATGGCAAGGCGCAACCACCACGAACCCTCACGAGCCTCCTTCGACGACACGCTCATTTTCGCGAGGTAATCGAACGCCGATCGCCGATGATCGAAGGTGGCACGCCCTCGAGACGCTTCAAATCGCACGCCTCACCCCTCGCCCCTTACCCCTTTCCCCTTCACTGCAGCGGGCTGCCCACGACCCGCAGGCCATGCGCCTGGGCGCCGAGCGCGAGCGCAGCGTCGTGCGTGGCCATCACCAGATCCGCCCGGGTCATGTCTTTCCACAGCAGCGCGGTCGCCAGGTGTATGGCACCCAGCGTCCCCAGCTCCGTCGGCATCGGTTGCGCCGCGCGCTCGAGGACGATCGAATCGACGTCCACCAGCTCCAGCGATCCGACGAGCGCCAGGATGATGCCCCTGCGCTCCGCGACCTCAGTGTCGCTCAGATTCGCACGCAGCCGCAGGCGGTCCAACGTGCGCAGACTTTCCGTCATCACCAGAGCGCTGGCGACGCCCCGCCGAATCTTCCGCCATTCGGGCAGCACGTCGGGCTGAGCGAGCGCGACGCGGAGCAGCACCGAGGCATCGACGTACGCGATCATCGATGTCCCTGGCGTTCCTCGAGGAGCAGTTCCACGATATCCACGTTCAGTCGGGCCCGTTTCGGCACCTTGATCCGAAAGGGCGGCGGTGACCCCGCGGCCGGCTTGCGGACCCGCAAGGCCCGCGGATCGCGAACCGGGATGAGTTGCGCGACGGGCGTGTCGCGGTCCAGCACGGCAATGGACTCGCCGGCCCGCACCGCCCGCAGGTGCTCGCTCAGCCGCGCCTTGAGGTCGGCGATGCGTACCTGCTTCATGGATTGATCATGACTAGAAGTAGTCATGTTGGCAATCGCCCGCAGGATGACGTGAGTATAGGGGCATTTTCGGGGAGGGCGATTTTCCATTAAGATCGCGGTGACGTGTCTACCGTGATCCCTTTGATTCCAGTCGCCCCCAGGGAGCCCAAGCCCGAATGGCTCAAGGTGAAGGCGCCAGGCTCACCGTCCTATCTCAGGCTCAAGGGCCTGATGCGCGACCTCAACCTGCACACGGTCTGCGAAGAAGCGCGCTGCCCGAATATCGGCGAGTGCTGGACGCACGGCACGGCCACCTTCATGATCCTCGGCGACGTCTGCACGCGCGCGTGCGGCTACTGCGCCGTGGGACACGGCCGCCCGCACGCGGTCGATGCGGCCGAGCCGTCGCGTGTCGCTGATGCGGTCGCCACCCTCGATCTCGCGCACGTCGTCGTCACGTCGGTCGATCGCGATGACGTGCCGGATGGAGGCGCGTCGATCTTCGCAGAGACCATCCGTGAGATCCGCAAACGGACGCCCTCGGCGAGCATCGAAGTGCTGATCCCCGACTTCCAGGGCCAGGAAGCTCCGCTCCACACCGTTCTCGACGCAGGCCCGGACATCCTGAACCACAACACGGAGACGGTCCCGCGCCTGTACCGGCTCGCGCGATCCGGCGGACGCTACGCCCGCACGCTCGAGCTACTCGATCGCTCGCGCCGCTACGCGCCCCACATCGCGACGAAGTCGGGGATCATGGTCGGGTTGGGCGAGGAGTGGGACGAGATCGTCGAGACGCTTCGCGATCTCAACAAGGCCGGCTGCGCCATTCTCACGATCGGCCAGTACTTGCGGCCCTCGCCGGCTCATCTGCCGATGACGCGGTACTACCACCCCGACGAGTTCGCGCGCCTCAAAGACATCGCGCTCGAGATGGGCTTCTCGCACGTGGAGTCCGGCCCGCTGGTGCGCAGCTCGTATCACGCGCACGAACAGGCCGAGGCGTTTAGAGCGCTTTCCGATTGTACGTAGTGTCCGCCTTTAGGCGGACCGCGTGAAGTCCGGCTAAAGCCGGACACGACACGGAACGAACCAACGTCGCGGCCGTCCTGAACACCGATTCCATCATCTTCGGCGTCAGCTTGCCGGTGTTCGTGTTCGGGCGGCTCGGGTGATACGAGCCAATCACGATGGGTGAGCCGGGCACCTTGTGGACGACGCCGTGGCCGAACGCCGGTCGCGGCCGGACGCCGACGCCTTTGCCTGCCATCACCCTCCACCACGCATCGAACGCGATCCTCCCCAGCGCCACAACCACCTGAACGTTCGGAAGTTGTGCGAGCTCGGCCTCGAGATGCGCCTGACACGTGACGATCTCCTCCGGTGTCGGCTTGTTATCGGGAGGAGCGCAGCGCACGGCGGCCGCGATAAACGCGTCCGTGAGCCGAAGGCCGTCGCCGAGTGATTGAGAAGTAGGAATACTCGCGAAGCCGTGGCGGTGCATCGCCGTCATGAGAAAATCGCCGGAGCCGCCGCCGCCATCGCCGGTGAACACGCGGCCGGTGCGATTCGCTCCGTGCGCCGCCGGCGCCAGCCCGAGAATCAGCACGCGTGCATCGGGATCGCCAAATCCGGGAACAGGCTTCGCCCAATAGGTATCGTTGCGGAAAGCCGCGCGTTTGACGCGCCCGATCTCTGTGCAGTACTCGCGCAGGCGCGCGCACTTATTGCACGAAATGATGTCTTGTTGGACTTTACTGAGGCTCACCCCTGCGTCTTTTTCGGTTTGTACACGTGAGCACTCTCCCCGAAAAAGACGTCCGCCGCTTCCATCACGGTCTCCGACAGCGTCGGATGCGGATGGATGGTCAGCTTGAGGTCGGCGGCCAGCGCGCCCATCTCGATCGCGAGCGTGCCCTCCGCGATCAGCTCGCCGGCACCGGATCCGACGATCCCCACCCCGAGAATGCGCTCCGTCTCGGGATCGACGATCAGTTTCGTCAGGCCGTCCGGCCGATCGAGCGTCGTCGCGCGGCCTGATGCCGCCCACGGAAACTTCGCCACTTCGACCGCGATGTTCTGCTTCTTCGCTTCGGCCTCGGTCAGCCCCGTCCACGCCAGCTCTGGATCGGTAAACACCACGGCGGGAATCGCGCGCGGCTCAAAGACGGTCGGATGGCCGTGGATCGCCTCGACCGCCACGCGGGCCTGGTGCGACGCCTTGTGCGCGAGCATCGGATCGCCGACGACATCGCCGATCGCAAACACAGAGGGCTCCGCGGTCCGGAGCTGGCCGTCCACCTCGATGAAGCCGCGCTGGTTCACTTTGACCTTCGTCTTGTCGAGCCCGGCAATGGCGGAGTTCGGCCGGCGGCCGACCGCGACGAGCACGCGATCGAACACCTGAGGGCCGCTCGGCGCATGCTTTCCCTCGAAGGTCACGCTGAGCCCCTTCTGGTCGTCCTTCACGGCGGTCACCTTCGTCTCGAGCAGGATCGCTTCGCAGTAGGTTTCCATCCGCGTGGCGACCACGGCTGCCAGATCGCGATCGGCGCCAGGCAGCAGGCCATCGGTCATTTCGACAACGGTGACCCTGGACCCAAGCGCGGCGTAGACGGTGCCGAGCTCGAGACCGATGTATCCCCCGCCGACGATGAGCAGGCGGGTCGGGATGTCGGGCAGCTCGAGGGCGGTGGTGGAGTCGAGAACTTTCGGGCTGTCGATCGACACGTTCGGCACGGTCGTGGGCCGCGAGCCTGTCGCAATGATGATGTAGTCGGCCTCGACGCGCTGCTCCCCTTTCGCCGTCTCGACGCTCAGCGTCTTTCCATCAAGCAAAGACGCGCGCCCCTGGACGTACGTCACCTTGCGCGCCTTCGCGAGCAGCCCGAGCCCGCCGGTCTGTTTCTTGACGACCGCGTCCTTCCAGCTGCGAAGCTTGCCGACGTCGATGGTGGGTGTGCCGAACGTGACGCCGAACGCGTCCGCGTGCTTCGCTTCGTCGAGGACCTTCGCGGCATGGAGCAGCGCCTTCGACGGAATGCATCCGCGAAACGTGCAGACGCCGCCCGGATTCGGTTCGGCGTCGATGAGGGTGACCTGCATGCCGAGATCGGCCGCACGGAACGCCGCGGCGTAGCCCCCGGGCCCCGCGCCAATGACTGCTAATCGTGTACTCAACTAGCTGCCTTCCAGCCAGATCAGCGCCGGCTGTTCGATGGCTTCGACAATCCACCGCAGCAGACGCACGCCGTCGGCGCCGTCGATGACGCGGTGATCGTAGGACAGCGTCAACGGCATCATGAACCGCGGCACGAACTCCCCGTCCACAAAGACGGGTTCCATCCGGGCGCGCGACACGCCGAGGATGGCGACCTCGGGCCAGTTGACGATCGGCGTGAACGGGCCGCCGCCGAGGCTGCCCAGGTTCGAGATGCTCATCGAGCCGCCCTGCATGTCGTCGAGCGACAGCTTGCGGGTCCTCGCCTTCTCAGCGGCCTGCGCGATCTCGTCGGCCAGCTGCCCGATGTCTTTCGTATCGACGTCGCGGATGACCGGCACGAGCAGGCCGCGGTCGGTGTCCACCGCCACGCCGATGTGCACGTACTGCTTGAAGATGATCTCTTCGGTCTGCAGATCGACCGACGAGTTCGCCTGCGGGAATTTCTTCAGCGCCGCCCCGAGCACTTTCATCAGGAACGCCGTAATGGTGACTGGCGATCGTCCGTCCGCTTCCGCGTTCTTCGACAACCGTTTCCGCAGCGTCTCGACCGCCGTGATGTCGGCGCGATCCATCTGGAAGACGTGCGGCACCGTTTGCCACGCCTGCGTCAGCCGGTGCGCGGTCGTCCTGCGCACGCCGCCCATCGGCTTGCGCTCGATCGCTCCCCACTTGCTGAAATCCGGGAGCGCCGCTGCCGTCGTGGCTGCCGGCCGAGCTCCGCCGCCGCCGCCCGACAACAGC
>Ga0163144_10029422_pt1 | contig 10546 bp, 14 predicted proteins | sample OliLak19BULKMAT1_FD_123175 | JGI IMG/M metagenome (GOLD analysis project Ga0163144, IMG submission 123175) | Freshwater microbial mat bacterial communities from Lake Vanda, McMurdo Dry Valleys, Antarctica - Oligotrophic Lake LV.19.BULKMAT1 | ecosystem: Environmental > Aquatic > Freshwater >...
GCGCGGTCGATTCTGTGGGTTGCTGAGCACATGGTGCCCAGTGACTTCGGGCGGGTTGACGCATCGCGGTTGCATGAGATCGTCTTCGGATCAATCACCCCAGCCACATCTGCGCCGGCGCCGCAGGGTCGCATTTAGCCCTTAAACTCTCTTTTTCAACCCGATCAACCCACACAACAAAATCATCCAGTTCGCCCCGCTTCAGGCTCATACCTGAATTGGAAAATACTTGATAGCGACCACATCGTCACAGTTTGCCAACAATTTGAGGCAGTTTGGTTCATCGAAGTAGTGGCTGCTCAGATGAAGTGCCTCGTAGTTCTTCGTTGGACGGATGCCTTCGAATAGGTACAGTGAGAACTCGTCACCCGCAATAGCCCGTGCTATGTCGGAGGTATTGGCTTCAATGCCACCCCCATGAGGGGCGACCAAGCAAGCCAAAGCAACATCACGAGGCTAGCACGTGATGCGGTAGTCCTCGTTCTCGCGATACGCGCGAGCAAGATCTGCGAACGACTTGAATGTCTTTGCGGGAATCAGCGGGCTTGTCATCTTGGTGCCAGGTCAATGCTGATGCTATTGTGCCACTTGCAGTGTGACGGCCCAACACTGACGTGCCGCGATCCGACTGCAGGTCCCGTCGATTTGACTATCTATTTTGGCCTCTGTGTGAAACACAGTGGGTGGTCAAACTTCATTTCCCCGCAGAGGAAGTAAATCATGTTGATGAAGTTTTTGGTGTTTCGGTAGCCTCGGGCGCGTCTTTTGGCTAGCTTGACTTTGCTATTGATACCTTCCAACATCCCGTTCGTAATGTGTGATTCGACAAAGTGAATAATGCCGGACCAATGTGCTTTGACTGTTTTGGCGAAAGCCATGAAGGCGGGGATTTTGGCGACATCGACTTCGTTACACCACTGGGTCAAGAACGCCGTTGCTGCTGGCTTGTTGGGCACTTCCCATAAACCATTGAACAGGACTTTCAATCGCCGGCGACCATCCGGATTGTCCGGTTCCATCGGCTTAATGACTTAACAATCGATTGTTCGATAAATGCTTCCGAATACTTCGTCTTCATTGTTGCCTCTCGTTAAAAAATCGATTTATGAGGCGACAACTAGTCTGACACAGGGGGGCCAAGGGTCAGGCAAACGGTTACGCGCTGATCCCCATGCTGGCCGGCAACGCCGCCATGCCCACCGCCGGCGACCTGCCGCCGGACATCGGCACACTGCCCGACGGCCATGCCCACACATTGGAAAATTCTCGCTGCGGCGCGGCGGGTCGATGCACTGATCGAACTGCTGATCACCCAATACGGAATGAAGCGAGCACCGAATGCGGCTGCCCATTGATCGACGGCCTAGTTCTCGTGGGGACAGGATGAAAACTCTTCTAGTCGTTTACCACACGATGACGGGCGGCACGGAACAGATGGCCACGGCGCTGGTACGGGCCGCTGAAGGCGAGGCCGGCGCCGACCTTGCTGTGCGCCTATTGCGTGCCCATGAAACCCAGCCGGCGGATGTGCTGAATGCCGATGGCTACGTGTTCTGCACGCCGGAGAACTTGGCGGCAGTCTCTGGGATCATGAAGGACTTCTTCGACCGGTGTTACTACGCGGCGCTGGATCGCATCAACGGCCGTCCCTATGCGGTGCTGGTTTGTGCCGGCAGTGACGGAACCAATGCCTGTCGCCAGATTGAACGCATCGCCAAGGGTTGGCGGCTACGTGCGGTGGCCGACCCATTGATTGTCTGTACGCATGCGCAGACGCCGGATGAAATTCTGGCGCCAAAGGCGATTGACGCCGCCGCGCTTGAGCGCTGTGCGGACCTGGGCGCGGCGTTCGCCAGCGGACTGGTGCTGGGGATCTTTTGAACGAACGCTAGAACAAGGGAGCAACGTCCCAGCGATCGCGAGCGACCAACTTTGCCAGCCCCTTTGAGACTTCGCCGGAGGCACCCCAGCACATCATGTGCCCGAGGAAGTGGTTCAAGGCTTTGGCCAGGGAGTAACCCGTCTCCGCCCATTCGCGCCGAAACTCATCAAAGCTGATGGTTTTGGCTGAAAGGCGGCCGCTCTTCATCGGCACGAGGGTGACTTTGGCGGAGTTGCAGCGAATGACGATGGCGGTGACGCGCTGACGACTGGTTACAACCATGACGACCCCTCAGTAATCGTTGATGTGCCTGTAACGGCAAACCACCAACACACTTTAGGAGAACGGCTCAGGAAGCCACGGACTTGCGCCAGCGGCCTCCCTGGGCCTACCTACGCTGCGGGTTGCCGGGGCTGATCGAGTTCGAAGGCCTTGTGCAGCACGCGCACGGCGAGTTCGAGGTACTTTTCGTCAACCACCACGGATATCTTGATTTCCGAGGTCGAGATCATCTGGATGTTGATGCCCTCTTCGGCCAGGGTGCGAAACATCTTGCTGGCGACGCCCGGATGCGAGCGCATGCCGACACCGACGGCGGATACTTTGCAAATCTTGTTGTCGCCTTCAATGGCGCGCGCACCAACGTGGGGCTTGATCTGCTGTTCAAGTATTTGCCGCGCCCGGTCAAACTCGCTGCGATTGACGGTGAAGGAAAAATCTGCGGTGCCATCGTGGCCGACGTTCTGAATGATCATGTCGATGTCGATGTTGGCCTCGGCGATCGGGCCGAGGATTTGATACGCGATGCCAGGCTTGTCCGGCACGCCTAGTACGGATAGTTTGGCCTCATCGCGATTGAAGGCGATCCCGGAAATAATCGGTTGTTCCATTGTTGTGTCTTCCTCAAGAGTAATCAGCGTGCCCAGTGTCTCCTGGCCTTCTTCTTCAAAGCTGGAGAGCACGCGTAGCTTGACTTTGTACTTGCCGGCAAATTCGACCGACCGGATTTGCAGCACTTTCGAGCCGAGGCTGGCCATTTCCAGCATCTCTTCAAACGTGATCCGGTCGAGTTTACGGGCCTCTGGCACGATGCGCGGATCGGTGGTGTATACGCCATCGACGTCAGTATAAATTTGGCATTCATCCGCTTGCAGAGCCGCCGCCAGCGCCACGCCTGAGGTGTCCGAGCCGCCACGCCCCAATGTGGTTATATTGCCATCCGCATCCGACCCCTGAAAGCCCGCTACGATGACCACGGTATCGTTGTCAAGGTCACGCCGGATATTGGCTTCGTCAATATCCAGGATGCGCGCTTTGGTGAATGTGCTGTCTGTCAACACCTTGACCTGACTGCCGGTGTAACTGCGAGCCTTGATGCCAAGGTCGCTAATCGCCATGGCAAGCAGGGCGATGGTGACCTGCTCGCCGGTGGAAACCATGACGTCAAGCTCACGCGCATCGGGATTGGGTGAGACCGATTTCGCCAAATTAATCAAACGGTTGGTCTCGCCGCTCATGGCAGAAACGACGATCACCAGTTGATGTCCCTTGGCTTTCCAGCGCGCCACGCGCTTGGCCACGCTGCGAATTCGCTCAGGCGAACCCATCGAGGTGCCGCCGTACTTTTGAACGATCAGTGTCATTGTTTCAATTCATCCGTCGCAAAATCAGAAATTTTACTCGATAGTATGTACGGTCGAGACAACCTATGCGTATGACTCCGTATGACAGCCATTCTGCTCATGCTGTAGCGATGGAGAAATATTGAATATTTTTTTGTATGGCGTCAGAATATGCCATGCACTCCAAGATATACTACTTCGGTAGTATTAAATCCTTCGTTAAACCATGATGTCTTGTAGTTGAATCGCCACATGAAACACGAGCGCTAACCACCACTTAAGGGAGAAATCAGTGAAAGCAGCAGAACAACTTGATATTCGGGGAATCCGTCAAAAGCTCGGGCTGAACCAACAGCAGTTCTGGTCAAGACTCGGCGTCACCCAGAGTGGTGGCTCGCGCTACGAGAGTGGCCGCAACATGCCACGCCCGGTTCGACAGTTACTACGTCTAATCCATGTCGAACAGATCGATGTAGATAAGATCAAGCGTGAAGACTACGAGGTAGTCGAGTACTTGCGTTCAGAGAAGGCGGCTCTATTCAAGGAGCTAAAGAAAGAAGCCAAGGCGGCGAAGAAGGCCGCTTAATACTGGCGTAATGGCTCTTTGAGGTCTGCGCGGTACCGCGACTTTCGGTACGCACTAAGGTAGGAGCTAAACCACTACGGGCTGACGTTAACCGTCAGCCCAAGTTCGCGAATTTTGGCCGCAATACTCTCAAGGTAGTCGGCATCCACTCGCTCCAAGCGGACCGCTTCTGGCTGCAAGGATGGCCTGGCGAGGCTGTAAAGATGGACCCCGCCAAGCTGTGACGCAAGTGTTCCAAGGATGCGCAGATAGGCGTCAAGATCAGACGTTGCAGGCAACTCACCGTCAAAGCGAAACATACAGGTCTGAACCCATGTGGGGGCTAGCGCCGCGCACACCGCAAGGCGCCGGGCGACAGTCTCCGGACGCACACGGGTACCGTTGATGCGCGTCAATCCAGCCGCTGTGGCCGCATCGAGCTTGAACCAGACTTCGCCCGGGGCTTTCCCTAGGCGTTGAATTCCGTCCTGAACAGATTTTCTGTCCAACAAGCTCCCGTTTGTTATCAACCGCAGGAGCAGATTTCCACCCAAGCCGCATGCGGCCAGAACTCGCTCAACGACGGCTACGGCTTCGGGAAATTCACCCGCGCTGGTCGGCTCGCCATTCCCCGAGAACGCCACATCCATGAGATGACGAGCCCCGTCGGGGACGCAAGATTCCATGAAGTCTCCCGCCTGCACCCACGCCAGAAAACGCGTCAATTCCTGTTCCAGCAGCGCCAGATCAATCGGCGGCGGGCCACCGCGCGTCAGGCCGGGGACTTGGCAATAGACGCAATGCCAGTTACAGGCATTGTTGGGGTTAAGGTTGATGCCGATGGACACGCCCCCTGCCCGGCGCGAGACCACCGGATAGACATAGCGCATGTCAACACTATCGCGCGAGTGGTCTTCGATTTTGAGTTGAATATTGGGCATGTGAAATTGTACGGCCATGGGATTCAGGTTTTATTCAAGTACAACGTAAACTGTCCAGCGGAGCCTCCAGAACCTCCGTAAAATCCAGAAAAGACGCAAACCGAGGCCGGACCGGAGTAACGATGATCAGTGAAACCATACTGTGCGTAGACGATGACCCGACGGTGCTGACGGCCTTGCGTGCGCTATTGAGCAGCCTTGGCCCGGAACATCCGGTTGAAATCGCCGAAAGCGGCGCCGAAGCGCTCGAAATTGAAGCGGACTTGCGTCGCCAGGGGCAGGGGTTGGCAGTGGTGATTTCGGACTTCATCATGCCCGGCATGCGCGGCGACGAGCTTCTAATTCGTTTGCATACGCTTAGCCCGAGTACGGTCAAGATCATGCTAACCGGTCAAAGTGACTTTGAAGGCGTAAAGCGGGCGATCAACCAGGCTAACCTGTACCGATTTCTGGAAAAGCCGTTCAACAATGATGACCTTCTGTTGACGACCCGGTCGGCCTACCGTGCCTACAGCCAGGAACGGGCGCTTAAGCAACAAAACATCGAGCTCAAGAAGCTTAATCTTGATCTCGAGAGCATGCTTGACCGGCTCAAAAGCCAACGGGAGGAACTCACCCGTAGCGAGGCCAAGGCGACCATTAGCACCCTCGTCGCCAGCGTCTCGCATGAACTCGGTACGCCGCTTGGCAACAGCGTCATGACCGCCAGTGTCTTGACTGAGGCCACCAAGAACATCGTGCCCTTGCTCCAATCAGGCAAGCTCACGCGCAGCGTCTTGGCGAACTATGTTGAATCGGTTCGCGAGGCCAGTCAGTTGTTGGAGCGCAACTTGAAGCGCGCGAGCGACCTGATGTCCAATTTCAAGCAGGTCGCTGCCGATCAGGCCAGCGAACAGCGCCGCACGTTCGACGTCGCCTCGGCGATACGCGAAATTGTGGAAACCATGGCCCCCAGCCTCAAGACCAAGCCGCACAAGATCGTATTGGACATACCATCAGGAATCGGCATGGACAGCTTGCCTGGCGCACTCGGTCAAGTTGTCATCAATCTGATAAATAACGCTTATCTGCACGCTTTCGAAGGTCGCAAAGATGGGCTGTTGGCCATCAGTGGAAAGCAGGAAGGTAAGGCGGTGCATTTGTGTTTTGCCGACAATGGCGTCGGCATGTCACCGGAAAATCTCGACCGCCTTCTGGAGCCTTTTTTCAGCACCAAGATAGGCCGCGGCGGTACCGGACTCGGCATGTCGATCGTTGATAATCTGGTGTGTAAGTCACTGGGTGGAACACTCAGCGTACATTCCACCGTTGGCGTCGGAACGACCTTCGACATCACGCTGCCTCTGATCGTACCCGAACAGCCTAAGCCTGAGCCGACTGGGGAATAACTCGCCCCTTGGGACATCAATGCGGCAAAACTATGCCAGGAACCCTGCGAAAGGTTCCCGGGTATGGCTGATTAGGCCTTGCGCGTCAGCTTCTCTTTGATTCGGGCCGACTTTCCGGATCGATCACGTAAATAGTAGAGTTTGGCCCGTCTTACGTCACCGCGACGCTTCACCTCGATGCTGGCAATGAGTGGCGAATACGTCTGGAAGGTCCGCTCAACCCCTTCACCCGACGAAACCTTGCGCACGATGAAGTTTGAGTTCAAGCCACGATTGCGCTTGGAAATAACGACACCTTCGAAAGCCTGAGCTCGCTTGCGCTCACCTTCAATGACGGTTACGTTAACAACGACCGTATCGCCGGGCGAAAAAACAGGAATGGTCGCACCCAAGCGCGCGATCTCTTCATTCTCCAACTGGTCAATCAAGTTCATTTCATTCTCCGTCAAGTTATGGCCGCGTTTCAAATACCGCCAACCTTTCGTACAGAGCAGGAGTCCATTTCGTCATCCTGATATACGCCATTTCTAATTGCCTTCCTGCTGAAACTCTGCCAACAGATCAGCCTCTTCTCGGCTCAAGCATCTCGTCCGTATGAGATCGGGACGCCTCAGCCAAGTCCGCCCCAGCGCCTGTTTCAGGCGCCAACGCCGGATCCGCTCATGATTACCAGACAACAACACTTCCGGTACTCCAATTTCCAAATACGATTCTGGCCGCGTGTAATGTGGACAGTCCAACAAACCCGATGCAAAGGAGTCTTCAATAGCCGATGCCTCGTCGTTCAAGGCGCCAGGGACTTGCCGGATGCACGCGTCAATCAACGCCATCGCTGCCAATTCCCCCCCCGACAACACAAAGTCACCCAGGGACAACTCTTCATCCACACACCGCTCAATCAAACGCTCGTCGATTCCCTCATACCGCCCACACAATAGAATCGCACCGCCTTCTGCAACCAAATCCAGCACACGTCTTTGATCAATTCGCGCCCCCTGCGGGGACAAATAGATCACCTTCCTTACTGCATTGGGTAACACAACCTCGGCAGCCTTTTTTGCAGCATTGATCGCCTGCTCCAAAGGCGACGCAAGCATCACCATTCCAGGGCCACCTCCGTACGGTCGATCATCCACTGTACGATGAACATCTTCCGTCCACTGACGCGGATTCCAGCATTCAAGTTGCCACAAGTTGCGTTCTAATGCGCGGCGCGTAATACCGTACGCGGTAACTGCCAAAAGCATCTCTGGAAACAAAGTAACAACATCAAACCGCAGTGTCACCAGTCCGTACCCCAATCGACACGAACTTGCCCAGCCTTTATATCTACACCTTTAACCACGGCCTCGACAAACGGCAGCAATCGCTCCTGCTCTCCATCTGCCACCACCAAGACCTGATTCGCACCTGTTTCAATCAGGGACATCACCCGACCTAGCGGTTCACCGTTCAGCGTAGTTACCGACAAGCCGATTAAATCTGACCAGTAGTATTCGTCAGCCTCAGGCTTAGGTAGCGCATCTCGCGCGGCGCCGAAAAAGCACCCGTCCAATGCTTCCGACCCATCGCGACTATCAACACCAACAAGCTTTGCGACTACACCATCGCCATGCAGTTTGACTGCTTCACAACCGTATGCAATCCAACGGTCATCGGGCGCATCCGCATCAGTAGAAAGCCACCATTGCCCGATCTTCAGCCAACTTTCGGGATCGTCGCCAAACGGATGTATCCGCAACCATCCGCGCACACCGAACGGGGCAACAATGCGCCCCAGCACGACCATGCGGCTTAGGCGGCTTTTTTGGCCGCTGCTTGTTTGACTAAGCGAGCAGCAGTCGGGGAAAGCTGTGCGCCGTGTCCCTGCCAGTAAGCGAGGCGTTCTGTGTTGACGACCAGCCCTTGCTCGCTCTCAGCCGCTACTGGGTTGTAAAACCCGATGCGCTCAATAAAACGTCCATCACGACGATTGCGGGAATCCGCCACTACCATGTTAAAGAATGGACGCTTCTTGGCGCCGCTACGAGCAAGACGAATAACAACCATAGAATTTTCTCAATTAAATTGCGGAAAAGCCCACGATTCTAGTCGGAAAGGCGATATAAAACAACATTTGTCTAGGCCTCAGTAGCGCTAATAACTGTATTGCTTCATTGAATAGACGTAGGCAGGCCGGCTACAAAAACTCGCACGCCAGTTCGGTAATTTAAGGAGCGGCCAGTGCGCTAGAATCAAGACTTATCAAGTGATCGTCCATGTCACCATCCCAAGCAGAAGACTTCATTATTGTCGGCGTTACTCAGGACGGCCGCCCATTCAGACCTAGCGACTGGGCCGATAGATTGTGCGGCGTTATGTCCGCCTTCGGTGCAGAACGGCGAATGACCTATTCGCCATATGCTCAGCCGGGTACGCTCGATAACTTCAAATGCGTTTACGTGCATTCCAGGATTCGCGACATTGAGCCGATGGCGTACACCTTTTTGGTGAATTTTGCCAAGGACAACGGCCTAAAGGTCAATCCGTGGACACCATCCGACTAGGAATAGGCAGTCGAGCAAGCCGTAAAAAGCAGTAGCTTCACAAAGCAAAAAGCCATCCCTAAGATGGCCTTTTTCTTACCAAGAACTAGTCGATCAGGCTTGAAGCGACTTGATCGCAGCAGAGAGACGACTCTTTTGACGCGCCGCTAGATTCTTGTGGACGATTTTCTTATCAGCGATAGAGTCAATGACACTCTGAGACTCGTTGAACACGACCTGAGCGGCCGCCTTATTGCCCGCGTCAATTGCCTTACGAACTTTTTTTATTGCCGTCCGCAAAGTTGAACGCAAGCTCATGTTTTGAGCGCGCTGATTAACAGCTTGACGGGCGCGCTTACGCGCTTGAGCAGTATTGGCCATTACTTTAATCCAGTGGTACTTAAGGAAGGTCGCAATTATAGAGCCACATTGGCTGAAATGCAAATTCAAGCATCGTCCAACGGGGTTTGAGCGCAGTAATCGGCGTTCGGCCGCAAGGCGTGTGGAAGAAACACCGTTCTAGCGGGCCTTGATGTAATGCCGAACCCGTTAGCGCGGTCACTGACCTTTGGCATAGTTTGACTCCATTGGAGATGCAAGTGATACTTGCCGCTCGCGATCCAGTTTCTCTCGCACATCCAGCAGGAGTTAATTTGAAACCGCAAGCGTTATGGCTAGCCTCTATCGTAATTCCATTCTGCGGTCACGCCAGCGCAGAGACCTGCAACGCGCCCGGTCTGGCGCCAGGATTCTGCGACAGCGACGGCGATCTGATCGCCGACTCGCCCGGTGACAAATCGCAATGGATCGACCCCGATCCGATCGTTTTAGCCGACGTGCCCACAACGGATATGCAGGCACGTGCCGAACGGGCGACCCCGTTTCTTCGCTATCTGGAAAAGGCCACGGGACGCAAGGTGACGTATTTCGTGGCCAGAGATCTTTCCGACTTGCTTGCCGCCTTCAAGGCACAACGCGTGCATCTGTTAATTCTCAACACCGGCAGCGTCGAACCCACGGTCCGCTGTAACGGGTTTGTTCCAATTGCTCAGCCCGTCGACGCCGCTGGCAATCTCGGCGGGTATCGGATGGAGATTGTGGTTCCAGCGAACAGCGCGATCAAGACGGCGCGTGATCTGAAGGGCCGCAAGATCACCTTCGTCGACGAGCACTCGAACTCAGGCTACAAGACGCCGCGAACCATTCTGGCGAAAGAGTTCGGCCTGGAGGCAGGCAAGGACTACAGTTTTGAGTTCTCCGGTCGCCAAGATAATTCAATCATGGGTATTGCCAATGGGGTATACGAGGCGGCCGCCGTTGCAAGCGACCTGCACGAGAACCTAGTGCGAGACAAGCTGTTGAACGCGGCGGCTGTGAGAATCATCTATACGTCTCGGACCTTTCCGCATTCGCCATGGGGCGTCGGCCATCGTCTGAATCCGGCGTTAGTAACCCGCCTCCGTAGCGCCTTCCTAAGCTATACAGGATCGGTCGGCGCCTTGTCTGGCAATAGTCGATTCAGGGCCGCGAGCTACAAAGCCGATTGGGAGTTCATGCGGGAGCTCTCCGCCGCGTCTGGAAAGCCATCTGGCTGCAACTAATGGAGGCGTCTTGAATGAGTCA
>Ga0163144_10029423_pt1 | contig 10546 bp, 9 predicted proteins | sample OliLak19BULKMAT1_FD_123175 | JGI IMG/M metagenome (GOLD analysis project Ga0163144, IMG submission 123175) | Freshwater microbial mat bacterial communities from Lake Vanda, McMurdo Dry Valleys, Antarctica - Oligotrophic Lake LV.19.BULKMAT1 | ecosystem: Environmental > Aquatic > Freshwater > Lake...
GCCCGGTGCCGGCCACGAGGCCGTCGCGGCGGGCAACGGGATCGGCCAGCCGCGCCCGGTCCCCATCGACGGGCGGCGTCGGTGCAGGGAAGAGCACCCGGCCCAGCCGGGCAAGGATTGCGGAACCGCACCGTGCAGGTCGTGGACACCGAATCCGGCACGCTGTGGAAGCCGTCGAAGGGGCCGACATAGGGAACGAAGTGGGGCGCTCTGCCTCGAACATCTCCCAGATCGTCTTGTCGGTCTGTTCGGGGTGGGGGTGCGCTTTGGCATAGGCCACGCATTTGTCGAGCAGCCAGGCATTCAACGCGTCCAGACGTCTGACCCGCAGGCGTGGGGTGAAGAGCCGCTCACGGACCTGCCCGACCTGGTTCTCGACCTGACCCTTCTCCCAGCCCGAAGCCGGGGTGCAAGCGACCGGTTGCACCACATATCGGCTGCACATCAGAAGAACGCGGCGGTTGCAGAGCTGCTCCTTGCCACTGAAGACCGCCTCCACCGCCGTCTTCGTTCGGCCGGGCCTCGAACCGATGGCGGCCCGGCCTCACTGTCGTAGATGCCCCGCGTGCAGGCGCCCTTGAAGAAGGCAAATGCCCGATCAAGGGCATCAAAGATCGAGCCATCGGAGCGCCATCGGTTCGAGCCCGATGGCGAGGCTCCTGGCTCGCGCGCATGCAGGCCCGCCCCATTCGCCCTGCGCACGAACGCTGAAGTGTTCGCGGCAGGGCCGCGAGGGCATCATCGGGTTGTGGCAAAGCCGGACGTGGGCCACCTTCACGGTGACCGTGACGCCGCTGACCAAAACGACGTCGTGGCTCCGGTCGAACTGCCAAGCCTCGCCGGGGGCATACGACAATGGCACATGGGCTTGGGCCGTCGCAGCGCCCCGGTTCTGTGACCGGGTCTTCGCAAACCGGCGCACAGCATCGCAGCCACCCCCATAGCCGAGCCCGCGCCGTCGGGGTATTCCTCGGACCAGTGGCGGAATACCCCTCCACCTCGAAGATCCGGATCAGCGTCGGCCGTTCCCGCGACGGCTTGCCCGCATTGGTCGACAGGAACTGTTCGAGTTGGTTTTGCCATGGCCCGACCCGCGGCATCGGCTGACGCGCCCGCTCGCGCTCGCAGCTGAAGTCGGTCTCGTCCGACCGAACGATCTTGCGCACCCTCGGCCATTGCTCGGACCAATGGCGCAATGGCTTCGATCCCTGACACATGAAGTTCCCGGGCGATCTTCTTCATCGACCGGCCCTGAACCTGAATGGCCCGCCGGACCCGCGCAATCGTATCCAACCGCTTGATCTCCCCCTCCGTCCGCTGCCTCGCAACGAACGGTCTGCCAGAACTTCAGGGGGGTCAAAACCGCAGGCCGATCACCCCAACCAGGGGGGGGAAATTGCACACCCAAACACGTGATGTCGCTGCGTCAGTGATGCGACGCACCCTGTCAAACTCTTCGCTATCGGTAATACCCCCGCCGTACGCGTCGACAAAGACCAGGATCAGGATCAGGGGACTGGTACCATGCTTGGCAATCTCGACCCGTTCGACCTGTCCCCTGGCCAACACCTCTTGATGACTGCAGTGCGGGCCATTCCATGAAATTCCCTATGATTGCGGTGAGTTGACAGCTCGCAAAGTCGTAGAGCGTTCGATCAGCCTGCAGGGCACGATCCGGTTGATGCCGCCCGCGGAATTCCCCGATGACAACATCGATTGCAGGATTTCCATTGCGTTGGCGACCATCAGTTTGCAATCCTGCACAATCGTGGTGAGATCATAGGACGTCCATGATGCCTCGGGTACATCGTCGAAGCCTGCCACCAGCGCATCCTCGGGCACGCGCAGTTTCAGGGCGTGGCGAAGCGCGTCGAGCGCGCCCAGCGCCATCAGGTCGTTGCCGCAAAAAATTGCCTCTGGCAACGGAGCGCGTTCGTTCAAGGTGAGGGTGGCCCGGTAACCGCCATCGTAGCTGTAGTCGCCGGTGGTGGTGGCGACCTTGGGGAACCCCAGCCGGCGAAGCCGTGTGCGGTAGCCGCGCAGGCGCTCCGCGCTGGCGTAGCTGCCCGCCGACCCGGCGATGAAGCCGAACGACCTGGCACCCCTTGCGACGAACAGTTCCGCAATCGCAGCAGCGCCGCCCGCGCTATCGGCGCACACCGACGCGACCCAGTGGTTCTTCACCGGCGTGTTGAAGGTAATGGTGGGAATTCTGATGCTGGCAAGCGCCTGCGCTGCCTCCTCCGAAAGCACCGGCAGGGCACTGACCACGGCGTCGACGCGGTAGCTGGCGAGGCGCGGAAGCACGCCATCAAGGGCGTGGTCGCTGTCGCAATGGATCAGAAGCACTTGTAGGCCGATATGCTGCAGGGCCTTGGTGAACTCCTCCAGCGCCATGGCGTAAAACGGATTGCCGGTGCCGCTGATGACCACGGCGACGAGACGGGAGCGGTGGTTGAGCAGGATGCGCGGGATGAAATTCGGGCTGTAGCCGAGCGTTCGCGCCGCCTCCAGCACCTTGGCGCGCATTTCGGCAGAGACGCTTTTGCCCTCGGAATAGACCCGCGACACGGCGGATTGCGAGACCCCCGCAAGGTGGGCGACATCCGTCGATGAAGGATAGCGTCGTGTCTGTTTCATATGCAGGGCACGGTCTTGTGATTGAGGGAGGGGCAACGCCCCCGGGGGACATGCGGCTTTAGATCGTTTTCAACATGCCGCCATCAACAAAGTACGTTGACCCCACCGAATAGCTTGCGCGCGCCGAGCACAGGAACACAAAGAAATTGGCGATCTCTTCCGGCGATGCGAAGCGGCCGATGGGGGTATTCTCTTTCGCCAGCGTGTCGATGTAGCCCTGCCAGTCGCCGCCCGCGTCCGCCGTCAGCTGCTTTGCGGTCTTGATCCAGTCCGGTGTCAGCACAAAGCCGGGATTGATGGCATTGACGCGGATGCCGTCCTTGATGAATTCCGTGGCCATCGTCTTTGACAGCATCACCAGCGCTGCCTTGGTGACATTGTAGATCGGCTCGTACCACAGGGGCTGGGCGGCGCAGATCGAGGCATTGTTGAGGATGACGCCGCCGCCGCGCTTGCGCATGAAGGGAACGAGACCCCGGGCGAGGCGCATCGCCGCCATCACGTGGAGATCCCAGTAATATTGCCACTTGGCGTCGGGGGCGTCGGCGATGGTTTCGTTGCTGCCGGTGCCGGCATTGTTGATCAGGATATCAGCGCCGCCGAACTCCTTCTCGACGGCGGCAATGGCGGCGGCGACACCTTCGGCGGTGGCGACATCGCACGGGACCGCGACGACGCGGACCCTGGAGCCACCGGCAATTTCGGCGCGCGCTGCTTCAAGGCGGCCGCCATCCCGCGCCACGATGGCGATATGCGCGCCCTCGGCGGCCAGTCCCTTGGCGACCGCGAGGCCGATACCGACACTGCCGCCTGTGATGACCGCAACCTTATCCCTCAGGCCCAGATCCATCTTGCGCGCTCCTGACTTACTTCACCACCGGAATTTTCGTGCGGTCGATGGTGATTGCGACCGCCAGCACGAGGACAACGCCGAAAACGATGTTCTGCGCGAAGATGTTGACGCCCAGAAACGTCATGCCGATGCGCACGACGGAAATGATGAGGGCACCCACCAGCGTGCGCCAGATGCTGCCGACGCCACCGGTGATGGCGGTGCCGCCGACGACGACAGCGGCGATCGACGGCAGCAGCATTTCAGCCGCCAGCGTCGGCGACCCGCTTGAAAGCCTGCCGGCGAGGATGACCCCGGCCAGCGCGGCAAAGCCCGCAGAGAGCACATAGGCAAAGATTTTCTGGCGGTCCACCTTCACGCCCGACGCATAGGCCGCGGGCTCGCCCGCGCCGATGGCCGCGCTGTAGCGGCCAAAGCGCGTATGGGCCTGCAAGGTGTGCGCGACGGCAAGCACAATCAATCCGATGATGATGACATTGGGAATGCCCGCCACGTTACCCGTGATCCAGGTCTGATAGCTGCGGTCAGCATCGCCCAGGGTGATCGAGCGCTGCTGCGATATCACCAGCGCCGTGCTGAACAGCACTCCGCTGGTGGCGAGCGTGGCGATGAAGGACGGTATCTTCAGCTTGACATGGGCGATGCCGGAGAGGAACCCCGCCAGCGCACCCGCCGCCACAGCCAAGACGAATGAGCCGTAGCCGAAACGGGCGACGGTAAGGGCCACGATGACGCTCGATAGCGAAGCCATGGATTGAAGCGACAGGTCGATGCCGCCGAGCATGATCACAAATGTGACGCCGGTCGCGAGGATGAACAGCACCGCCGTGTCGCTGGCGAGTTGCAGCAGCGTGGGCAGCTTGAGAAACACCGGCTGCATGACGCCGACTATGGCGACAAGGATGATGAGCGTCGCCAGCGGCAGCCACTGGCGCATCCCATCCGAACCCAGCCTGTCGATGAAATCCCTCATCGCTAAACCATGTGCCCGATGAGATCGACCTGGCGCGGCTTGTGGCCAGGGCTGCCGTCGGCGCGGTGGGTGATCCTGCCGTCGCGCATCACCAGCAGCGTGTGGCTGAGGCCGATGGTTTCTTCCAGAGTGTCAGAGGTAAGGATGACGGCGAGCCCTTCTGTGGTGATGGCGCGCACGAGGTCATAGACCTCCTCCTTCGCGCCGACATCGAGGCCGCGGGTGGGATGGTCGAGGATCAGGATTTTCGCCTTGGCTTGGAGCCATTTCGCCAACACCACCTTCTGCTGGTTGCCGCCCGAGAGGTTGAGGCACAGGGTGCTGATGCCGGGCGTCTTGATCTTGAGGCGCTCGACCCAGCTTTTGGCGAGGCGGCGCTCCTCGGATGCGTTGATCAGGCCGTTGCGGGTAAGGCTCGCAAGGTCGGCGAGCGTGATGTTGGCGGAGACTGACAGAAAAAGCACCAGGCCTTCGACGCGGCGCTCGCGCGGGACGTAACCGATGCCAAGGTCAACCGCCTCGGCGGGGTTGGCGAGGCGAACCTCTTGCCCCCTGAGACGGAGCTTGCCGCCGTCGTGGGGCGCGAAGCCCGCCAGCGTGCGGGTAAGTTCCTCGCGGCCAGAACCGATGACGCCGGCGATGCCGAGAATTTCGCCGGTATGCAGCTTGAAATCCACGTTGCTATAGGCGGTGCCAAGCCCCAGGCCTTCGGCTTCCAGCACCACCTCGTCGCGAAACGGCCTCTGCAGGGGTACGCGGTAATATTCGGCCTGCAGACTGCGGCCCACCATAAGTTGGTGCAGCTTCGTCGTGTCGGCGTCGGCGGCGTCGAGGTCGGCCACCACCGCGCCGTCCTTCATCACATAGATGCGGTCGGAAAGCTCAAGCACCTCATCGAGCCGGTGCGAAACGAAGATGAAGGAGGCGCGCGTCTTGAGGGAACGCACCCGAGCGAAAAGAATCTCGATCTCTGCTTTTTCGAGGACGGAGGTTGGCTCATCCAGCAGGATCACCAGGTGGCCGCCCGCATGTTCCTCAAGCGTGAGGGCCTTGGCGAGTTCCACCATCTGGCGCGCGGCGAAGCTGAGCGTGTCGGCCCGCGCGCGGGGATCGACGTCCACCTGCACCTTCGCCAGTTGCCGTGCCGCCGCAGCGTACAGCGCCGTCCAGTTGACGAGGCCGTACCGGGTGAACTGGGCCTCGTTGCCGAGGTAGATGTTTTCGCCCACCGTCATGTTGGTGAGAAGGGATTGCTCCTGGAACACCATGCCGATGCCTTGGCGGTTGGCGTCGGCGGCGCTTTCAAATGTGCATGGCTTTCCGGCAATCAGGATTTCGCCGGAGTCAGGCTGGTACACGCCGCTGAGGATTTTCATCAGCGTCGATTTGCCGGCACCATTCTCGCCAATCAGCCCGATGACCTCACCCTGGTTGATGTGGATCGACACGCCCGTGAGGGCATGGACACCAGGAAAGCGCTTGTCCACATTGACGAGCGAGAGGGCGGGGGCGGTCATTTCACGATCTTCATCAGCTTGCGGTCAATCGACAGCGCCACCGCCGCGATGATCATCAGGCCCTGCACCCCGATCTGCACGCTGGGAGGCACGCCCATCAGCACCATGCCGTTGGAGAGTACCACGACAATCAGCACGCCGACGAATGTTTGCAGCACGCTGCCCTGGCCGCCCGACAACGCGGTGCCGCCCACCACCACGGCGGTGATCGTGGTGAACAATCTCCCATTGCCGATCTGCGCGTTGCCAAGCCCGAGCTGTGCCGCCGCGAGGATGCCGCCGATAGCGTAGAAAACGCCCGCGATGGTAAAGGCGGCGATGCGCACGCGCGCCGTCGAGATGCCGGAAAGCCCCGCCAATTCCTCACCGCCGCCCAGCGCATAAATATAGCGGCCGAGACGCGTGTAGTTCTGAATGACCATCGCCACCCCGAGGCAGGCGAGCGCCACCCACACACCCCATGGAAACCCCAAAAAGCGATCAATGGCCAGCCCGCGGATCATCGGGTCGTTGATGCGGGTGGCCATGCCCCCAAGCAGCGCGTTGGCAACGCCGACGCCGATGAACCAGGTGCCGAGCGTGGTCATGAACGACGGCACCTTGAGCCACACATGGATCGCGCCATTGATGAAGCCAACGGCTCCGCCGATGACCAGCACCGCCAGGACGCCGAGCAGCCCATAGTCATTGGCATTCGCGCCGTTGAGCACGAGCATGGACAGGACGACGGCGGACAGCGTGAGGCCGCCTTCGACCGAAAGATCGATGGAGCCCATGAGAATGATAAAGGTCGCACCGATGCCAAGCACCAGCGGGATCATCGCCGTCAAGCCGATGCGCACGAAATTGCCGAAGGTGAGGAAGTTTGGATTGATCACCGTGATGATGGCGCACAGCAACACAAGCACCAGCACCGGCGCCCATAACGCCGCGCGAAAGCGGCCAGCGCGGGGTTTTGCCGCTGTTTCAGCTTGTGTCTGCACCGTGGAATTCGCCAAGGAAATCCCCATGATCGATTGTTCTGCTACGGGCTGCCGCAGTTTGCGTTTATGTCGAACGGGAGGAGGCGCGCGCTGAACGGCGCGCGCCTCGCCTGCCTAGCTGTACTGGATCTGCCCGCTGGCACGGCCCCAGATGTCGTTCCAGTCCATCGAAGGCTCCGCCTTGATGTTGGAGTCATAGTAGCTCTGGGCGTTCTCGGCGGTGATGGTGACGCCGGTGCCGTAGAACTCGCGGTGGTCCTTGCCTTCCTTGGCGGGATCGAACACGCCGGTTTTGGCGGCGAAGCCGATGGCAAGACCCATGCCGCCCTGCCAGTACGGATCCCATGCGACGGTGCCCGCCATTTCACCCTTGAGGACGGCCTCGACGGCGAGTTGGATGCCGTCGATGCCGGTCACGGGCACCTTGCCAGCGCGGCCATCGGCGCGCAGCGCCTCGACAGCGGCAAGCGCCATGCCGTCATTCGCCGCCCAGATACCGCCGATCTTGTCGCCGAACCGGGTGAGCCAGGCGTTGGCCTTCTCAAGGGCTTCGGTGTCGGACCAGTTGGCCACCTGGAAGTCGAGCAGCTCGATCCCGGGGTTGGCCTTCAGCGCATCCATCAGGCCCGCCTTGCGTTCGATGGCAGGCACGTTGGATTCAATGCCGCCCAGCGCCACAATGCCGCCCTTGCCGCCCATCGCCTTGAACAGCGCCTCGGCCATGGCCTTGCCATAGGGAACGCCGCTGAATGAAATGTGGGCGACGTAGTTGGGGTCGTAGTCCCATGGGTGGAGGTCGGCCGGCTTGTTCCATTGGGTGACGACATATGCACCGGCGGCCTTGCAAGCTTCGACGATCGGCCGGGCGTCCGGGCTGTCGTTGGGGTCGATGTTGATGGCGCAGTTGCCGCCTGTCTTGGCCAGGATCGCCTTGATGTCGGCGATACCCTTTTCGCTGTTGCCCTCGGTGACGAGGGTGACGTATTCCGCGCCCACCGATTTCGCAAAGGCGGCACCGCCCATGTTCCACGTCGCGTGGTAGGGATTGGACAGCGAGCGGATGGAGTTCACGACAACCGGCACTTCGGCGGCATAACCGCGCCGGGTGATGATAGCGGGAAACGCGCCCACCGCGCCGATTGCGGCGGCGCCCTTCAGAAACCCGCGGCGTTTGAGCAGCGGGCCAGTCTCATTGGTGACTAACTTGTTGATCATTGATTGGTTCCTCCCTGTGGCGATGCCGCGGCCTTTGGCATCCCCGTGACAGTTCAGTCTTGCGGCAGGCCTTGCCCCGTTTGCCCGGGACCTTTGCTGTGTCGGGCAAAGGCGCGATTGCCGAACGTGCACGGCAGCCAGCTTTCCCAAATCTTGAGCATTGACGAGCCGTTTAGGCCGTGCATAGCTATGCACACCAATCCTCATGTGTCAATCCGCCGCAGGACAAGAAAGTAACTCAGGAAAAAAAATTGCCGTCATCACCGGCGGTGCGCGCGGCATCGGTCGCGCTATCGCGCAGCGTCACGCGGATGAGGGTGCCCGCGTGGTGATCGCAGACTCGCGCGGTGACGAGGCACGCGAAACCGCCAGCGCGATCGGCCGCAATGCCGTCGGGGTGGACCAGAGCCGCAATCAGTGGGTCCGTGCCATGGCCAAGTTCGTGGCCGATGAGGTGGAAGCGGCGGACATTCTGGTGAGTGGCGCTGCAATCTGCAGCATGGGGCGGCTGGCAGAGATTTCGGAGGACCAGTTTGACCGCCAGTTCAACATCAATGTCCGTGGCCTGGTGTTTGCATCGCAAGCTATATCGGGCCAGATGGTTGCGGCGGGCAAGGGTGGCAAGATCATGAATTCTTCAAGTCAGGCCGGTTCGGGGCGAGGCGCGAGTCGCCGTCTGTTGCGCCACCAAGGCCGCCGTCATCAGCATCACGCAAAGCAGGGCGCGCGCGGCTGCGCTGCTGGTTGAAATAGTTTTGAACTGAGACGCAAACGGCGGCGAACTTCTGCAGACTTCAGTCTAACCTGCTGGCTTCTCATGGTATTTTTGGCAAGCTTGCAGCTGTGCGCACCAGTCCACCACAGGCTCAGAGATCACTTTCCCTTGGCGAGATGATGATGCAGGTCTCCTCGGCGCATCGCTCTGCCACGACGGCAGGGCGTTTTTCCAACAGCATGACAGTCTGCAATCAGGTTTTGGCACCGCGCCGCAGGATGCTTTGCGCCGTGATGAGCAGGCACAGCGACACGGCCAGAACCATGCTGCCGATCGCATTGATTTCCGGCGTCACGCCGCGGCGGATCGATGAAAAGACATAGATCGGCAGGGTGGTTTTCGACCCCGCGACGAAGAAGGCGATGATGAAATCGTCAAAACTGAACGTGAAGGCGAGCAGAAACCCCGCCAGTATGCCGGGGAAGATCTGCGGCAGGGTCACCTGACGAAAGGTGCCGAACGGCGTGGCACCAAGGTCGGCGGAGGCTTCGATCAGGCTGCGGTCCATGCCCGCGACGCGGGCGCGCACGATGATGATGACCAGCGCCATCGAAAAGAGCCCATGCGCGGCGATAAGCGAGCCAAGCCCAAGCGAGACTTGTGGGGCGGCGTCGGCGATAGGCCACAGCGCCTTGAGGATCGGGTTCAGCCAGTCGAACAGCGTCACCAGGGCGATCAGCGTGGCGATGCCGATCACGATGCCGGGGACCATGACCGCGATGTAGATCATCGCGTCAAAAACGGCCCGAAGCTTGCCTTTCACGGATTGCAGCGCCAGTGCGGCCATCGTGCCAAACAGCGTCGCAAGAAACGCGGAAGACAGGCCGACCGTCAGGCTGGTCTGAAACGCCTCCACAACAAAGGTGTTGGACAGGGCCTTGCCATACCATTGCACGGACAGGCCCTGAAGCTGGCTCGCGGCCTTTCCGGCGTTGAACGAGAACAGGACGATGATGCCGATAGGCACGTAAAGGAACAGGTAAACGGCGACGGCGTAAAGGCGCATCTTCCCCTCACATCAACGAGATATCGTCGCGGCCACCGGCCCAGCGCCGCGTCAGACGCATATAGACGGTGACCGTGACCAGCATCACCAGCACCAGGGCCACTGCGACGGCAGAGCCGAAGGCCCAGTTGCGCGATTGCACGAACAGATCGACCAGCGCGTTGCCGACGAAGAACACCTTGCCGCCGCCCAGCATGGCGGGGATCAGAAACTCGCCCATCAGAAGGATGAAAACCAGCATGCAGCCGGTGGCCACGCCGGGCATCGACAAGGGCAGGGTCACGCTCAGAAAGGTGTTGAAGGGCGGCGCACCAAGGTCGCTGGACGCTTCCAGCAGGCGCTTGTCCAGCCGTTCAAGGCTGACATAGATCGGAAAGACCATCAGCGGCAGATAGCCGTAGACGATGCCGATCAGCACCGCAAACGGCGTGTTGATCAACTGGATATGGCCAAGGCCCAGAGCCGCGATCAGACTGGGAATGCCCTTGCCGCCCAGAATGAATATCCACGCATAGCTGCGGATCAGGATCGAGGTCCAGAACGGCACGATCACCAGGATCAGCAGCATGGTGCGCCATTTCGCA
>Ga0163144_10029424_pt1 | contig 10546 bp, 5 predicted proteins | sample OliLak19BULKMAT1_FD_123175 | JGI IMG/M metagenome (GOLD analysis project Ga0163144, IMG submission 123175) | Freshwater microbial mat bacterial communities from Lake Vanda, McMurdo Dry Valleys, Antarctica - Oligotrophic Lake LV.19.BULKMAT1 | ecosystem: Environmental > Aquatic > Freshwater > Lake...
AAGGCGCAAAGGACCGCAGATGCATGGGAACAGCACCAACACAGCGCTGCGGCCGTTGCAGTTACAAAACATTCGTGCTGCAGTCGCTGCTGACCATCACATCGCGCCAGGTGTTTGAATGCTGCAGACGGCCCTTGCGTCTTTGCGCCTTTGCGTCAGGCAGTTTGCTCTTCGTTTGCTCTGTCTGTGCTCGAGCAAGGCGGCACGTATCGCGAGGCAGTGCAACGCGGGCTCGCGTCAAAAAACGCGCCCGACTGCCACGAGACTTCGGCCACACTATGCCGTAGTTGGCGGAGCGGGTTGTCACAGGCAGAGCGGTTTGCTGGAAGCGTAGCATCATGAAACCATTCGAGCCGACATGGTTGGATTTCTTCTAAAACCTCGCCCGCTTCAGGCGCGATGTCTGCGCCGGTGTCTGACGGGCCGGGACTGTCGCGCCAGTGGCACGGAGAAGTGTCCTCAGATTCGGACAGCATCGCAAAGCGGCCTGCACCTCCACAGATCAAATGAAGCGCATAAGTGCTTTCGGCGGAATGGGTTGTGGGTTCCGGGCGACGAGTCGCACCAGCGGATTGCTCGCGGCACCGTCCATGCCTTCACAGGGCATGACCCGACGAATTCCACACCACGTCGGTCGCCGGGATGACGTCGACGCGTCGTCATCACCAGGTCACCATTCGCGTCGTCGTGAGGATACGTCCATGCTCAGCCTTCGTTCGATGCTCGCCGCAACACTTGCCGGTGGCGTGGCGATTGCAGCTTCTGCGGGATCGGCCCGTGCCGATGGCGTGACACTCTTCACGTGGAGCGGCACGGTGGACCGCGAGGCGATCATCGTCATGCGCGGTGCTTTCCTGGAGACTCGCGGTGATGGCTTCGATGTGTTTCGCGACGCTCGATTTCGCGTCAATGAACCGCTGCCTCGCGAGAGCGGCAGCATCAGCATTGCGCGGGCCGATGGCCGCGGTGACATCGAAGTACTCGAGCAGCCCTCGTTGTTCAACGGCTACACGGCCCGTGTGCGCGTTCGTGATCAGCAGCGTGGCGCGGATCGGTATCGCCTGGTGGTGACCTGGGAGGGCCGCCGCGGCCATGATCGCCGGGATCGCCGTGATCGCCGTGCTGACGATCGGCGCCGTGATGATCGCCGCGACGGTCGTGATGATCGCCGCGACGACGAACGGTATGGCCGGAGCGATGATGTCGGCGGCCGGCGCGATGCCGGTGCCCTGCGCTTCAGCGCGGGTGTCGATGCCGTCGTCGAAGTGCGGATCCGGGGACGTCGGGTGGACTATGTGACGCGCAGCGGCGAGGAAGTGCAGAACGTCCGCTTCGACGTGCGTGGCGCCGGTCTGCCGCAGTATGCAGTACCCCTCGACCTCCGTCGCTTTGCCGGGCGCGGCAACGTCTACATCGCGCAGTACCCGCGCGAGTGGAACAACTGGACCGCGGTGATCCGAATCGATGACTCGCGCGGCGGTCCTGATGGCTACGACTTCGACCTGCGCTGGTAGCGGTGACACGCACATCAACAGACCACGGGGCGCAGCACGCGGCTCCGTGGCCTGTTGCCTGTTCGGCTCATTGCCAGAGCTGAACGCGGTCCGCAATTCGCCCGCGATCGACGAGTTCCGCGAGCTCGTCTCCAAGTGCGGCACTGGCCGCTCGCACGCGCTCCCACACCCGGATGCGTTCGTGCTCGGTCAGCGCACCGAAGTCGCGCCGGTCCGGAATACGCCCCTGCGGGAGCGACGCGACGAAGGCCTCGCTCGGCGAGAGCAGCAGTGCGCGGCGGAAGTTCGTCGGTCGGGCGCGTCGCCACGGCAGCGACTTGTCGAACCATCCTGGCACGACGTGCCCGTAGAAATGCGGATAGAGTATCATCCCTCTGCCGCCGCCGTAGTCGAGGTCGAGATGGTAGTCCGTCACGCCGCCATCCCAGTGTACGCCACCAGGCGCACTCGGAATCGAGACGCCGTCGATGACCATCGGAATGGAGCCCGAGGCGCGGAGCGCATCACGCAGGTTGCCCGCCGTCAGTTCGACATGCGTGGTGGGCATATCGCGCAGACCGAGCAGCGGCGACTCCGCGCCGGCATTGCTGAAGACCACGCGGCGAAACTGCCAGCCGAGCGATCGCCGATGCACGATGTTGAGCGTCGCGGCGGCGGCGAGTCCGGTGGCGATCCGCCGTCGTTCCAGACTGTTGGCCAGCCCGCGCGCCTGCGAGGTGATGACGTGCAGGCGCGCCCACGGATGCGACAGGATCTCGCGCTCCCCGTTCGGGCCGAGGAGTGCAGTCAACACCTCGTTGAGCACACGGGTGACGTCGGCCGTGGTGGGGCGGGCGGTATAGTGTTGCTCGTGGATGTAGGCGCGGTGACCCCGCTCCAGCGCCGCGAGCGGATCGCGTTGCGCGAGACATGCCATGCGCCAACTCCCGATCGACGACCCGATGAGGTGCAGCGGGCGGGTGCGCGGAGTTGCGAGGAACGTTCCGAACAGATAGCGGTCGAGGCCCGCAATGGCGAGCCACTTCGGCCCACCCGATGCACCCGGCATGATGTCCACGTCGTCGGCCCGCAGCCCGCGCTCCCGGAGCAGGTGCATCGCATCGGGGCCAGCGCGAAGACTGAGAGCGTGCATGCGGGTCGAGATCGGGGGACGCGTCGGTGCGCTGCGGAGGGCGCGTCTGGACGAAACCGAAAGCTACTCGATCCAGTCTGCCTTGAATCCCGGATGCTGGCGCAGTTGCGCGCAGCATGGCAGCCTTGTCGCTTCGTTCGCGCTCCGGCTGCCGCCTCCCCAGCAGCGAGTCGGGCCGCCCACCTGGAGATCCGCCGATGTTCGTACGTTGCCTTTCCTCCATCGCGCGCCTGAGTGTTGCGCTGCTGCTGGTCGTCCCGACACTGGCACTGGCCCAAAGTACGCGAGCGGCCGCATCCGCAGCTGCACCCCTCGACTCGTCGGCCCTGCTCAACCTCAAGTGGCGGCACGTGGGCCCGGAGGGGAATCGCGTCACATCGGTCTCGGGTGTGATCGGCGATCGGACGACGTACTACGCCGGCGCGGCATCAGGCGGGTTATGGAAGACCACCGATGCCGGCACGACCTGGAAGCCGGTGTTCGAGGAACAACCCGTCTCGTCGATCGGTTCGCTGGCCGTCTCGGCATCCGATCCGAATGTGGTCTGGGCCGGAACCGGCGAGCCGTTCATCCGGTCCAACATCTCCGTTGGCTGGGGCGTCTTCCGTTCCACCGACGCGGGCCGGACGTGGACGAAGATGGGACTCGAGAACACCGGTCGCATCTCGCGCATCATCGTACATCCGACGAATCCCGACGTGGTATACGTCGCGTCGCTTGGCCACGCCTACGGCCCGCAGCCGGAACGTGGCATCTACCGCACCGGTGATGGTGGCAAGACATGGGAAAAGGTGCTGTTCGTGAACGACAGCACCGGCGCGTCCGATCTGGTGATGGACCCGAACAATCCGCGCATTCTGTTCGCCGGCATGTGGCAGCTGCAGATCAACACCTGGGGCCGCGTCTCGGGTGGCGCGGGCAGCGGCATCTGGACATCGCGTGATGGCGGCACCACCTGGAAGCGAATCACCGGGAACGGACTGCCAACGACACAGATCGGCAAGATCGGCCTGGCGATGTCGAAGGCCAACTCGAATCGCGTCTACGGATTGATCGAAGCGGGTGATGGTGTACCGGCCACGAACATCAAGGAGACGACGCGTGGACGGTTGTGGCGCTCCGATGACGGCGGCGCCAACTGGGCTGTGGTGAGTTACGACCAGCAGGTGGCTGGACGGACGCACTACTACAATCGCATGGCGGCGATGCCGGACAACCCTGATGAAGCCTACTTTCTGACGGCGAACTGGGCGCAGACACTCGACGGCGGGAAGACGATTCTCGATCCGCCGACCGCGAAGATCCCCGGCGGCGATCATCACGACATCTGGATCGACCCGACGAATGGTCATCGGATGATCGTGAGTCATGATGGCGGTGTGTCGATCACCGAGAATCGCGGACAGTCGTGGCGGCGGATTCAGCTGCCGATCGCGCAGATGTATCACGTGGCGACTGACAATCGCATTCCGTATCGACTGTATGGCAACCGGCAGGATGGGCCGTCGACCAGCGGCCCTTCGAACAACCGCCTGGGCGAATTCGGAATTCCGCGCGGCGCCTGGTCGTCGGTCGGCGGCGGCGAATCAGGCTGGGCGCAACCGGATCTGGTGGACACGAACCTGGTCTGGTCCAGTGCCTCCGGCTTCGGGTCGGTCGGTGGCATCGTGACGCGATTCGACAGCCGCACCAACCTGTCGACGCAGGTGGAAGTCTGGCCGCAGTCCACCACGGGGCACGCTGCCGACGATGTGAAATACCGATTCGTCTGGACGTTTCCGCTGCACCTGTCGCCGCACGACCACAACAAGGTCTACGTCGGATCGCAGCACGTGCATGTCACCACCAACGGTGGCCGAAGCTGGAGCGTGGTCTCACCGGACCTGACGCGCAACGACCGCTCGCGCATGATCAGCAATGGTGGACTGACGCCGGACAACATCGGTGTCGAGTACTCCGGTGTGGTGTTCGCGATCGCTGAATCACCGAAGAAGGCCGGACTGATCTGGGCAGGCACGAATGACGGGAAACTGCACATCACACGTGATGGGGGCACGACCTGGGCCGACCTCTCGAACAACCTGCCTGGCCTGCCGTTCTGGGGCACGATCTCGAACATCGAGGCCAGCCGGTTCGACGAAGCGACGGCATACCTGTCCGTCGATGCGCATCAGGCCAACAATCGCGATCCGTTCATCTACAAGACGACCGACTACGGGCGTACCTGGCGGCTGCTGGTGAACGGCATTCCGAAGTCACCACTGTCGTATGTCCACGTCATTCGGGAAGACCCGGTGCGACGCGGGCTGCTCTACGCCGGCACGGAGAACGGTGTCTACGTGTCATTCACCGACGGTGAGCGCTGGCAGCCACTGCAAGGCAATCTGCCCCACGCGCCGGTGTACTGGATCACGGTGCAGGAGCACTACAGCGACCTGGTGATCGCAACTTACGGCCGCGGATTCTGGATTCTCGACGACATCTCACCGCTGCGAGCCGTCTCACCGGAGATCGCGGCCAGGCCACTGCACGTCTTCGAGCCGCGCGCGGCCTACCGGTTGCGCGGCGCCGAAGCTCCATTCGCCGACACTGACGACTTCGTGCAGGGCACCAACCCACCGTATGGCGCATCGATGCACTTCTGGCTCAAGGCCGAAGCGAAGGACAGCGTGACGCTGACGATGGCCACTGCTGCGGGCAAGGTGGTTCGGACGCTGAAAGTCGCCGCGAAAGCGGGGATGAATCGCGTCTGGTGGGATCTGCTGACGGACAAGACCCGTACACCGCTGCTGCGAACGGCAAATCCGTATTCGCCCGACGTGCGGTATCCAGCCGAGGGGAAGGCGTCACCGACACTCGGCCGCTTCGAGGCGCTGGTGCCGCCAGGGACGTACACCGTGACGGTTGCGGCGGCGGGGCAGCAGCAGATGCAGCCGCTGGTCGTGCGCCGCGATCCGGCCTCTGGCGCGGCGGATGCCGAGATCACGCTGCAGACCGCGATGCTGGCGGAGATCGCATCCGAAGTGAATGCGACGGTCGACATGATCAACTCGCTCGAGTCGGTGCGGGCGCAACTGGCGACCGTGAAGGCGACACTCAGCAGTGACTCGACCATGGCTGATCTGCGCGCCCAGTCGGACTCGTTGGAGAAGCGCCTGATCGCCGTGGAAGGGCAGCTCATGGATCTCCACGCGACGGGTCGCGGCCAGGATCTGATCAGGACGCCGTCACAGATCGGCGAACAGCTGATGTACCTCGGCGGGAGTGTCGGCGGCTCCGACTATGCGCCGACCGAGGCGCACCGCCAGGTGCAGACGGTGCTGAAGGAGGCGTTGCAGAGGGTCCGCACACAGTACGACGCCGTGATGGGGCCCGAACTGGCCGCCTTCAAGGCGTTGCTCCGCAGCCGGAGCGTGCAGACTCCGATCATCTTCTGAGCGGCGCGGCTCCGTTTTGCCACGACTGTGTAACGGGTCGGCTGGGTTCGTGACAGGATTGGCGTGGCGAGCGGCAAGCTGAGAGTTTGCTGTCTCGCCACGTTCTTGTTCTCCCTCACCTGATCGTCCATGCGCCGACCGATGTTGCCGCTTTGCATTCTCGCCCTGGCCAGTCTTGCCGCCTGTACCTCGTCGAAAGAGGGTGCCGGTGGAAAGAATCGTGCGGAGAAACAGGCGGTTGGTGTGTCCGCGGCCGTTGCATCGCTGTTGAGCCTGGATACACTCAGGCCGGCGGTGATCACCGATACGCTCCCTGGCGACAGCGACGATCCGGCCATCTGGGTCAATGCCGACGATGCCGGTGAGAGCATGGTCCTCGGCACCGACAAGGGCGACACGAGCGGTGGTGTCTACGCCTTCGATCTCGCCGGACATATCGATCGGCGTCGGAGTGTGACGCCACTCAAGCGGATGAACAACGTCGACATCGAGTACGGTTTCGCCGCTGGCACGCGGTCGATGGACATTGCGGTCGCAACGGAGCGCAATCGGATGGCGATCCGGGTCTTTTCGCTGCCTGAAATGACCCTCATCGACGGCGGAGGCATTGCCGTGTTTGGCGGGGATTCGACTCGGGCTCCAATGGGCATCGCGTTGTACAGGCGGCCGCACGATGGCAAGGTCTTCGCGATCGTGGGTGGCAAGAGTGGTCCGTCGGCCGGCTACCTCGCGCAGTATGAGCTGACCTTCGCCAAGGGGCGCGTGGCAGGCACGAAGGTGCGCGAGTTCGGCAGGTACAGTGGCAGGAAGGAAATCGAGGCGATCGTCGTCGATGACGCGCTCGGGTACGTTTACTACTCCGATGAAGGCGTTGGTGTGCGGAAGTATCACGCCGATCCGGATTCCGGTTCGGTCGAGCTGGCGCTGTTTGCAACCAGCGGGGTGGCGGATGACCACGAGGGGTTGGCGATCTATCAGCGCGACTCGACGAGGGGGTACATCATCCTGTCCGATCAGGGGGCCAATCGGATTCAGGTTTTCCCTCGCGAAGGGGCTGGCGGGAATGCAAACGCGCATCCGCTGCTGGCCGTGATACCGGTGATGGCGCAGCAGACAGATGGGCTGGATGTAACGTCCCATGCCCTTGGTACCGCCTTTCCGAACGGTATGCTCGCGATGATGTCCAACCGGGGTGCGTTTCACTTCTACCGGTGGGATGCCGTGCAGCGGGCGATCGATCGCGTCGTGAGCGGACCCCGATAGCCTGGATCTCGTTACAGATCAGAGCATTTCGTAGAGCGTCGTCACGAATCTGTTACTGGTAACAGACACGGATGTGATGGGCCGATGGGTGCGCCCACGCCACTCTTCGTCCTTCACTCCCCCCGAAAAAACGACGGAGCTCCAGCAGTGCTTTTTCTCAGTTCGAATCGTGTGCGCGCGACGTTTTTCGCCGCTGCAGTGCTGTTCCTCGCCAGCTCGACGCCTGTCGTTGCCCAGACCGCAACCGGTGCCATCGGTGGCTCTGTGACCGACGCCGGCGGACGCCCGCTGGGTGGTGTCCTGATCACGCTGGACAACGCACGCGGTGGCATCGCGACCGAGCGTGACGGCACCTACCGACTCACCCGCGTCGTCGTAGGCCCGCACCGGGTGACGTACCGCTACATCGGCTTCGCCCCGCAGATCATGACGGTGTCTGTGCGCGCCGGTGAGACCGCGACGCAGAACGTGACGCTGGCGACGGCCGCCACCAATCTGGCGGCTGTTCTGGTCACCGGTCAGGTCGCTGGTCAGGCCGCCGCGCTCAACCAGCAGCGTGCCGCCGGCAACGTGTCGACGGTGATCGACAACGAACTGGTTGGTCGCCTCCCCGATCCAAACCTGGCGGAGGCCCTGGCTCGTGCCCCGGGTGTCGCGGTGGTGCGCGATCAGGGTGAAGGTCGCTTCGTGCAGATTCGCGGTACCGCCGGTGAGCTCAACTCGATGTCGCTGAATGGGCTGCGAATATCCACGCCGGAACAGAGCACGCGGCAGCTGCCGATGGATCTCATTCCATCCGATCAGGCGGCTGCGATTCAGGTGTCCAAGACGCTGACCCCCGACATGGACGCCGACGCGATTGGTGGCAACGTGAACGTGATCACGCGAACAGCGCGCGCCAATCGACCGCTGGCCAACTTCACGGCCGCCGGCGGGCAGAATGGGCTCGGTGGCGGCGGACTGCTGAACGTCGGTGCCAACGTCGGCAAGCGTTTCGGCGCCTCCCAGAAGTTCGGCGCGATGTTTGGCGGGACGTACTACCGTAATGATCGCGCGTCGCAGAACATCGAAGGGGACTGGTGTTCACAGTCACGGAGCTGCGGTGTTGCACCGTCGCTCACGTCGCTGGATGCGCCGAACCTGTTCGAGCTGCGCGACTATCCGCAGGTCAACCGACTGCGTCAGGGTGCCAACGGCACGCTGGACTACACTTTGGGGAACAACAGCAAGCTGTTTCTGCGCGGCACGTACAACTCGTTCTCGGACGATGAACTGCGGTTCCGCACGCGGTTTGGTTTCCGCGGCGGCAGCGGCGCCCGCTGGACGCAGGTCACGCCTGACTCAGGAACGGTCACCGGATCCCGCATGGATCGCGATGCACGCCTTCGCAAGGTGACGCAGGAGATCATCACGGCGCAGCTTGGCGGCGAGCATTTCGCCAGCAGTGGCCTGGCGTTCGACTGGGCGCTCGGTACATCGCGCGCCACCGAGGAGCGTCCCGACGTCCGCACGATGGTCTTCCGGCAGACGGGCATGACGCTGGGGTACAACTTTGCCGATCCTGAACGGCCCCGTGCCAATGTGGTGGTCGGCTCGTTCGACGATCCGACGCGATTCAACTTCAACAGCCTGAATCGTGAGGTGCGCAACACGAAGGACGAAGACCTGAGCGCCAAGCTGAACTTCGCCGTGCCGGTGTCCATCGGCACGATCAGGATGGGCTTCGCCGCGCGGCTCAAGGATCGCACGAACGTACTGAACACGAAGGTGTACACCAGCGCGCTCGGCACGAATTCGGCCAGCGCGACCAATGCCACGCTGTTCTCGAACCTGGTGACCGAGACCACCGGCCGCACGACCTTTGGTGGCGACTATCAGTTCGGGCGGACACTGAATACGGATCGCGCCGCTGCATTCATCGCCGGCAACCTCGGCGCCTTCACCCTTGATCCGACGAACAGCACGCTGACGTCCCAGGGTGGCACTTACGCGGTCGGCGAAGATGTTCTCGCCGGTTATGTGATGGGCACCTTCGACTTTGGCGCGTTGCGCCTGATTCCCGGCATGCGCGTGGAGCAGACGAGCACCGACAACACGGCAGCGCGGGTCACGCAGAACGGCACCGCCGTAGCCGTGACGCCGGTGACCGGCGCCACGAATTACACGAATGCGTTCCCGTCCATCAACGCCACCTACCGGCTCGACGAGCTGACGAACATCCGCGCCGCGTTCACCACCGCGCTGGTCCGCCCTCAGTTCCGTGACATGACACCGTACGTCAACATCGTGGTGGGTCAGCAGACGGCATCGATCGGCAATCCGGATCTGCTGGCGACGACGGCGATCGCCTACGACCTGATGGTCGAGCGCTACCTCAAGGGCATCGGTTTCGCTGCGGCTGGTGCGTTCTACAAGGATCTGTCGAACTACATCTTCGCCACGTCGCGTCCGCGGCTGCCGGATGAACAGCTGGGACCCGACGCGATTCTCGTGACGCAACCCCAGAATGGACCGAAGGCGAAGCTGTACGGTTTTGAGCTGGCATGGCAGCAGAACCTGACGTTCCTGCCAGGGGTGCTGCGTGGCTTCGGGCTGAATGCGAATTACACGTACACCAGGTCGGAAGCGAACATTCCGTCGCGGCCCGGCACGGCATCACAATTGCCTGGTCAGACGGGGAACGCGGGCAATCTCGGTGTGTTCTACGACCGTGGTCGCGTGTCCCTCCGGGTCGGCGGCAACTTCTCTGGGGAGTTCCTCTCCACGATCAATCCCGTGACGTCGGAAGGTGACACGCGGACGCGCTCGCGCCTGCAGTGGGATGCCTCCGGCTCGGTGCAGCTGGCGCGTGGCGTGAAGTTCTTCGCCGAGGGCATCAACCTGACCAACACACCGTTGCGTGCCACGGTCGGCAACCGCGACAATCGCGGTGGCGGCGGCGATGATCCGTCGTACGAGTTCTATCGCCCCTGGGGCATGGCTGGCTTCAGGATCGAGCGATGATGCCACCGCCGGCCGCCACTGGCGGCCTGCAGTGCGGGACGTGATCGTTGTCACAATGAGCGATCACGTGCAGACAGAGCGCAGCGGAGCCGTCGTGACCATCCGCATGGCGCGCCCCGAGAAGAAGAATGCTCTCACGGTCGAGATGTATCGTGGGATGACCGTCGCCCTCAGCGACGCGAGGCACGACCCGGGTG
>Ga0163144_10029426_pt1 | contig 10545 bp, 15 predicted proteins | sample OliLak19BULKMAT1_FD_123175 | JGI IMG/M metagenome (GOLD analysis project Ga0163144, IMG submission 123175) | Freshwater microbial mat bacterial communities from Lake Vanda, McMurdo Dry Valleys, Antarctica - Oligotrophic Lake LV.19.BULKMAT1 | ecosystem: Environmental > Aquatic > Freshwater >...
TCGACCCTGACGGCTACGAATGCTACGACGTGCCTGCGGCGTGGAGGACGACCACGCCCCCTTATCAAAACCTCAAAGGAATCCAACAATGAATATCCACCTGTTTCATGGCCGCAACACCCTTGACGAAGACATGGAAGACTGGGGTTTTGACGGCCCCGCCCTCAAGTGCGAAGCCGTGAGCTTCACCTACTTGACCACGATCACGGTGCATTTCTCGAACCAGGACGACTACCTGAAAGCCAAGGAATTGACGGGGTGGAAGGAGTGGGGGGAATTGGTGCTCGAAGCTGAACTGAAGGACGACATGCTGGTAGCCAACGGCAAGTATTACGGTGACTGGAGTATTCAAGGGTGAGAACGTCAGAAGAAACCAAGGCCTATGGAAAAGCTTGGTACGAAGTCAATCGGGAAAAGGCCAAAGCCAGCAGCAAGGCTTGGCGAGAGGCCAACCCGGAAAAGGCTAAAGCAGCTGCAAAGGCTTGGAAAGAGGCCAACCCGGAAAAGGCTAAAGCAGCTACAAAGGCTTGGAAAGAGGCCAACCCGGAAAAGGTTAAAGCAGCTACAAAGGCTTGGAAAGAGGCCAACCCGGAAAAGGTTAAAGCAGCTACAAAGACTTGGCGAGAGGCCAACCCAGAAAAGGTTGCCGCAATCAAAAAGACTTGGAAAGAGGCCAACCCAGAAAAGGTTAAAACAGCCTACAAGGATTGGTACGCCGTCAATTCGGAGAAGGTTAAAGCCTACAGAAAGGCTAGGTACGAAGCCAACCCGGAAAAGCCTTTAGCGGCTACAAAGGCTTGGCGAGAGGCCAACCCGGAGAAGGCTCGGGCAGCTACAAAGGCTTGGAAAGAGGCCAATTCGGAAAAGGCTAAAGCCTACGGAAAGGCTTGGCGAGAGGCCAACCCGGAAAAGGTTAAAGCAGCTACAAAGACTTGGCGAGAGGCCAACCCTGGGAAGGCTTTAGCCAACAGCAAGGCTTGGCAAATGGCTAATCCGGAAAAGGTTAAAGCCTACGGAAAGGCTTGGAGAGAGGCCAACCAGGAAAAGGTTAAAGCCAAAAACAAGGCTTGGAGAGAGGCCAACCAGGAAAAGGTTAAAGCTAGTAGCAAGGCTCGGAGAGAGGCCAACCCGGAGAAGGCTCGGAGAGAGGCCAACCCGGAGAAGGCTCGGAGAGAGGCCAACCAGGAAAAGGCTCGGAGCGAAGGCCCCCTTGGCGGAGAAGAACGGGCATGTTTAGGGGTGAAAACCACATGAGACCTCAACGCCCCAAGCTCCATCTACCCCTCACCCAAGTCTGCAAGGGCATGGATGGTGGTCAGAAAGTCATGGCATTTGTCGGACGGGAACTTCTCGACCCGTGCACGGTGGGTATCGCTATCGACAAGGCCATCGCCGCCGTGCTCAGCAACTCCGAGTCTGTCTACGAGGCAATCCGGCACTTGGGATACATCAGGCAGGAACTTGGAATCGTTGTTAAAAACTTGGAGGATATTCCCCATGAAACAAGTAACACTTAATCAATTCAGTGCGGAGTCAAACTTACCCGCAAAGCTCATACGAGCGGTAGTTCGCCAGATCGGGGGGTGGGATGCCTTTAAACAAGCCGCGCCCGACATCTGCGGCCATGGGATTGATGGCGGGTTTAGTGGTTTCATCTACCACACAGACACCGTGAGTTTCGCCCGCAGGCATAAGCAGCTAATCCTCGACATGGCAAAGGATCTGGCAGAGGACCTGGGGGAGGATGTATTCGTGATGATCGCCAACTTCAACTGCTTGAAGCTCACCTCAGTGGAGGTCGCGGCAGGGCTGTACGACACGCGTAGCGAAGACCGAACGCAGGTGTTCAACGCCCTGGCCTGGTTTGCGGGCGAAGAAGTTGCACGAAGCTACTGCGATTTAACCGAGCAATAACACTTAAAAGGATCAATATGATATTAGCATACAAAGTTTCAAAAAATCGTCGCCGTATTTTTGGGCAAACCCAATGAACCCGCAAGAGTTGAAACGGAATCTTGCTCAATTCACCGGTACGGAGAGCTACCACCCTTGGTCGGTGATATTCCCCCACTACGTGTTGTCGGACGGGGCTAAGTACCTCGCGGAGGAGGCGGGGGCTTACTGGTTGATGGACATGATCGGGTCACACCTCCCGATGCACACGGACACCTTCGGTGTTGCCAAGCTTGTTGTTACGAACAACAAGGCCGTCTTCACCCTGGACGATGGTAATGGCAACGTGATCTGCCGGCAGGAAATCCCCTTCACCGATTTCCCCCTCCCCGAGATCAGGCTGTACGTGCAACGCCAGGACCGCTTGTGGGTGCTCTTTTTGCCCAGCGAGTATTGAATGCTTGCCAACCCCAGGCTGCTAGGAGGTAGCGCGTGAGTCAATTTCAAGCCGCTTACACTCCCCGCGAGGAGCTCAGGCTCACAGGCAAGGTATCTATGGAGGTACTCGAAACCTTGTTGGATACCCAAGACAAACTCGACAGTTTGTACCTCCTGTCGACTTACGTTGAAGAGGCCAGATGTTCGCTCCTCGATGAGGGCTTCATGGACCTCATCTTGGGTGAGCTTCATGAGCTATCTGAGGTGCTCCCCGGCAGCCACAAGGACGCCTTGCTGGCTATCGTGAAGAAGATCGGGGCGCTTGTTTACCGTGTAAGGCAGGATTCAGAACACGTATTAGAGCAACTCAACGGCGTTGAGAAAATACTGGATCAACTCGATTCTTGACGCCTTATTGACTCAGGACTAATATTCTTATCGTTCTATTTTTGGAGAAGTGCATGGAGATGACTTTTGTAGTTTCGAGCAATATTGACGCTGTAGCCCACCACTCGAACGACTTGATCGTGCGATTCAAGAACGGCTCAGCCTACAGGTACCTGAATTGCCCCCGTACCCACTTTGACGCCTTAATCAAGGCCGAGAGCGCTGGGAAATACCTCAACGAAGTCATCAAGAAGGGAGGGTATGCCTATGAACGTCTTGCCTTTGACCCCTTACAGGAGCCCCATCATGTCGTTTGATTTCACACCCGGCAACGTCAAAGTTGCTATGAAGGAAGCAGGCGCATCGTCTGCTGACCTTTGGCAAGTTGATTACAGTCAGCTACACGTTCTCCCCGGCTTCAATGTGCGGGAACATGATGCGGCCTACAAAGCCCACATCACCAACCTAGCCAACCTCATGGTGGCCAACGGCTACCAGCGGGACAAGCCAATGGCGGGCTATGTGGTCGTCCGCAATGGATTCAACCAGATCGTGATTACGGATGGGCATTGCCGCTACGAGGCGATCCCGATTGCCCGGAGTTTGGGAGCGGATATCGTCAGGGTGCCCGTGGTGGTCAAGCCGAGCGGCACGTCGGCGGAAGACCTTGCCGTGTCAATGGTCACGTCCAATAGCGGCAAGCCTCTCACGCCTTACGAACTGGGTACGGTTTGCAAACGCCTGCAAGGTTTTGGCTTGGATGAAAAGCAGATAGCCCTTCGCCTCAACTTCACGACAACGTATGTGATCGACCTCTTGTTTCTGCAAGGGTGTCCCGAGGGCATTCGCAAGCTTGTGCAGACCGGCAAGGTCTCCGCAGGGGTGGCCATCGAGGCAGTACGGAAGCATGGCGACAAAGCTCAGGAAGTGCTTGAGGGGGCCGTAGGGAAGGCAGAAGCCAAAGGGAAGGCCAAGGCCACGACCAAGGACTTGGAACCCACCTGGAAGGCCGAGGTGAAGAAGGCGGGGCCTCGCTTGTACGAAGCCCTCATGTGGGTGCGTGCGGATGGGGGATTCAAGAAGCTTTCGGCAGCCACTCAGTCATTGATTGAGGGTTTGATTGAGGACCTACCCGAGGAGCCTCAGCCATGATGCGAATCTGGTTCAGCATCAAAGTCCGCTGGTACGCTGTCGATGCTTATCTGTTCGGGCTTCAAGGGCGGAATGACTTGGCAGATCAGGCTGAAGCCAAAGTCAGAGTTTGCGAGTGCAAGCTCTCGAATTTACGACTCGACGCGCTTTACGGTTCCGTGAGGTGAGGTGATGAAACTGAACGACTTAAGACGCAAACACAAGGTTCCCCTGTTCTTGCAGAGGCGGCCATCCCCCTCCGGGGTTGTATTGCCCCCCAAGGGGAGCCGAGATTTACACTTGCAAGGTCGACTCACAGCCGTAATGGATATGCACTCAGCGCTCAGGTATACCGAGGGAGTAACTCGGGAGGTAATCCTCAAGTTACTTGACAGTATGGAAGTTTCAATCAAGCTGGAGATGAGCAATGGGTGACGATGGGTATTACGTTTGCAACAACGGGAAGATTCAAGGCGAACCTCACGCCACCGCCGCCGCCGCAGGGAGGGCCGCGCAAGCGTTGGTGACTTCGGGTGAAACAACCTGTGCCTGGGTTGAGCGCATCGAAGGGGGCAAGATTGTGGAATTCAAATAATCAACCAAGCAGCTTATTAGGTTACTCAGCGTCCAACGGTCAGAGGGTACATGGACACGAGCGCTGAGTGGGGGCGAGTGCTGCTTGGTAGCTTTTAACTCGCCCCCGCTCCTTTCTACCGTGACGGTGGGCACGGTATGTGCCAACCCACCAACCTAACTTAACTTGTGGAGATTCAAATGACACTACCTAGCATGGAAGAATTACGAGCCAGCGCAGATTGTGAAATGGCGTTCAAGTGTGAAGCGGCGTTCTATCACGGCCAAATGGCCGCAATGCAGGGTTTGAAAACGCTGCTGGATCAATGTGGTACGGGGCTCCCCGAATTCGATGCGATGATGAGCACAGCAACAAACCGAGTGAATGAAGAAATGGCAGCAACTTGTGGAGGGTAGATCATGATTAAAGTCGATGGTTTGAACTGTTGGAGTCCGTTACACCCCCTGGAATACACGCTGAGCATTAACGGGGGGCCTGCGGGAATCGCCGCCGTACCCGCCGACTTTGCTTGCGGCGGCGCTTGGTGTAAATCACTAGGGTTGGCTCTGCCTTGGCCGCAAAGAGAACACATGGCCGCGTGGAATTTGCAGTGGTTGGTCTCACCCATTTTTGACACCCTGCCGGCGATTTGCAAGGCAGGGGACTTGGCAGTTATCAACAAGATGCCCAAGCCCACTAGCGAGTTTAGGGAGGAGGTGCTTGAAACGTCTCAGCGCTGGCTAAGCGACCTCCTTGCGGACCCCGTAGTCTTTGTCAACAAAGTGGGAGCTACGCGGAGCAAGCTCCCAGGCGACTTGAGTCAAGACGAATTGATGGCGCGGGCCCTGGTGGCGAGGGGAGACAGCATTGTGGCCCCCTACCTCAAGGCCACGAACGTCATCCAAGGCACTTTCCGCAAGGTGTCATGACACCTCAGCGTGCGCTAGCTTCGCCCGCTCCCACACCTTATGAGGCGGTCAGGGAGCTACTCCCTTTCCGCCTCTACACCTTTCAGGAGCAGGCGGTTAATACCCTGGCGGTTTGTCAGAACGCTGGGCTTTACCTGGACGTGGGGACGGGAAAAACAGCGACATCTACGGCGCTTGCGCTCTATAAGCTGAAGCAAACGCATCAGCAAGTTATCGTCTTGATGCCCCCGATCCTGATTACGGGTTGGGGGCGCTGGCTAGCTCAAGTGAAAGGCACAACCCACCTGGCCTACCGGGGGAGCCCTGCTGAGCGGAGTGCAATGAGGCTCGACAAGTTGTTTCTACTCATGTCCTACCAGATATTCAAGAGGGACTTTGAGAGGCTGCAACGGGAGCTAGGGCACAAGGCTCTGGTCATTATCGCGGATGAGGCTACGGCCCTGAAGTCCGCGGTTTCAGACAACCACCGCAAGTTCTGCGAGTTCTCAGCGGGGCACGACGTGATGCTCTTGACGGGTACGCCGATCACGACTCCCGCAGACGGCTACGCTTATTGCAAGATCGTCGCCCCAGGCACCTACCGTAGCCTGGCGCACTTTGAAAATATGCACGTAAAGGAAAGGGATTTCTTTAAGAAGGTCTCGGCCTGGATGAACCTGGATGTCCTGGCACACAACATGAGGATAAACGCTGTCAGGATACTCAAGGAGGACGTACTGCTGGAATTGCCCAAGGTCATACACACACCCATGTTTTATGACTTGCACCCAGAGCATCAGCGCCTTTACACAAGGCTCGTGGACGAGCAACTTTTGAGGCTCCCTGACGGGGGCAAGATCGACGCCACGCAGATCACAGCCTTGATGCACGCTTGCGGCCAGATCGTGCTGAACTGGGGGCACTTCAGTGGCTACGCCGAAAAGATCGCGGCGGGAATCGAACTGATTGAAGAGCTTTTACAGGAGTTGGGGGAGGGGAAGTTGGTTGTGTTCAGTAACTACAGGATGACCAATCAACTTTTGCACGCGCACTTCAAATCGTCGGTTGCGGTCTTCGGGGACATTTCAAGGGAGAAGCAAAACAAGGCCCTTGACAAGTTCATAGATGACAAGGCTTGCCGCTTGATATTTATGCAGCCCCGCAGCGCCGGATATGGGATTAACGGCTTGCAGCACGTGTGCAGCAACGTCCTGTTTATGGAGCCGCCGATCACAAGCACGGACTTTCAACAATGCTTGGCTCGGCTGCACCGTGACGGGCAGCGCCTGCCTGTGAATGCGAGGATGGCTATCGCGGAGAAGACCATTCAGGTCAGGCAGTTTGACGCCTTGCTCCGAAAGGATGACCTCGTGGGGGCCGTGATTCGCAACCCGGCCAGACTGCGGGACGTGTTCTTTGGAGGGGGTGGGTCTTGACGTAACCAAATCGGAGACACATATTGTGATATCCACGGAAAAGGTGGATACTGATTTTTCTTGGTGCAATTTTTTGGAGACTGTTTGTGACAAGCCCCCCGTTCTGCGTACTTAACGATCACGATAACTTTGAGGCTCTCATAGCTCAAATGCCTAGCGGGGAGCGTGGCCTCTTCAACAAGTTCAGGGCTTTGACCATCCAGGCCGCGTTTGATGATCGCATCTTTATTGTCTATCAGCCTGGGTCGAAGGGGGCTCCAAAAATCCTGGCCCTACTCAAGTGCCTGGGGTTCAAATGTAATTCCCACGGGGGAGCCTCGGTCACCCTGGAAGACCAAAGCTCAGGCCGGGCGGTGGACATTGGCTACACCCCGGTCCGCCCCTTTGGTCTTGACGTGTTCATGTCTCTTCCCCTCTCGCTGCAACTCAGGTGGGATGCAAAAGAGGGACCAGGCGGGCTACGACGCAGCTTCTCGTATGCCCTGCTTATCAAAATGCAGAGCAAAGCAGACAGGTATCCCGAGGGGAGCGTTTGTTGTGTGACCCCCAACGATTTCCGCCGCTTGTTTCCTAATTCAGCCCCTCAAATGAAAGGGTAACCGTGTCTTTTTTCATGTTTCACCAGGCCACCAGCGAAGCTCCCTGGCAGATCGCATTGGCCACCGAAAGGGAACGAGTAACCAACGAACTCAAACCTGAGTTCGTTACTGTTTTGTCAGCCGATAACGACTTCACGTCTGAGATGACGTGGGATGTTGCATCGAGAATAAAATACACCGGCCCCTCCTACTTCGACTTCGATTCGACTGACCTCAACGAAGTTATACCCAAGTTCATTGAGTTTCTGAACCTGATCCAGGGCAAAGGCGTTGACCTCAGTAGCTGCCGCCTTTTCGCCACAGGGGGCAAGGGGTTCCACCTTGAAATGCCCCTGGAAACTTTGAAGGATCGCGTGCCCAAGGTGGGGATTACCGGGCTGCCCTACGTTTTGAAGGAGATGGCGAACGACCTCTTCATCAACACCTTGGACATGAGGGTCTACACCGGGAAGCGGGGCCGCATGTGGCGTGTGCCGAACATCAAGCGCAGCAACGGCCACTACAAGGTTCCGATCACCCCTGCTGAGGCGTTCGCCATGACGCCTGAACTCTACCTCGAATTTACGTCAGCGCCCCGCTCCGCTCCCCTCATCGCCCCGCCGAAGTTCTGTGGCACGCTGGCTGTGTTGTTCAGCATGGCAGAAAACAAGGTTGGGGAGGGTCTGAAGAAGCGCAAGGCGGCTAAAGGCAACGCTGAGTTGATCCAGAGTTTTGCGGGGCACACACCCAGAACGCTGGAACTAATCATGAACGGTGAGGGCTTGGCCCAGGGCGCGAGCTTCCAGCGAATCGCGCTCCAGCTTGGGATTGCGGCCAACTCGTTCAACATCAAGGAGGAGGCTTTTCTGGCGAAGTGCGAAGGGCTTTGCCAGAAGCATCAATCCGACGGGGATCGCTACAACACCCCGAGTAAACGCAGGGCTGAACTGAAGCGGATGTACCGCTACTGTGACGGGAACCCGATGTATGAGTTCGCCGTAGGCCCCTTACGGAGCTTGCTGGACCCCCAGTTCAGTTTGGCTGAGTTCGCCGCAAAGGAACCCTCCAGCGACCCTGACGAAGCCGTTAGCGACGTTCAGGAACCAGGCGCTGAGGTGTCCGCCATAGGTAACGCCATCCGGCTCAACTCCAAGGGGCTTTTCGTCAAGTCGCAAGACGGAGGCTGGATGAAGGCCAGTGACTTGGGCCTGTCGAACCCCCGACACCTGAAGGACGCTGTTGAAGGTGGGTCTATAGGCTATGAGGTGGATGTCATGGTCGAAGGAAAGTCCAAGGGCAGCCACTTGCTCAGCATAAACACACTACAGTCGAGGCAACGATTTATGGAATGGGGATCGGGTTTAACGTCGGCCTCAGTGCAGGCGAGCGACAATCAAGTGACCATGATGATGGACGTGCTTCGCCGGAAGACGGAGAAGAATCCGAGGGGGGAAGTTCTGGTGGTGCAGCGTGAGGGGCTGGATGTTATTCAGCCCTATGGCGCGACAGCGGATGATCTTGACCTGATCTGGTGCGCTAAAGATATATGCTTTTCCAGGTCGGGCCGGGAGTATCGGATGCGGAACTCTGTGACGGGGAAGGCCCGCTCTGATTTGCATAGCGCACCAGATATGGTGAATTCAGAATCTATGAAAGAAACCATGCGCTGCCTCTTGAACTTCAACAACAAAATGGCTGTCGCGCAGTCGCTCGGGTACTACATCGCTTGTTTTCTGTGTCAGCCGATCCGCTACCTTGAAGAAAAGTTTCCAATGCTGGAACTTCATGGCCCTGCGGGGGCCGGCAAATCGTCTACGGCGTCAATGCTCCAGCAATTTCACACGCATATGACCAAGATTAACCTGATGTCCGCTGGCGGGTGCTCCACAACATTCGCCATTCAGTCCGCCTTGTCGATGTCAGCTTCTATCCCTGTCATCGTAGATGAATTCAAGCCGCGAGACCTTGATCCTCGTCGGGTCTCGGAGTTCAGGGATTTAGCGAGAAACAACTACACGGGGGGTAGGGTCGCTAAGGGCAATGTGAACAAGGACTCAGGGGCTTCCAAGCTCGTCGTGGTGGAGGACACCAACGCCGCACCGCTGGTGTTCATCGGGGAAGCCCTGGACACGGAAACCGCGATGCGTGAGCGTGTCATTGAGGTCTCGCTGACCAAGGAGACTCGCGCTGGGCGAACGCACGAGAATTCATTTCAGTTCCTCATGCGCCATCGCAGCGAGATGGCATCCATAGGCAAGAAGATAATGACGCTGATTCTCTCGGATCGCTTTTCCTTCCTTGAGTTGAGGGCTCGGCTGGATCACTACGTAGACGAAGTTCGCAAGCGCTGCCCGGATTACTCGGGCCTGGACAGGCCGATCTTTAACGCGGCGGTTAACTTGGTGGGGTTGGATTTTTTCAACACAGGAACCTCCGACGTAATGGGTAACGAATTCACTTCGCAGATCGAGGATTTGGAGCACACCCTGCTGGGCGGCGTGCTGGATGTCATGCCTGAAGTGCTGTCGGAAATGTCGAAGGCGCTTGATATTATGTCTCGCATGTCAAGGGGGACAGGCACGGATGACACCACTCTGATCCACGGGAGGGACTACGTTTACAACGAAAATGGAACGATTGAAATATCGGCTAGGGATTGCTATCTCAAGTACCGCATTTTCTGCGGCGTGCTGAGGGATCGCCCGCTGTACGACACCGTGGGCGCGTTCCTGATGGCCCTCAAACAGTACGGCGGTGCTAGACCCTGCCCTGCCTCGCTGCTCCGGCTGAGCTCAGTAACCCCCGTGTTCGCCTTGTCCTTGCCCTGGCTCGAAAAAGAAAAGGTCGAACCGTTTAAACGAACTTCACGATGAAAGGAATACTTGACATATATATAATCCAAGACTAATATTATTTTACGGTGAAGCTACCGTAAATCTAAATCTCAAAAGTTACTTTTAAGCGCAATTTCAAGGAGAATCACAATGGCCCTACGTAATGCATCCAACGCTGTACTGAAAGGCGAAGCCCCCTTATTTGAGTCGGCCCCCATCGACCAGCCCCACGCCGGCACAGTCCAGCAACCTTCCAATCTGGCTTCGGGCGCACTTACCACCCTAGCTCCCCCCCAGACGCAACCGCTCCAAGTTGTCCAGCCCCACGCCGGGTTCCATTACGCCCTGGAGAGCTTCAAGAATCAA
>Ga0163144_10029427_pt1 | contig 10545 bp, 9 predicted proteins | sample OliLak19BULKMAT1_FD_123175 | JGI IMG/M metagenome (GOLD analysis project Ga0163144, IMG submission 123175) | Freshwater microbial mat bacterial communities from Lake Vanda, McMurdo Dry Valleys, Antarctica - Oligotrophic Lake LV.19.BULKMAT1 | ecosystem: Environmental > Aquatic > Freshwater > Lake...
CCCGTAAATCCGCGCTCCAACTTTCCCTCCAAGTGAAAAAAATTGGCATGGGAACAAGTAGGAACAAACTCATTTTCTGAAGCTAGAAAACGGATCTACGAGTAGACATAAGGCTTTTGAAAAGACTCTGACTTAACTTACTAAGCTTTCTCTGAACGTCATTGCCAGACCATTTTCTAAAATGAAAGTGTCTGCCTGGATTTGTCTCAATTGATTCATTCGAACCTTGGCAGGAACATCAAATTCGGAATTTTTTGGAAACATTCGGCTTCTTTCAGCCTCAAATTCAGCAATTCGCACCGCGCCGGCTTGCCTTAACCAATCCTCGAATTTCAATTTAAGCTTTTCACCTTCAATTTTTTTTCGTTCTTCTTGAATCTTTTTAAGATGGTCGAGTTCAGCCTGTTCGCGTTTCAAATGCTCTTCTTCAATTAATGCTCGTCGAGACCTATAGGTCGCCGGAACATCTACTCCCCTATCAAAGCATGAATCCATAAACGCACCAGGAAATTTCACCTCATTCTTTGTTCCAATTTGACCATTAATGGCACATGCAACTCGGTCCACGAAGTCTTGAAGAGATTCTAGCGTTGAGTACTTTGAAATATATTTCTTCAATTTTTGACGATCTACGCCTTGAACGGCTGATAGATCTATCATTGAAATATCTACTCGATCAGCAAAATGCCTAGGCAGTTCTTCTGTAGTAGTAGAATTTAAATAATTATTACTACTACTACGTCCATCGTGCCTAGGCAGATCGATTTCATTTTGCCTAGGCATGCGCCGAAGTTCATGTTGAACAACAATTTCATTCATCTGAATTACATTCAGGCGATATACCGAAGCTTGCTGATCGTCGATCCATCCAGAAGCAACTTTATGAAGAAGCCCGGTCTTTATCATTTTTTTAAGGTGTTTGCGGATATTTGAACCATCTCGACCAAATCGAATCGCAAGTTCTGGATACGTCGCTTTTACTTCTTCACGATCTGATTTCGTCTGCAAAAAAAACTTCAACAGGTCGTATTGCCATGTTCGAAGAGAAACAAATTCATTTTTTGATGAGTAGGCATCGTGCCTAGGCAAAGATCTCTCAGTTGGCCTAGGCATTTTCGAAATTTTGCCTAGGCTTTGAGTGGGCAATGGCTCGGCAGAGGCTAGGCGATGTGCTAATTCAATATCGCTTTGCCTAGGCAAAATTTTTGCCTTTGAAATAATTGGTTCAGCTTTAGCTTCGACTATTTTTTCTATCGCCTTGCTGGATTTCTGTTTCTCGAGAACTGGCTTCTCGATGTCGCCGGAGCTTTGCGTGTTTGCGCTCGAAGATTTTGTCTTTTCTGCCGCCACCTTTTCAGCTTTCATGGGTTTATCGTAGAAAGGGCGCTCTTCAACCGTGCGTTGAAAGCCCTTCTTTTTTACTTTGTTGAGAAAATCATCAAGATTAGGCATGTGCTGGACTCTCTACCGTTGATTTTTCGGGCATCGATGGAGTGGGCCGTTTAATTTCGACAGATGCAGCTTCTGACTGTTCCTTAAGATTATTCAGATCAAGAATTTCGCGAGTAAGAAGATCATAATCCTCTCGAGCTGGTGCCTGCTTATAATCGAAAACCGATTTCTTCGCGATGATTGCATTCTTTAGATCGGCATTGTTTCGAATAAAGGATTTAAAAAATAACCCCGAATACTTGCCTGAAAGTGTCGTTAGATAATCAAATGAACTCTTCTCTCGCGCATCATACTTATTAAAAAGAATTTTAATTTCAAATTTTGCCTTAAACCTTCTTTGGATTTCTTGAAGCTCTTCCATTGTTTGAGTAAGCCCTTCTACTGCGAAGGGATCAGGGTTCACGGGGATAATGACCATATCGGAACCTAGAGCGACACAAGTATTGAGATGGGACAGAGCAGGCGCACAGTCGACGATAACGAGATCGTATTGGTCCATGACTGGATGTAAAATATTTCTGATGACTTCACTGATATTTAGTTTTGTATCTTGAGCGAGAGCCTTATCCAATTTGCTGTTAGCAAGATGGCTCGCGAGAATTTTAATATGTTGAGAGATCGGAACTATGGCGTCCGCAATATTTATATCTCCCTTAAACACATCATAAAAGACCGGAACTCGAGGGTCCTTAACTTGAAAAGCTTGAGTCATGTTCCCTTGCATATCGAGATCGACGCACAGAACTCTTGCACCATACATCGAAGCTCTAATGGCGATGTGGTAAGCAGTCGTCGTTTTCCCGACGCCACCTTTGTTGGCCTGGATACTTATAATTTTTGATCGGTATTTCACTCCCCTAGCTTCAAGAATCTTTCGAATCGTTTGAGGCAGAAGATATTTTTGAGATCCGATCTTCTCGGATTCAAGTTTATTTCTCTTTATCAATTGATGAACGCCTTGGACCGTGATGCCCATGAGTTCGCCAAGTTCGGCAATGCTGAGAGAATATTCTGCTGAGTTAGTTGATGCTGTGTTTTCCATTTTAATCCTCCGTTTAAGCAAGCGCCTGTAAATGAGCAGTGTCTTAAACATATTGAAACACGGGACTTCAGCTCACACCAAGAACTTTCGGTAGATTAATAAAGAAAATCAGTTACTTAGGCGCTTTGCGTTGTAAATATGAACCCCAAATGGTGGGGACCCGTCTAAATGTCGATTTCAGTCAGCAGAGAATTTCATTCTGTTTCTATCCGATTTATACCTAGTCACCGCCTAGTCATAACTTGATATTGCCTAGGCAAAAAAACCAACTCGCCTACGGAACCGTGGGTGCAGAATATTTTGAGTAGCTTACGAAATTGAAAAAAAACGCCTAGGCATATTTTCTTTGAAGAAATATTTACAAAGCCTAGGCGGCGCCTAGTTAGCGCCTAGGCAAAATAATAATAGGCGCGATATTCAAAAATCTGCCTAGGCATGATTTAAAAATTAAATGCGTTAATAGCGCGATACAGGCGAATATAATAATTAATGCCTAGGCGAACTGATTTTTAAATTATTGGCCGATCTTATTTCAGCTCAAAGTTCTGTTTATATAATGCCTAGGCAAATACATTTAAAAAATAATCCAACTCTTAAAAAATGCACCTAGGCATCGCCTAGTCTTCGCCTAGGCAAAAAAATTTTACATAGAGATTGGCATCTAAAATTGCCTAGGCAATATTTTTTATTATTAAGTTATCAATTATTTGAATATGCCTAGGCATATCAGGGGGACGAGACGTGCGATTTCATTTTTCAATTTCCTCGCTATCGCATTTTCTTTCATAGGAGGCAGTTTGCCCTCAAACTCTCACTAACGCATTGCTTAGAGCCTGTTAGCGAGTTTACCGATTTGCACGATTTTCTATGTGTAAAGTTTCATGTGAAACAACGTGTCAGCGCTATGCGTGGTTTTTTTGTTCGTTTTTAAGAAAATAGGGGAGGAAACAGCTTTCCAACAATTCCCAAAATGAATGAAGGCTTCTCAATTCCGCGGTCGCCAGTGGCTAGAAAAGGTTCTGATAGCCCAAAGAGTAAAGCTTGTCCCAGTACGTACATTCCGTTCGAGAGATCATTGCCGATGAGCATGAAGGTCTCTATAGAAGGCGTTACTATTTACCCATCTTAAGCACCTTCTATTGGGACTATTTCAATTAAAAAAAAATACGTGAAATCAATAGCTTATAAATTATGAATCTACTGTGTCGCCACCACTTGACCATTCACCCTCACGATGGTCGTGTAAATGGTCAAGTGGTGGCTGGGTAGGAGATGGTTACTTTAGTTTTGTGAGATTCGTTGATGGAGATTAATTGAGTATGGACTTTGAGTTTGAGAGGGGGGAGGCAGCTGGGAGGAGGGAAGAAAGAAGGGTTCGGATTTCGGAGCGCGATTTGAAGGTGATGGAATTTCTTTGTGAGATGAAGTGGGCGACGCGCTCGCAGATTTATGAGGGCTTTTTTCGATGGGCCGAGAGTCGATCGGAGGAGTACGCAAAAAAAAGACTGAGTTTCTTGAATCGGCAGGGCTTCATTGAGAGTGCGAGGGTTTTTGTTGATCTTCCGGCCGTATTTTACTCCACACGAAAGGGCTGGGATCTGGCTTCGTCAAGAGTTAATGGCCGACGGCTGCCGCGGCCATTAACAAAAGTCGATCCCCGGTACCTTGAGCATGATCTGCATGCTGTTGATTGTCGGCTTGCGATTGAGAGAAAGAAACTCGGTCAAGGCTGGATTTCTGAGAAGCTATTGAAGTCTGAGCGGGCGAGCGAAACTTCGCAAACTGAGCGATATAAAGTTTTACAAGGAGTGCGCGTTCCAGATGCTATTTTTACTGGACCTTCGGGCGATCGAGTCGCCTTTGAGTTTGAAAATACGCAGAAATCCCGCGCCCGATATGAGACTCGGATCTCTGAATTTCTGGAAATGATGAGTCGATCTGAAAGGTGGTTTGAACGAGTTCTTTTTGTATCGAGAAGTCCTGAGATTAAAAAGGCCATCGAGCTGAGTTTGCCAAAGGGAGGCGATTCGTTTTTGGTTCTTGAGAAAAAAGAGCTTACAACATGAGTGATGATAAAAATTCTGAGACTGCAAGTGTCGACGCTATTATTGGATTTTTTAAATTGATTGTGGCGGTCCTTTTGCTGGCACTTCTGCCGGCCATTCTATTGGGTGGATTCGTTTTTGCCCTCCTTTGGTCGCCCTTGAAGAGACACTGGGCAGTTCCAGCCATTCGTCTAGCTCTGCTAGTTGGATTTGTTTTCTTCGGCCATTATTTATTTTTTCAAAATGAAGGCGGGTCCTTCGGGTATTTCACTCGGCTCGATGTTTTGACTTCGCTTGTTTTAAAATCAGATTTTGGAAGGTTTCAGAGTTTTCTGGCAGAGCACCTTGTGAGTCCAAGGGCAGCCGCTGCCGTGAAGGAGACAGGAAATTTCGTGTTTTTCTATGGTTTCCTAGGACTCATTTTTGGGTTTGGTTGTTCGGTGGCTGCGGTCCTCAAGCCCATAGATAAAAGAGGTCGAAAACGGAAAGTGTCATGGGTTCGCATTTATAATTTTGCCCAACGATTGGGGACTGTGGTTTTTCATCCTTTAGAGAGTTTATTGAATTTGTCGCCAACTCGAGTGCCCGAGGTTTCGACCGCACTCGCTGTGTTATGTGCGATGCTTTTGACGTTCAGTGTTTTTGAGTCTTTTTACTTGGTAGTCACTTGGTTTGGAGCTTGCATACTTTTCACGAGCCTCATAGCGAGTTTCGAGAGACTAGCGAAAAGGGGCGTGCCCTTTTCGCTTTGGGTCCTTGGAATTGCTTTCGTTTCGGTCGGTGCCTTTTACCTATCTCGTGATTTTTTATCACATGCAAACCTGATCGTTGCGCTTGATTTTGGGTTCGCCGTTTTTCTATCCCTTGCAGTCATTTTTTTTGCGATAAGGGCTGGAGATGAATGGTTGCTGAGGTCCAGTGTTGAAAATCAATCGTGGAGCGAAGTGGGGATCGTTTTCGGGGTTGATGAAAATGGTCGTCAGGCGATAATACCAGAGGAAGCACTCAGTCGACACATTCATATCGTGGGGGCGTCTGGCTTTGGAAAGACAACCTTTCTTTTTCATTTGCTCGATCAGAGAATTCGAACAGGAAAAGGTTTTTGCTTTTTGGATCTAAAGGCGGATGCCGATGTTTTGGAGGATTTGCTTGTTCGGGTCAGTCATGCGGGCAGACTAAACCAGTTCAAGGTTTTTTCGCTGTCCAAGCCGGACTTGAGCTGTGCTTATAATCCGATCGCGCGGGGCTCTCCTTCTGAAATTAAAGATAAAATTATGGGCATGGGCGAGTGGTCCGAGAGTTTCTATGAAAAGGAAGCCGAGCGATTCTTAAGTATTATTTTGAAGGCCTTTGTTTTGATTCGAGATCAGAGCGGTAAAGTATTTACTTTAAGAGACATCTCCGAATGTGCGCGCCAGGAAATCAGCTTTCAGATCCTGATCGAGTTATTGCCAGAGGGGGAGGAGAGTCTCAAATTCGATCTCGAGGATCTAAATCTTCACCTTCGAAAGCGAGATGGCCTTAAGAATCTTCAGGGATTGCTCTCAGAGATTGATTTACTTTTAAATTCCGAATTTGGCCCGCTACTTGAGGCTTCGAAAGGGCGACGCATTGATCTTTTAGACGCAGTTCTTAACCAAGAAATGATTTATTTTCTGATGGATGTTCGTCGATTTGATAAGACGGCTGAGCGTTTAGGCCGTGTCATTCTCAAGGACCTTTCCACGGTCTCCGGAGAAATCGGCGATCGAATTCCAGAATCGGAGCGTAAGGATTTCCTGGTGATCGTTGATGAGTTCGCCCAGCTTGCCACTCTTCAATTTGTTCGGTTTTTGCAGACGGCGCGATCCAGTCGGATGGGGATCGTTATTTCGCACCAGGAGATCTCCGACTTAAGTTTTATCAATGCTTCAATGCCAGCAAGCATTATGCAGAACACTTCGACGACGATTTCGTTTCTTCAAAAAATGCCAGATAGCGCAGAGCTTATCGCGGGATTTGTGGGAACTGAGACGAGCGAAACAATGACTCGCCGAGTGAAACAATCAGGATTTGGATGGGGCGAAGTGGGGGAGGGGACCATTACCGAATCTGAAGAGTATGTCATTCACCCTAATGAACTTAAGAATTTAAATGTTGGCGAGTGCTTTTGGATTCAGAAGTTTCCCTTTCAAAGAACGAATAAAGTTCATGTGACTCCGCTTGAGCGTCCACAAACGTCAGAGAAGTTTGAAAGCGAAGTCGAAGCATGGTGCTCACTCTTAACGGAGGGCGGGGAACTCACGCACTTGGATTTGAGAGTGCTTCGCATTCAGCGGATGTCGAGTCTTCGAGGCAATGACTCGAGCGTAGCGAATCCTTCACGCTCTCAGAATTGGTTTCCAATCGCAGAAAAAGCGGATCAGGACGAAAGGGCTAAAGATTTATGAGATTTTCTGTTCAATCGCTGACCCTGATAGCTTTGTGCTCTGTTCTTTCAAGTTGTGCTCTTTCAGGAAGAGTCGCGACAGAATTGAGAGACGCCTATCCCTCTCGCGACAAGCCAGCAGGCTATCAGTCTCCTAGGGAAGCCTTGCGTTTCTTGATTCAAGAAATTGAAGATCTGGATCTCATTTCCAAATTAAAGAAAGGCAGGCTTACAGAAGCAGAGAGAGGCATTTTTTCGGTTGCATCGTTGCTGTTCGAAGAACAATCGAAGCTTGAGACCGATTTTGCGAAGAGGAAACAAATTGAGATCCTTCCGGGGCGACCCTATTCATTCGATCTTGAATCATTTTGTGTAAACGCCGGAGAGGAGAGACCGATCGGGGGAGATGGGTTTCGAGTGGGGCCACTCAAAGGAAAAGCGACAGCTTGGCTCCCGAAAATTCTTGAGAGGTATGCATCGGAAGGAATTTCTCATGAACGAGCGCAGATACTTGTTTGGACGCTTCTTTCGGATGCTCGCTTTGATGAGTTATCAGATGAGCAGCGGCGGGATCTTTTAAAGATCGATCCAAATGCTCGCGTTAATTTTGGAAATCGGCGACTCGAAGATGAAGCGAGCAATATCTTGGACGAGCTGATTCCAAAAGAGGTGAAAAATCTTCAGGATCAGTTTGAAAGTTTCCGCTCTTTGCTGAGCGAAACTGAAAGATCATACGAGGTAATTTCTTCCGTTTTGGCGCCGCATTCGGATCGAACTAAGCCCGTGGATCTTGGATGGGTGAAAGCCGAAGAAGGGTACTTCATTCGAGTGAGTTCATTGGGGGGTTACTCTTCAGCACGCGTAGAGATATATATGCCGCTTGGACCGGATCCGCTATTTCGGCCTTCAAAATTTATCGCACTTCCCGCAGCAGGTCAAAGATTGGCCCTATCAGCAAACGTTATCTCCACCTTGCAGAAAGATTACCGTGCAATAACTGACGCGCTGATCAATTGGAAAGCGGGCCGAACGCTTTCAGATGAAGAGCAGGATTTGATTCGAAAATATCCATTGGATGCTTATCACGTCTTTCAGAATGCTAGAATTGCAGAGCAAAGTGCAAAGGAAAATTTTCCTGGAGAGAGTCTTCATAACACTCGAGGCGATGCGTACCGACATTATGTCTGGTCGGCGTTAAATGTTCGCGATCTAGAATCTGAAGCTAGAACGCGCGAGTTTTTGGACGCCCACGAAAAGATCGAAGGCCAGCCTGTAAGAGAAGTGGAAATGGATAATCACAATAATGAGCAGGGAATCGCGGCGGCTCAAAAACTAGGAGATGATTTCGATTTTGATGCGCTGGAAGACGAAGCGATGAAGGCTCTTCGAGAAGGCAAATTGAAGGTACTGAGAAAATGAATCGAGTTGTGCGCCGAGCCCTTATAATCATTTCTATTTGCGGCGTTTGTCTCGGCTCGGCGTTTGCTTTTTTCCCTAAGCCCTTCAAGATGATAGCATTTGGTCTTTGGGTCCTATTTGAAGAGCCGAAGAGTCGGAATTACTCCGAAGCAAAAAAGCGATGGGGGAATGCTCCATTTAAACCTCAGCAGTTTCGCCTTGGCGATGAATCGCTTCGCTCGTCAATGGCTGCAGACGCGGTACAAAATCAGATTTTTGTTGGCAAGAGTGAGGACGAGTTAAATGCAGCTTTGGGTGGGGAGGATGGTGGTTATTACGATGATGGTTGTCGAAGTTATCGGCTCGTTGGAGGGATCTCGAAAGGCGAGGAACAGTGGGACCTCGTTTTTTGTCTTCTCTACCCAGAACAAAAAGTAAGGACAGTTCTCATTTATCGAAGTTGCTGTGATCGGATTCCGAAATGGATGATCGATTGAAGCGATCCGACGTCACCGAGCAGACTTTCTTAAGCAGTTGGAGAAGGGCCTGGCAGACCTTGAATTTTAAAGGTCGGTGATCATTGAACGACTGGGTCATAACTATCTATAATTACTTATGTTTTAGTTTCGAATAATTCATTTATTTCGTATATTTCATTTATTTCGAATATATGTTACATTTTGGAGGTAGGAGAATCATATGGAAGCCGTTAAAGAACTAAAGCCAGCCATTCCGACCAGTGAGGATAGGGCTATTGCTTCAAACACCTTACAGCCGTTTACCAAGTTTTTGAAAACGGCGCGTACTCGGCGAGGAGTCGCGGTTCGCGTTGTTGCGGGAAATACAGAGCTTTCGGTGCCGGTGATTGCACTCGAGCTTTTCTTTCATGTGCTTTCTGAAATGTCGAAGGGCAACGCTATCACTGTTCTGCCTTATCATGCAGAGCTTACAACTCAAGAAGCTGCCGATCTGCTCAATGTCTCTCGGCCTTTTTTGGTCGAGCTTTTGGACGAGAAGAAAATTCCTTTTCGAAAAGTAGGTAAACATCGCCGTGTCCGAGTGGAAGACCTTATGAGTTATAAGGAAAAGACGGATACGGATCGTCGAAAAATTCTGGATGCTCTTGCTAAAGAAGCTCAGGAACTTGGGATAGGCTATTAAAACGTGGCCTTCACTGTCATCCTCGACTCCAATATCCTTTATCCGGCTCCTGTCCGAGATGTGTTTCTGGAGTTGGCGCTAAGCGATCTCTTTCGGGCCAAATGGAGCAACCTAATTCATGAGGAATGGATCAGAAGTGTTTTAAGGGATCGAAAAGATATTAAAAGAGAAAGACTTGAGCGAACGCGTGATCAAATGAATGCGCATGTTCGTGATTGTGTAGTTTCAGGATTTGAGCACCTGATTCCAACTATAAAATTGAAGGATCCGGATGACTGTCATGTCGTTGCCGCCGCCGTTATCGGAAGGGCAGATTTGATCGTCACTTACAATTTGAAAGATTTCGATGAACAGGTGCTGAAGAAATTTCGTCTCACCGTTCAGCATCCGGACGATTTCTTGATGCATCTTTATTCCTTGGCAAATATGACTGTGGTCGAATCGGTTTCTAGAGTGCGAGCGCGGTTAAAGAATCCGCCTTTTTCAGCGAAAGACTATTTGGAAACACTGCGTCGTCATCAGTTAACTGACTTTGCGGAGCTGCTTGTCGCTCATTTAAGCGAGATCTAAAGCGCATTTTCACGTAAAATCTCCTGGTGGGGATGGAGATTCAAAAGCTTGTCGAAGAATTTCTTCAATCGAAGACTTTAGAATCCAAGTTTAGTCCAAATACTTTTACGGCGTTCAAGTCCGATCTCAAAGTGTTTGTAAAGTTTTTCAAAAATGATTTGGAGAACTTTTCTGAGCGAGGCTGGGGCAAATATTGCGGGAATCTCATCACCGAATATAAACCAGCTTCCGTCAATCGTGCTCATTGTAGTCATCGAGCCTTCTTGGAATTTATAAAAGAGCATCATCCAGAAGTGGCACTTCCAAAAATAGATTTTCCAAAACCACGAAGACCTCGATCGCTTCCCAAAGTTTTGTCCTATGACGAGATTCTTCAGGTCATCGAAGCCCCAGGGCTGATCGGTGACTTGATTGAATTTCTCTATGGAACGGGGGCCCGCATTACTGAAGCTTGCACACTTAAATGGTCA
>Ga0163144_10029428_pt1 | contig 10545 bp, 11 predicted proteins | sample OliLak19BULKMAT1_FD_123175 | JGI IMG/M metagenome (GOLD analysis project Ga0163144, IMG submission 123175) | Freshwater microbial mat bacterial communities from Lake Vanda, McMurdo Dry Valleys, Antarctica - Oligotrophic Lake LV.19.BULKMAT1 | ecosystem: Environmental > Aquatic > Freshwater >...
CAGATCGTCAGGCCCACGGCGACGCCATCGACATCGACCACGCACGCCTCGGAGCCCGCCGTCACCCGGGCCGACTCGGTATCGACCGGCCCATCATCCACGGCGACGTCGAACAGGTGGATCTTGCGATAGGTCGCGGCGATCGAACCGTCCGGCGCGAGCAGTACGCTCGTGTTGTACGGACGAAGCGGGTCGTCGGACGTCTCCGCGACACTGCCGATCAGCACCCAGACCCTGCGTCGCCGCGCCACCTCGGCGAACGGCTCTGAGGTCGGCCCCGGGACCTTCCGAGCGGAGGCCCGGAACCCCTCGTCCGGACCGCGGTAGTGGAGGTACTCCGGCAGGGCGATCAGCCGGGCGCCGCTGGCCGCCGCTTCGTCGGTGAGCGCGACCGCGCGGGCGATGTTGGCGGCGACGTCGTCGGTCGCGTCAAGCTGGACGAGGGCCACAGGCAGGCGCATCCGCCCATCGTACGCGCGGCGCGGCGCGGCGCGGCGCCCGTTCCTCAGCCCTCGTAGAGATCGGCCACTGAGAAGCAGCGGACCCCGGGCCGCGACGCGAGTGTCGGCGTGCATCCGCCACGGCCGTACAGCAGCCGCGGCGTGGCAGGGCTTGCACCAGGCAGGGCGTCGACATGTTCGTCGAGCCGCGCAAGGACCCCGGCTGACATGGGTCGGGCCGACCACTTCGACTCTCCGACGAAGCCGATCCGTCGGCCGGAGAGTCCGACAAGGTCGATCTCGTGGTGCCCGTCGGCACTCCACCAGGAATCGACGCGATCGGCGTCGAGCTGGCCGGTCGTGGCGAGGTGGCGGGCGTGTTCCCGAGCGACATCCTCGAACACGCTGCCCATGTAGTCATTCAGCCCAGGCAAGATCTTGTTGTCAACGAGTTGGGCCCCGAGTCCACGCGCGATGTGCGCTCGATTTCCAGCGATGAACCGGAACCAGAAGGCGAAGTAGGGATCGGCGACCCGATAGATCGCCCGCTTGGACCGTGCGGGATCGTCGAGTGCCGGGACGCGACGCTCCAGCAGGCCAAGCACCGCCAGACGCTTGAGCGGGCGCTCGACCGCAACGCGGGCATAGTCGGCTATCTCGCTCTGGCGGGTCTTTCCGATCGCAACGGCCTGCAGGATGCGCGATGCGTTCTCGAGTTCTGGCAGTTCACCGGACAGGATCAGCTCGGCGGCATCCACGAGCGGGCTGGCCGGGTCGCCGAACAGTCGCAATAGGTTCGCCCGTCGAGACTCGTTGACATCCCACTGATCCAGATAGAGCGGGGTGCCGCCCAGGATGCCGTACACGACCGCTCGATCGGCCGGGTCGAGTGACGGAACGAACTTGCCGGCCGCTCGATAGTCCATGGCCGCCACCCGAATGGTGGCGGTCGCTCGCTGATGGAGGGGGGCGGCCGCGCCACCGATCTGCTCCATGTAGGCCACGGCAGACCCACACAGCACGAGCATGATCATCGAGTCCCGACTACGCCGATCCCACCACCGCTGCACGATGCTCTCGATCCCGGGCGTTGATCCGGCAAGGTACGGGAATTCGTCGAGGACCACGACGAGCCGTCGGTCGCCCGCATGATCCGCCACGAAGTCCAGCGCGGTGGTCCAGTCGGGGAAGGCATAGCCGGCGGGCAGGCCGCTCGTGCCCAGGCTCAGCCGGACGGCGTCCGTGAAGGCGGCGAGCTCGATCGGGGCGCTCTGCTGGGTGGCGGTGTAGTAGACGGTCTCACGCAGCTCCCCAAACGCCTGGAGCAGGTAGGTCTTGCCGACACGCCGGCGTCCCGAGACGACGACGAGCTGCGCTTTCGGAGCGGCGGCGAGGATTTCGAGCGTCGCAAGTTCGCGCTCGCGGTCGATCAGGGGCGTGGAAGCCATAAGTGAACGCTATCATGCAGCACTACATCATGCAACCCTACATGGTTATGCGTGGGACTCAGGCAGGCACGCATCGTACGCGCGGGAAGGTCAGCGGATGCCGGTGTCGTAGTCGAGCTGCACCGGCGTCGCGGCGCCGTCGATCACGGTTGCCTGCGCCGCGGTCGGTCCGCCCATCAGGCCGTTGGCCGCCTGGCCCTCCAGGTCGTAGTCGCCCGCACGGAGCGCCACGAACGCGAACCCGGTCGCATCCAGCGTCACCCGGGCGACCTCTGTGCCTGAGCCGTCGCGGATGGCGACGACCGCCCCTGGGACCGGCCTCGGAGCGCACTCGGGCTGGGGAGGGACGGTCTCCACCGGGCATACCGGACCCGCGACCGCGGTGATCATGAGACCGGTCTGTCCGGCGGCACCGCCTGGCGATGGCCAGGCATCCGGGGGAACGACCTCGCCGCCCTCTGATTGCAGGTTGACCGTCCCGTCCGGCAGCACCGCGTAGAGCCACGAGTGCTCGCTGATGCAACCAGCCGGGCAGTCGCCCCAACCGACCCTCACGGACACGACGAACGCACCAACGCCGGAAGCGGGCTTCACCTCATACCACGCCGACTGTCCGATCATGTCCGGATCCAGCGGGCCGATGCCGGTCAGGCGTGGCTCGCGGGCGACCACCGCGGCAACGGCCTGTTCCGGGGTCGTGACCGGCACCGGGGCTGGAGTGGGAGCAGGAGCCGGCGACCCTCCGATGGCCGAACAGCCGGCAAGAAGCGTCGCAAGGCTGAGGATGGCCATGGTCAGGAGCGTCGTCGGGGTTCGCATCACTGCGGGGACGATGATGGCCCCTTGCAGGTTCCCGCGCGTGCGCGTGGCCGTGCGATGCTACGCCCCATGAAGGCTGACGCCACCATCGACTATTCGCCTTTCGATGCGCTCACGTTCGACTGCTACGGCACCCTGATCGACTGGGAGACTGGGTTGGCGGCGGCGCTGCGTGGGGCCCTCGGGGCGCATGGGGTCACGGCGGATGACGAGGATCTCCTGTCGCGATACGCCCTGCACGAGGCCGCCGCGGAGGGCGGTCCGTACCTGCGCTACCGGGACGTGCTGTCGACCGGGCTGCGCGGCGTGGCTGGCGAGTTCGGGGTTGTCGTCACGGACGGGGAGGCGGCGACCTTCGGCGGCTCCGTGGTCGATTGGCCGGCGTTTCCGGACTCCGTGGCGGCGCTGGCTCGACTCAAGGAGCGGTTCCGATTGGGCGTGCTGACCAACTGCGACGACGATCTGTTCGCTGCTTCGAACGCTCGACTCGGCGTCGAATTCGATTGGGTCGTGACCGCCCAGCAGGTCGGTTCGTACAAGCCGTCCGAGGCGAACTTTGCGGCCCTCTTCGCGCGGGTCGGCCTGCCCCGGGAGCGGATCCTGCACGTGGCCCAGAGTCTGTATCACGACCACGCCCCCGCCAGGCGGCTGGGCCTGACCACGGTCTGGATCGATCGCCGCCACGACCGGCCGGGCGCCGGCGCGACCCCGATTGCCGAGGCCTCGCCGAACGCGGTCTTCCCCGACATGGCGTCGTTCGCCGCGGCGGCGGTCTCGGGTTAGCCCGCGGCGGGCCCGTCGCGGCCCGGATCGGCCCGTCGCGGCCCGGCGCGGCCGGCGCGGCCGGCGCGGCCCGGATTCTGGCAGATAGCAGGCACACCTCTATTACACGAGGATCACCGAGGCGCGGGTACCGATCCTCGTCGAATCAGGGGCTTACCAGCAGTGTCGCTGCTATTTGCCGATTTCTGCCCCGTCCGGCCGTCCGAACTCGCGTTTACCAGAGGCCACAGCTCTATAAGCCAAGAATGGCCCCGGCTGGCGGTCGTCGCGGCGGAACCCGGCGGCCCCGGCGGCTGGTGGGCCGCGACGCCTCAGTGCGGCGTCGCCGTCGGTAGCCCGAGGAGGCGTGCAGCTTCGACCATCCGTTCGTCGTAGGTCACGATCACATCGAGGTCGTCGCCAACGGCCATCGCGGTCGCGAGATGGATGGCATCGAGCGTTCGAAGCACCAGCGGCTCCAGCGTGCCGGCCGCGTCCAGGATGCGATCATCGATCCCAACGAGATCGACACGCCGCAGGCCTTCCCGAGCGGTGACCAGGGCGTCCGGTCCCAGGTGGCGGACCGCGCGAAGACATTCTGTGCGCAGCAGCGCCGACGACACTCGACGGGCGGCGTGGTTGGCAAGATACGTCCGCACGGCCGCGGAGTCCGTCTCGTCGACGATCAGCTTGACGAATGCCGAACTATCAAGGTAGACGGCGCTCAATCAGCCCGTCCCTCTGAAACAAGCCTCGATGGTGGCGCGACATTCGGCGGCAATCGGACGGGCAGGAGGTCCAGAAGATCGGCCTCCGCGCGACGCAGGAGCCCCTCACGCTCCAACCGGGCCAAGCCGCTCGGCATGGTCTTCAGCAGGACCGCGACAGGACGTCCGCGGTCCGTGATCTCCACGGTCTCGCCCGCAGCGACCCGTCGCAGGATGGCACTCGCTTCACGGCGCAGCTCCCGGACCCCCACCCTTTTCATGTGCGACAAGGTAGCACACCCAATACGGGCGCTCGGGCCTGTGCCGTCTCAGTAGACCTCGTCGTGAGAACCAAGGTTCACGAGGAACGCCTCGTCGCCCTCCCAGCGGATCAGGACGCGCAGATCGTCGTGGACGCTGAATGCCCGGTAGGCGGCGAGGTCACCCTGTCACGGCGTTGGCGCGGGCGGCCAGGCGGCCCCGGGACGCACCGGTGGGAAGTTCTTCTTGATCCAGGCCTTGCAGGTCGTGATCTTGAGCACGACGGAGGCGCTGTTGATCTTCGTGGCGCAGGCACCGGGTTCGAACACCGTTCGCTTCGCGCGAACGAGGTCTGCCCGGCCGACGATGGACAGGATGCGTGAGGCATCTGCGAGCGGCATGTCCGTCTTGACCATGCCCCGACTGGCCGCAAGCAGGTGCACCACGAGCTTCAGATCGCCCGCTCGGACCTTCTCGATGGCATTGACGATCAATTGCTGCTGCCGACGTGAGCGAGCGTAGTCGCTATCCGCATGACGGGTGCGGGCAAACGCGAGCGCCCGCAGGTCGCGCAGGTGGTGCCGCCCGCGGGTAAGGCCAAAGCCGCGCTGACCCCTGCGGATGGAGTACGTCCTGTCGTAGAACGCGCGAGTGACGGTGACATCCAACCCGCCGACGTTGTTGACGAGCTTGCGGAAACCGGCAAACCCGACCATGGCGAAGGCGTCGATCTCGATGCCCAGGGCACTCCCGATGATCTTGCGAAGGGCCGTACCAGGCGTCTTGGTGCTCTTGGACAGGGACTGATAGAGCGCATTGATCTTGCCCGGATATCGCCGTGTGGCCGAAAGCGGGAAGTTGATCGTGTCGCGCGGGATGCTGAACACTGCGGCGCGGCGGGTCACCGGATCGACGGACGCGACGAGGATGGCGTCCGTGCGCAGGCCGGGCTCCGAAGGCCGCGCGTCGCTGCCCAGGAGCAGGATCGTGAACCGCCCGTCGAGGCCCAGGACGCGTTGCCTCTTTACGGCCTGGGGCGACGCTGATACGACGTCCCCGGTCTGGCTTGCCATAGCCTGGACCCGCTCGGCGGCCGGTCCCGTGGCTACGACGGAAGTGGCGACGATCAAGGCGAGCGTGAGGCCGATACCTCGATGTCGTGTCGACATATCTCGTCTGGGGGTGGCGAATCTGCCGTCGTTCATCCGTGGTTGGTGGTGCCTCCTCGCTAGGGTCGAAGCGCCTCCGCTCACGGTAGGCGAGAACTCACCCTAACCCAACCAACCAGGAATCCGAATGGTCCAGAGGTACCACTCAGACGCAGTCCGGCCGCGTCGATGGTATCCTTACTTCATCGACGGTGTAAGGAGGCAGGTCATGGAAGTCTCGGCACGGCTCAGCTCCAAGGGCCAGGTCACGGTGCCCCGCGCGGTTCGCAAGGCGCTGTCGCTCCAGGAGGGCGATTGCCTCGTATTTCGCGTCGAAGGCGGTCATGCCGTGCTTGCTCGAACCCCGGATCTCCTCGCTCTCGCGGGATCCGTGAGCGTGCCCGCAGCGAAACGTGGCACGGCCTGGGCGGAGGTGCTGAGCCAGACACGACGGACCCGCGCCACCGAGCGGCGGTGACGGCCTTCGTCGACACCAACGTCCTCGTCCGTCACCTCACGGGCGATCCACCGAATCTGGCCGCGCGAGCCACACGCTACCTGGAGGGCGCCGACGAGCTGCTGCTGCCGGATCTCATCCTCGCCGAGGTGGCCTACGTCCTGGAGTCGTTCTACGAGGCGCCCCGGACGCAGGTGGCAACGACGCTCCGGGCCGTGCTGGCATTCCCCGCGATGCGCGTGCTCGACGCCGATCTGCTCCAGCGGGCCGTCGAAGTCTTCGAGGTCCATCGGCTGGACTTCGCCGACGCCTATCTGGTCGCCAGCGCCGAACGGACCGGGATCGGCGTCATCGCGTCCTTCGATCGCGGCATCGATCGGGTCGGGACCGTCCGCCGCGAAGAGCCCGCCTGGCCACGAAAGGTGACGCTCACGGTGAGGTAGATCGGGTTCACAGGGCCTGATGCAGGCGAAGGGCCTCATCGATGTCGAGCATGATCGCGTCTGGGACCACGCCCAGCCGATCGCCCACTCGCTCGACGGCGATCGATCGGATCTGCTCAGCCTGCGCCTTGGAGTCGCGATCGAGACCCGTCTCGCCGGATGGAAGCAAGACCTGGAACGCGTAGACGCGCTCGACGTTCGAGGTCACGGGAATCACCGTGATCACGCCGCGACCGAGTCGTCTCGCCGTCGCGTTGGCCGCGTCATTGCTGACGATGATCGCTGGCCGGCGCTTGTGGGCCTCGCCGCCGCCGTGGGGATCGAGATCCACGAAGTGGATGTCGCCGCGCCGCGGGGAGTCGGCGGTCGCTCCGGCGCCGGCCTCGACCGTCGCTCGACGATCCGCCGGACGGTCTTGTGGGTCGTCCCGCACAGCGCCGCGGCAGCCCGGTACGACCCCAGTTCCTCGTACGCGTTGAGGATGTTCAACTGGTCCCTCGCATGCTTCACGATGGGCGTCCCTCGGGGTAGTCTCGTGATCGGCCTGAACACCGTCACGATGCCGCCTCGGGGGATTGCCCGGGTGGTCAGATCAGTCGAGGGGTGGGGACTTCCTGGTGGCCACCAGTGGGGACTTTCTCATGGCCACGGGCACTCGCGAACCGTGTCGGGTGTCTCTGCTAGGTCTTGCGCTACCGGCTGGTTACATCACCCTTGTTGCCCGCTGCACAGTCGGCGCAGCGTCCTGAGATCGTCAGATGACCCACGTCGGCTCGGAATCCGAACCGTCGCTGGATCGGTCGGACGACCGATGCCGCGGCGGCCGCATCCAGCTCCCAAGTCTGGCCACAGGACCGGCACTGCAGATGAGCGTGCTCGGCTTCGGGCAGAACGTGGTACTCCTCACGGCCGGCGGCTGAATGACTGTGACTGACGTAACCGAGCTCCTCGAGCACGCCGAGCGTTCGATAGACCGTCGAGGGCGTTGTGTCCGGGTCGCGCTCGCGGCAACGCTCCACGAGCTCGCTGCCGGTGATGTGTCCCACAGTCGCCTCGAGCGCCTCCAGGATGAGCCGTCGCTGCGGGGTCCAGCGCAGTCCGCGCGATCGGATCTCATCGCGGATCTGGATCCAGGTGTCAGCTGCGCCCCCGGAATGGGTCTTGCCTCCCACGGGGTCGGCGACACCGGATGCATCGGTAGCGCGTGCCATACGGATGAGTATAGGCGCGGGAGGCGACGCCTGCGACGAGTTGCATTTGCGAACCCGGGTCCGACGCCGATGATCCGAATCGACTCGCGCCGCGAAGTCAATTCTGTACCGCCACGAGTGCCTGTTACAACTACCTGCGATAACCACGATTGGCGGGTATGCTGACTGAACCACATCGCTGGAGGAGCTCGAACCGATGCGAACTGTTCCCACTTCTATCGCGCTCGTCGTCGCGTTGGCCGTTGCCGCCTGCTCGTCGGGCGGGACACCGACGGGGTCGCCGCCGGGAGGCGACGCAACCGGTACATCCGTGGGCTGGCAGGAGGAGCTCACGGGCGGCCCGGACAAACTCGACGTGGCGACGACGGTCGCACCGATCAGCTCGATCGCCCGGAACATCGGTGGGACGAAGATCCGCTTGCACGGGCTGATCCCGGACGCGACGAATTCGCACACCTTCGAGCCCGCGCCATCGGACGCCAAGGTGCTCGCGAATGCGGATCTGATCGTCGTCAACGGACTGAACCTGGAGGAGCCGACACTCGAGCTGGCGAGGGCGTCGAAACGAGCGGAGACGCCGATCCTGCTCCTGGCCGACAACACGATCACCCGCGACGAATGGCTGTTCGACTTCAGCTTCCCCGAATCGGAGGGGGACCCGAACCCGCATCTCTGGATGAACGTGCAGTACGCGCTCAAGTACGCCGAACTCATCCGGGATGGGTTCAGCCAGGCCGACGCCGCCAACAAGGACTATTACGCGGCCAACTTCGACGCCTTCAAGAAGCGGATCGATCAGCTCGACGGGATGATCAAGCAAGGCGTCGCCTCCGTCCCGGAGAAGAACCGTAAGCTGCTCACCTACCACGACTCGTGGGCGTACTGGGCACGCGAATACGGCTTCAACGTCATCGGCGCCGTCCAGGCCTCCGATTTCTCCGACCCGAGCCCGCAGGAGGTCGCCCAGCTGATCGACCAGGTCAAAGCCGAGCAGGTTCCCGCCGTGTTCGGCTCGGAGGTCTTCCCGAGCCCCGTCCTCGAGCAGATCGCCCGCGAATCGGGCGCGACATTCGTCGACGCGCTGCGCGACGACGAGCCGCCTGGGGAGCAGAATGCGCCCGAGCACACCTATCTCGGGATGCTACAGAAGGACATGCAGATCATGATCGAAGCGCTCGGTGGCGACCCCACGTTCTTCGACGCGCTCGTCGTCACCGACACGTACGGGTCATGACGCGGGCAACGGGCCAGGAGGGCTAGCCGGTGGCCGCGCCGGCGTCAGCGCCTGACCGCGCCCTCGTAGAGTTCGAGGGAGTGACCTGCGGCTACGACGGCGAGCCGGTCCTCCGTGACGTCACGATGGCCATCCCGCGCGGTGGCTTCGTCGGGATCGTGGGCCCATCCGGCGCCGGAAAGACGACCCTGCTGCGTTCGATCGTCGGCGTCGTACCGCGGGTCGAGGGCCGGATCACCGTCAACGGCCGGCGCGTCGGCCGGGGCGCGACGCCGGGCGTCGGCTGGGTGCCTCAACTTGAGACCGTCGACTGGCAGTTCCCAGCCACGGTCCGCGAGGTCGTCCTGATGGGCCGCTGGGCCGAGCGTCGCTGGCAGGCCTGGGCCAGCAAGGACGACCGACAGCGCGTCGAGCGGCTCCTCGACCGGCTCGGGATCGGCGGGCTCGCCGACCGCCACATCCGCCAGCTCTCGGGCGGTCAACAACAGCGCGTCTTTCTCGCCCGGGCGATGATCGGCGACCCGTCACTCCTGCTGCTCGACGAGCCGACGAGCGGGGTGGACCTCAAGACCCGCGACGACATCCTCCACCTGCTGGCCGAGCTCAACGCGGACGGGATCACGATCGTCCTGACGACCCACGAGCTCAACACCGTCGCCGCCCACTTGCCGTGGGTCGTGTGCGTCAATGGTCGGGTCATCGCGGAGGGCGATCCGGATCAGATCTTCACGTCAGCCATCCTCGGTCAGACGTACGGGGCCGACCTGCGCGTCGTCCGCCACGACGGGATCATCCTCGTCGCTGACGCCGCGCCCCATCGCTTGCGGGATGCCCTTCGGCATCGGCACGACGGCTTCGAGCACGCCCACCATGAGCATGCGGGCGGCGACCACGAACACATAGACCCGAAGGAAGCGACGCGCTCATGAGCCTCATCACAGAGCCGTTCGCCTACGAGTTCTTTCGGCAGGGCCTTCTCGCCTCGGTGCTGGTGGGGGCGCTATGCGGGATGCTCGGGGTGTACATCATCCTGCGGCGGATGAGCTATATCGGGCACGGCCTCTCGCATTCGGTCTTCGGCGGCGCGGTGGTGGGCTACGTCGCGTCGATCAACTTCTATGTCGCCGCCGGGCTGTGGGGCTTCCTGTCCGCGCTCGCGATCAACGCGACCGCCAGGCGCCGCCGCATCGGGGCGGACGCGGCGATCGGGATCATCACGACCGCGAGCTTCGCGGTCGGCGTCGCCCTGATCAGCAAGACTCGGAGCTTCACCCGCAACTTCGAGGCCGCTCTGTTCGGCAACATCCTGGGCGTGACGCCGACGGATCTCGTCATCGTCGCCGTCGTGACCATTGCCGTCGCGGCCTTCATCCTCCTGTTCTACAAGCCACTGCTGTTCATGACGTTCGATGTCGAGGTGGCTCCGATCTACGGCGTCAGAGTCGGTGTCGTCGACAGCTTCTTCGCCCTGGCCATGGCGGCGACGATCGTGGCGTCCATCAATGTCGTCGGGGTGACCCTCATCGGTGCGACGCTTGTGATCCCATCGACCACGGCGCGGTTACGGACCGACTCTTTCGGCCGGATGATCGTGATCTCGACGATCATCGGGGCC
>Ga0163144_10029429_pt1 | contig 10545 bp, 5 predicted proteins | sample OliLak19BULKMAT1_FD_123175 | JGI IMG/M metagenome (GOLD analysis project Ga0163144, IMG submission 123175) | Freshwater microbial mat bacterial communities from Lake Vanda, McMurdo Dry Valleys, Antarctica - Oligotrophic Lake LV.19.BULKMAT1 | ecosystem: Environmental > Aquatic > Freshwater > Lake...
TGCCGTCCGAAGCGCGCCAATCACACCATTGCGCCCCATAAACGCGGCCCAAATTGCCTTCGGCATCGGCCCATTCATTCCAGATGCTGACACCGTGATCAGTGAGATAACGGATGTTGGTTTCGCCCCGCAAAAACCAGAGTAGCTCGTAAATGATCGACTTCAAGTGCAGCTTCTTTGTGGTCACCAGCGGAAACCCTTGTTCCAGATCAAACCGGGTTTGCGCACCAAAAACCGAGCAGGTTCCGGTTCCGGTCCGGTCATTCTTTAAACGCCCTTCGTTGATGACGAGGCGAAGCAAGTCTAGGTATTGGATCATACGGAGGACGGCACGACCGGGGCCGTTTTTGGGTTGCCCTGTTTATCGAGCCTTGATGCGGGAAGTTTTAAGAGTGTTCGTTGTCCGGCGGCTTCATCCAGCAATAGTGTGATCAAACGTTTGAGATCGCGTTGTTCCTGTTCCAAAAACCAGGCAAATAACGGTAGCAACAGGAGCAGCATCCAAAGCCACGGTAGCGCGCCGCCAACGATGCCGATGACCAGCAAAAGGAAACCGGTGACGGAAAAAAATGCCACCTTGGCCGGCAACGACCAGAAAGTTTTCAGGCGACACCGCAAAAGAATGCGTCCGGCGGAGTGAGGCTCGCCCACGGTCGTCAGCTGCAGCCGACTCCAGCGGCTTCCATAAACTTCCACGTCAAACTCGCTCCATCCAGCGTCGGTTTTTGTCTGCCACCCCTGCTGTTCCAGCCGGGCGAAAATAAACTGCACGAATTCGAGCCGGTCAAACCAGGTGTCGGACCAATATTCGATCACATCCTGGAAATCACGTTTGTCCTTGCGCGTCAGCAGCTCGTAATTCTCCGAGGCGGCCAGCGGTGTCGGACGGAATTGAAGTCGGCTCTTGTACCGGGCCCAACCGCGCCAGACCGGCTGAAGATAAAAAAGCAAACCGACCAGAGGACGGGACCAGATTCTTCGACGGAGTTTCGGGATGTCTGCCTGGACTGCGGCGGCGATGCATATGGCCAGCGGAATACAGACAGAGGTCAGGGCCAGCGGGAACAGGTAGGGGAAGGGAACACTCAACACCAACAGAGGAAGGCTGATTAAAACGTGGTATTCCAAGCTGGTGCACAACATCAGCGCGAAGGCAGGCTCGGGAGAATACAAGGTTTGAAAAAAGCCGCTGGCAAAAATCCCGTGATAAACTATCGAAGGGCGCAGCACCACACCGAATTTCGAGGCGGTATAAATGCGGCCATGCCAGATGCTGCCGCCGACGGAATTGAAATACTCGGGATGCCTGCGCACCAGCAAAGCCTCGGCCTGGCCGTAACCGCTCTGTTGTTTGAGATAGGCGTGAACTGTCGAGCGCCGGTAGTGCCAGACGAATCCGGCCGGGCTGAAACCGATTTTGTACCCGCGCTGCTGGAGGCGCCAGCAGATGTCCACGTCATCACCCGCTTTTCGGTAAAGCGGATCAAAACAGCCAATTTCCATCAGCGCCCATTTGTAAAAGGCCATGTTGCAGCCCGGAATATGTTCGGCCAGACGGTCGGTCAACATGACATGGGCGGGACCGCCGGGAGAGGCCAGAACCGCCGCCGCGATCAGGGAATCTTCAGGGGGCAGAAAATTATGTCCACCAATTCCGGTGAACTTGCTTTTGAGTAGATCACCCACCAGATAATACAACCAGTCCTCGTCCGCGCGACAGTCTGAGTCAGTAAATGCAACGATTTCACCTTCAGCAGCAAATACCCCGGAATTACGCGCCACCGACAGGCCCTGGTTCAACTGATGGAAATAGCGGACAGTCTTGTAGAACGAAGCGATCTCCGGGGTGATGTCGGTTGATCCGTCATCGATCAAAATCACTTCATAATAGGGATAGTTCAGCCGGACCAACGATTCAAGGCAGGTTTTGAGGGTCTTTGCGCCGTTATAACTTGCGACAACCACTGAAACCTTCGGAGTGGCTGGAAGCGGAAAATAGGGGGCGATGGCGAACTTTTCCTGAACGACGGCATAGGATGGTTTTGGCTGCCGATCCCTTGTCGTAAGACCGAAAGCCCAGTCGGTGATCTGGCGGTTGTCCTTGTACCAATCGTCTGTGTAACTGAAAATAACCACCCCGGCCAGACCGCTTCGGAAACTTGATTCGATCTGCCAGCCGAGCAGATCACATTTGTGAGGTTCACCTTCGCTGATTGAATCGACGCCGAATTCACCCAGAATAATCGGCTTGGAATCGGCGATCATCTGCAACCGGGCCAGATAATTCTCGAATGGCCTCTGCTGATGGAGGTAAACGTTGAAACAATAAAAATCGATGTTTTTGCAGCGCAAAAACTCGGTGGGAGGGTAATTGGCAATGGTGCAAAGACATTCGGAATCAACCGACTTTGCCAGTTCCACCAGTTCATCCAGGAACTCCTCCACCTGCGAAGTGCCGGTCCATCGCACCACATCCGGGGGGATTTCGTTCACGACGCTGAAGGCAAATACCGCCGGATGTCCGCCGCAGCCGCGAACAGCAGAAATCACTGCCTGCCGCGACTCCTCCCTCAGCCGTGAAGAATCGAGGAAGCAAAAATATTTCGACCATGGAACATCAATGAGCAGCTTGAGTTCATGTTCCAGGGCCAGGTCGAGCACCCAGCGGGGAGGAGCGTAATAGACGCGGACGACATTAGCCCCCAGCTTCCGGATCGATTCAAAATCGAGCGCGGTCTGTTCCGGGGTGGGAAAAGATTCTCCGGCCAGATTGGGTGAAAAAGGGCCGTAAGTAACCCCCTTGACGTAGAATTTCTTTTCGCCCAGCCGAAAAAATTTTCCATCCAACCTGACTCGCAACCGACTTGGATCGGATCCCGACATAGATTCCATCAACGATCAGGCCAGCTGCCTGAGTGCGGTGCAAATTAGGTATTCACCCCTTAAAAGGCAAAATGAAAAAAGGATCGGCATGAATGCCTGAATTCGATCGCAAAATCGAAATTTATGGAATTTCTCCCACACAACGCCCAGGAAAAACTTTCCGAAGCACCGCGTGACATTATTTGGCGAAAACCGTGTCCTCCCGGAGTTCATCCTTTCCCTGCCCATCAGAAATTTCATTTCCAACTGTTTCGGCCACTTCCACTGATTCGAATCCTGGTTTTGCATCCGTTTGTTTGACGTCGGTGGATGGCGGAGGAGCCAAAGTTTTCGTCGGTTCTTCAATCTGCTGCTGATCAGACTTGTGGAACTTGACGCTGACGATGCGGCTAACTCCGTGTTCCTGCATGGTGACGCCGTAAAGGACATCGGCCATTCCGATGGTCCGTTTGTTGTGGGTGATGATGATGAACTGGGAATGAACCAGGAAACGCTGCAACACTTTGACAAAACGGTTGATGTTGGATTCATCCAGCGGTGCATCCAACTCGTCCAGAACGCAAAACGGGCTTGGTTTGACTTGGTAGATGGAAAACAACAAAGCAACGGCGGTCATGGTTTGTTCACCGCCGGACAGCAGCGTGATGCTCTGCAACTGTTTTCCTGGCGGACGGGCCACGATATCGATCCCGCTTTCCAAAACATCCCCTTCATTCACCAATATGAGGTCCGCTTTTCCTCCTCCAAAAATCTCGGTGAACATGACCCGAAAATTGTCGCGGATCTTGTTAAAAGTCTCAGTGAACATCTCCTGGGTTTGCGTGTTGATCCGGTTGATCACTTCGAGCAGCTGTTCCTTGGCCTTCACCAAGTCATCGTTCTGGGTGGTCAGGAATTGATGGCGCTGCTCCGTTTCCTCGTATTCATCGATGGCAACCAAGTTGACCGGACCAATTTCATCGACTTTCTTTTGCAATGACTGAACCTGCTCGGCCACACCGGCCCAGTCGGTGGCGACCCCGTTGGCTGCCATTTCTTCCGGCGTCAAAGTCTGGATCTTGGCCGGGCCCTCGTCCGCGATGGTGATGGTGATGGTGATGCACTCGCTCCGGACATCGTCGAGATTGACCTGATACTTTTGCTGGATCTTCTCGCGCAGGTTCTGAACCGACATCCCTTTTTGCGTCAGTTCGATCTCAAGGGTGCTTCTTTTTTGTTGAGAATCCGAAAGCCTCTTACGTTGACATCGCAGTTCTTCCTCGCGCGAACCCACGTCATTGTCAACCGCCTCCTTCTGGCCCAGCAGTTCCGTGATGTTCTGGCTGACCTTTTCCCGCTCGAACCGGAGGGTTTCCATCTTTTGTTCTGACTGCGAGATTTCTTCCTCAGCCAGCGATTTGCGCTGCTCAAAACTGCCCAACTCGTTTTGACGGTTCTCCACCAGATGCAGCAGTTCCTGGATTCTTTGTTCCAGAGGGCGTTGCTGATTCTTTAACGAATTGAGCAATTGCTCTTCTCCGGCCAGTTCGACCTTGGCCTCGGTCAGCAGGGCGTTTGCCTGATCCCGTTCCTGACGCAATGTTTCCAGTCCAGTCCCGTTTTCCGCAACCTGGGCCAGCAGCCCACGCTCCTGCTCTTCCATCTCCGAAATCTGCACCGAAAGATTCTCCCGCTTTTGATTCCCCTCATCCTCCTGATCGCTCAGGGAATCGATCTCGTAACCGACATTCTGAAGTTTCTGACCCAGCACGCGGTGGGAGTTTTCGAGCGCCTTGAACTCGCCCTGACGGGTGGCGATGGCCACCTCCTGGGTGCGCAGTTCGCTCTGGGCCTCATGCAGGCTTGCCTGGATCGTCAGTTGTTCGCTCTGCAATGCGCCTTTCTTGCGGCTGATCTCGTTCACCTGTTCAACGATTTGCGACAATTGCAGGTTCAATTCGGAAATCTGGTTTTTCCGCCCAAGAATGGAGGAAGGATTTTTCCCGGAACCACCGTTCATCGAACCACCGGTGAAAATGCCGTGACGGTCGAGCAGCTCGCCGGTTTTGGTGACATAATCCCACCGGCCTGGAGCCTCGGCGAGCAACCGTGCGGCAGTTTGAAGGTCAGGAACAATCAAGGTTCGTCCGAGCAAACCCGAGATCAGACCACGAACTTCATCATTCCCGGTCACCACGGAAACCGCCTGAACCTGGTCCGGGCCGGATGGCTCCGGTCCTTCCACCGGGTCACCTCCTGTGGAGAGGGAAAGGGCGGCGATGGAAGCTTTACCCTTCTTGTTGTTTTGCAGGTCGCTGAGAATATTCTGGGCCAGCTCGGCGTTGTCAGTCAGCACAAGCTGGAGGTGGTGCCCGAGCGCGCTTTCAATCGCCACAACATAATCATTCGGCACCTGAATTTTATCAGCCAGGGAACCCAGAACATGCTGGCTTGTTTTCAAGGCGGACAAAGCCCCGGCGGTGAATCCTTCGTGCGATTCCACCAACTGTTCCAGCACATTGATGCGTGATCGTGTTTCCGCCTGTCTCCTCAGGAATCCGTCCAGTTCCTGAATCACCTGGGAAAGTTCCTGCTGGATTTCACGCAATCGCTGCTGCCGCTCTTCGACAGTTCCACGGCTGCTCTGAACGCTCAGTTTTTCGGCTTCCACGTCCGCTGAAAACTCCTGCAATCGGATGGCCAGGCGGCTGGTTTCCTCCTCGAGCTGCACCCGTTCCGACTGCAGCTTTTCCAAACGCACGATGTTCCCCTGCTTTTGCAGGTCGAGGGAGTTGATTTCATTGCGTATCCGGCTCAACCTTTGCGCCGCAGAAAAAGCTTCAGTCTGAAATTTTCGCAATGATTCCTGCTTTCCTCGCAGATCATTTTCGACGGTCTCCACAACCTGTCGGCGGGATTGAAGTCGCGCTTTCGTCGTCTCCACCGTGACCGAGCTTTCGGTCAGCCGTTCGGAAACGGAGGCGAGCTCAAATTCAGTAACCGCACGTCTTTCCTCAGCCTGGGCGATGTCGCTCAACGCGCGGGCGTTTTGTCGGTCAAGTTCTTGAAGCCGTTCCCGGTTGAAATGAATCCGGCCTTCGTGCCGGTCGATTTCGCCCTTTAATTCCATCCCCTTTTGCTGACTCTGGCTGATCTTGCCTTCGAGTTCGCTCAATTGTTCTCGCAAAAGGGTGATTTCACTCTCCGACCTCAAAACACTCTCCCCGGAGACCTCGATTTCGATCTTAACCTTTTCCAGGCTCCCCGCCCGGACCTGGATTTCGCACTGCAACTGGTCGAATTGATGCCGGGCCAGCTGGGTGTCCAGGTGCTGCAGATCCACCATCAACTGTTTATACCGGCGCGCTTTCCCGGCCTGACGTTGAAGCGAACCGATCTGACGTTTCACTTCCCGGATCAAATCAGCGACACGCAGGAGGTTCTGATCGGTATGTTCCAACTTGCGCAACGTTTCCTTCTTTTGCGACTTAAACTTGGTAATTCCCGCAGCTTCCTCAAAAACCATCCGGCGATCATCCGGTCGGCTCGACAAAATCTGGGTGATATTCCCCTGGGCCATGATGCTGTAACTGGTGCGACCCACACCTGTTCCCATAAAGAGCTGCTGGATATCTTTCAACCGGCACGATGTTTTGTTGATAAAATATTCGCTGCCGCCGTCTCGAAAAACCCGCCGGGTGAGCGTCACCTCGTTGTAGCTGATGTCCACCCCGGCCGCCTGAAGCTGTTCCTCCTCCACTCCGCCGATCGTCAGGCTTACCTCGGCCATGCTCAGCGGTTTACGGCCATCAGTCCCGTTAAAGATGACATCCGCCATTTCCCCACCACGCAAAGCTTTCGCCGATTGTTCGCCCAAAACCCAGCGAATGGCATCGGAGACGTTTGACTTGCCGCAGCCGTTGGGACCCACAATCGCGGTCACACCGGGCTGGAAATTCAGGGAGGTCTTGTCCGCGAAGGATTTAAAACCCAAAACAGTTAAATTCTTCAAGTACATGGTGGGATTAAAAAACTAAACCGGTTGCCAGTTGTAAAGTGAAAAGGCCCCATATATGGGGTAAAGTTACTCACAAACACACTACTAATGGACCTTCAATTGTGAATAACTATTCAAAACAGCAGGGAAAAAGCAGGTTTTTTCCGCAGTTTCAGTTGTTGCATGGGGATCTGAAAAATCCAAGAAAAGCGGGTTGAAATCGGGATAACAGAGGGTTCGACTAATCACGCGAACTGGGTTGCAACCAAGGCTCCGACTCCCGTAAAACGCGAGAGTTTTTCGAGCAGATCTGGCGGCCTTACGGCATCAACCGCACTGTGCTTTGTGGCGCAGCGCGTGATCGACCAAAACCAGCGCCGCCATCGCTTCCACCATTGGAACGGCGCGCGGCAGAACACAAGGATCATGACGACCCCGGCCCTTAAGCGTCGTGTTTTCAAACTTTTCATCCACGGTATCCTGCTCGTGCATCACCGTGGCGACCGGTTTGAATGCCACCCGGAAATAAATGGTTTCGCCGTTTGATATCCCGCCTTGAATCCCGCCTGAATCGTTTTTTGTGGTGTAAACTTTTCCGCCTTCAGACCGGAAAGGATCGTTGTGTTCAAGTCCGGTGAGCAATGTTCCCGCAAAACCTGAACCGATCTCAAAACCTTTCGAAGCCGGAAGGCTTAACATCGCCTTGGCCAGATCAGCCTCCAGTCGGTCAAAAACCGGTTCCCCCCAGCCAACCGGAACCCTGCGGATCACCGCTTCAATCACGCCGCCGACACTGTTTCCTTCCGCCCGCATTTTTCCAATCAATTCCACCATCTTTTCTGCCGCGCCGGAGTCGGGGCAGCGGACAATATTAGCTTCGATTTCACCGGACTGAACCTTCTCCCGATCCACCTCCGCCGCAAGGTTTTGAACCTGTTTCACGTAAGCCAGAATTTCGACCCCGTGCGTTTGACGCAGAATTTTTTTAGCCAGAGCGCCAGCGGCCACACGTCCGATGGTTTCGCGGGCGCTGGTCCGTCCTCCCCCCTGCCAGTTCCGGATTCCGTATTTGGCCGCGTAAGTGTAATCCGCGTGGGAAGGACGAAACTTTGTGGCCATCTCGGAATAAGTTTCCGGCCGCATGTCTTCATCCTTGACCCACAGGGAGATCGGCGTTCCCAGGGTTCGGCCCTCGAAAGTGCCCGAAAGAATCTGGACACGATCCGCCTCTTTGCGAGGGGTGACGATTTTAGACTGCCCCGGACGGCGTCGATCCAGGTCGGGTTGGATGTCAGCTTCAGTCAATTCAATGCGGGGCGGACAGCCATCCACCACCACACCGACTCCGCCACCGTGAGATTCTCCCCAAGTGGTGATGCGAAACAATTGACCGAACGAATTAGACATAGTCGGGAAAAATTACCGAAAAAGACCGGCTCCGGTCAAAGGTTCGTTCAAATCCTTGTTTGCAAAGTTTCGCAATGCGTTGCTTGCGCAGCTTTTCTTGGTATCCAGGCGGAAACTGATCCGAAACCCTACGCGCTCAAGAAAAAAGTTAGCGGCGCGGAACTCTCCAAAGTGCGGATTACGAGAAACGATTTTCATGGTGAATGGAACTACTCAATTCAGCCTAGCTCAGTTGTAAGTTGACCACTTTATTATTGCGCGAGTCCTAAGCGTATCAGCACATAGGCAATGAACGCCTTATTGCTGGCCATATCAACGCAGCAACGGCATTGTTTTCATAAAACTCATTCGTTCCTCCCAAGAGCAGCAATGGAAACCAACCCGGCAGAACAAGAAAATCAAAACAGGAAGAAAAGGTGGTTCACACCGGCGATTTTTGGGTCGAACCCCAGAATCACACTTTTGCGCCTGACTTTTTTCCTGCTGTCCGCCACCCTATTTTTTCAATTCATCCTCAAGCCGATCAAGATCACCGGGGCCAGCATGTCGCCGACGTATAGCGACGGAGAATACAATCTGGTGAATCGCATGGCCTATTGGAACTCCGCTCCAACCCGGGGCGATGTGGTGGCAACTGTGGTCCCCCGCGACATCTTGATAAAAAGAATCATTGCCGTTCCAGGGGAAAAAGTGGCGATTGTCGGAGGTCAGGTCATGATCAACGGGCAACCTTTGTCCGAAACGTATGTAAGATTTCGGAGATCCTGGTATGTGCAGGCCACCAACTTGCCTCCTGATTTTTACCTGATCATTGGCGACAACCGCGGCATGGCACAGCATGATCATGCGTTCGGCCTGGCTCACCGGCGGCAGATTCTCGGAAAATTATCCCTTTGATTGTCGCACTTTTGTGACTGTTACGACACATTACCGGAACAAAACTGATGTAGGTTGTGTCCTTGTTGGGATTTCATTCCTGGCTGGCAAAGATTGCTACTTATGACCACAGCTGCTGAATCCGATATCCGGTCAAAAAACTGGGCTCTGCCCCAGTCATTGACCGAGTGGTTTTCCCCGGAATCACTCTGGTCCATGGCCCTTGAGGACATCGAAACCCTGGACTGGCAAAATCCCCAGATTGTCAGCCTGAGCCGGGACAGACCGGCTTATCAACCAAAGTTTTTACTCGGATTGTTGACCTGTACTTATCTGTGTGGAATTTTTCGCTCGCACGATATCGTGCGTCATTGCCGCGAAAACCAAGCCTGGCAATCGATTCTCGGCGATCGCGTGCTGAATCCGAAGGAACTCTCCAGGTTTCGCAGGGAAAACCGAGGGCTCCTCAAAAGCTGCATGGTTCAGCTGTTGAAACGGGCGTTGCAGAAAAAATACGGTCTGGTCGGAGTTTTGCTGCCTGCAGGCTTTAAAACCATGCTGGTGGATGACTCGGTCGCCCGCTTGGAAATGGCGCGGCACATGGATCGCGACGAAATATAGGCTCGTTCAAGAACAACTTCCTGTTTTACCGCGCAGTCCCGCCCCAGGCGGCTCGTTCAACTGTTCTTCAACGCGATCTGAAAAACCACTTTTCCGGCGTCCCGGCAGGAGTCGATCACTTTTTCCAGCAGCTCGTACAGATCTTTGAGTGCCACCAGGACTGCCGCCTCGTATTTTGAAGTGTACAATTCCCGCAGCAGTTCGATCATTAATTTGTCAGCTTCACCCTCGATCCGCTGAAGGCTGGCGTGGTCCTCCTGGACCGTTTGAACCCGCTCCAGATGGCGCAGCGAAGCGACCATCCGGAGGACGATCTGCGCTGCGGACTCCATCATTTCCCCTTGTCGGACAAAGCGTGGTGCTTCAATCAAGGAAGTGCAGATGGAAAATCGCTCGGCAAACTTCTCGACGGTCTTGGGAATTTTATAAAGCGCCGCCGAGAGGGCGAGGAGATCCTCACGATCGAGCGTTGTCACCATTGTCGCGGCTATTTCCTGATGAATCTCCGCCGTGATCCGTTTGTCGGCCCGGCGGGAATGAGCAAACTCATCCAGCCGGACATCCGTGGCTCCTGACTTGAGCAACCGGTTGCAGGCCTGGGCACTGTCAAAAGCCTGTTTGGCACTGGCCTCCAGCAGGTCGTAAAATTTATCGGCGTTTCCGAGAAGATTTTGCAATGAACCCATAATGTCCCGGTGTTTGGTTACCGTGCACAAGCTACAGCAGGTTTCTCCGATGGCAACGTTTTGGAATTTGGTATTGAATCCTTCCCGAATCGGAAA
>Ga0163144_10029430_pt1 | contig 10545 bp, 8 predicted proteins | sample OliLak19BULKMAT1_FD_123175 | JGI IMG/M metagenome (GOLD analysis project Ga0163144, IMG submission 123175) | Freshwater microbial mat bacterial communities from Lake Vanda, McMurdo Dry Valleys, Antarctica - Oligotrophic Lake LV.19.BULKMAT1 | ecosystem: Environmental > Aquatic > Freshwater > Lake...
TGGGCCAGGAGCCACCTCGCCGAGGCGACCGCCTGTTTTCTCGACCTGGCCGCTCACCACGGCGACCCGCACTCGAGCCGCGGGCTCAAGGACCTGCTGGCGACTCTCCCCAGTTCCGGTGGGCGCGTCATCCTCATCGACCACGACACGTCCGCCCCGACCTGGCTGGTCAACCAGTCGGTTCTGTTCGAGCCCGCGCTCCCCCGCGAAGAACAGGTCGAGACGATCCTGCGCGGCGAACTCCGCCGAGTGAACCGTGACCTCTCGATCAAAGTCGATATCGCACGCCGCGACTGGGAGGTCGTGGTCCGCAACCTGCTGGGGCTGACCGACCGCCAGATCCGCCAGATCGCGCGAGAGTCCGTGGCCGGCGATCGCCTGTTCGACGCCAGCGACCTGTCAGCCATCATCACCAGCAAGCGGCGCCTCCTGGGATCAATCGGCTGCCTTGAGCACGTCGAATCGCCCGCCAGCCTGGACGACATCGGCGGGCTGGACCGCCTCAAAGCCTGGCTCCGCGATCGCGCCGCCTCCTTCGGTGCGGACGCCAAACAGTTCGGCCTCTCCCCCCCGCGCGGCGTGCTGTTGCTGGGCATCCAGGGCGCGGGCAAAAGCCTCTGCGCCAAGGCCATCGCCTCGGCCTGGGGACGCACGCTGCTCCGCCTCGACCCCTCCACCCTCTACGATCGCTTCGTGGGCGCTTCCGAACAACGCCTCCGCGACGCACTCCGACAGGCCGAGGCCATGTCCCCCGTTGTCCTGTGGATCGACGAGATCGAAAAGGGCTTCGCCTCCGCCGCCGCCCACTCCACCGATGGCGGCCTCAGCCAGCGCATGTTCGGCACCCTGCTGACCTGGATGAACGACCACAAGTCCTCGGTCTTTCTGGTCGCGACCGCCAACAACATCGATGCCCTGCCCCCCGAACTGCTCCGCAAGGGTCGCTTCGACGAGATCTTCTTCGTCGACCTGCCCGGCGCCGCCGCCCGTCGCAAAATCGTCGAGGTCCACCTGTCGCGCCGCCAGCGCGACCCGACGGCCTTCGATGTCTCCAGCCTCGTGCAAGCGTGCGACGGCTTCAGCGGCGCGGAGATCGAGCAGGCCGTCGTCGCCGCCCTCCACACCGCGTTCGCGGCCAAACGCGAGATGACAACCCAGGACGTTCGCGCGGCCATGTCCGAGTCTCCGCCCCTCAGCGTGACCCGCCGCGAACAAATCGCCGCGCTCCGCGCATGGGCCAAGGGTCGGTGCGTGCCCGCGGATTGATCCGAGCCCTGGGCGGGCGCCCGGGGTCTCGCACGACGCGTGCCCGGGTGCTCGGCGAGCATCCGAGAATGACAAAGCCCCCCGCTTGCGCGAGGGGCTCGTTGAATCACATCCCGCGAGATCAGATCATCGCGCGGCGCCGACGCCCGGCCACCAACGCGAAGCCCGCCAGGCCCATCACGCCCGCGGAGGGCAGCGGAATGACCTGGCTGGTGCCAGTCCCGCCAACCCAGCCCGACGAGCCCGCGCCGCTCGACGGATTGCCGATGCCCTGCACGTGAGCGGCGGAGTGGAACCCAGTCTTGCCCGCCGGGCCGTTAGTCGTGATGTAATCGAACGAGGACGCCAGCAGCCCGCCACCGGCGACGGTGATGTCAAACTCGGCCGTCTGCCCGCCGACAAGTCCCGTGCCGAACTGGAGCACGATGTCATAGAACTTGTCCGGCCCGGCCTTGTACGCGTCGTTGGCCGTGTAGATGCCGCTCGCGCCGGTGCCATTGAGGTGGGAGAACGCGAGGTCTCCCGCATCAAGGTTCGGGTCGATATTGAAGAACCAGCCCTTGCGGTTGGTCCCGCCACCGGCAGCCTTCGCCATGAACTCGTTGGAGTCCTGCAGCAGGCACTCGAGCATCAGCCCCACGACCCCACCGCCCTTGTCGGTGAACGTGGCCCGAGCCCACGGCGCGGAACCCGCGGGCGAGGCCGCCCCGGAATACTCGTGGTTGAGTTCGATGACCAGAATGTCCGCGACTGCGGGCAGTGTGGTGATGGACAATAACGCACCGCTCAAGGCGGCGAGGCTCGACGTACGCATGGTCACCCTCTCTCTTCAAGGCACTTGGCCTCTCAGAGTCTAGAGCAAAGCGTGGTCAAATCAAGAGTTGCGCCGAAATTTCAGCCAGCTCTTCGCATTCCGAACAGTTTTTCGAACGCACCCCCGGGGTACCGGACCATCCCTCGTCCCAGACGCAGACCGGAGTCGCTGGGAAGGGTTCTGCGATGCGGCTGAAGTTTGGCGAGGGATGGCGCGTTGGGTCCGCGCGGCGATTGGGATGTGGCCGCCTCCGCACGAATCGATCGCGCGAAGGCTCACAGCGCCCGGACACCAAACTGTTTGAAAGGCTCGGCTCAGAGAATCACGCGGCGCCGACGGCCCGAGATCATGCCGATGCCAACCAAACCCATGCCAGCGGCCGAGGGGAGGGGCACCAGAACCTCGGGTTGGCTCAGCCCACCTGCCATCCAGCCGGACGAGCCCGTGCCGCTCGACGGATTTTCGATGCCCTGCACGTGGACCGCGGTGTGGAACCCGGTCTGGCCCGGGGGGCCCCCACTCGTGATGTAATCGAACGACGAGGCCAGCAGCCCGCCGCCAGCGATCGAGAGGTCAAACTTGGCAACATTGCCGCCGACCAGGCCGTCGCCGACTGCATGACGAAGTCGTAGACCCTGTCGGGCCCGGCGTAGTCCTGGTTGGCCTCACGATGGATGCCGCTCGCGTTGGTCCCGCCTGTGTGCGTGAAGGTCAGGTCCGCGGGATCCATGAGCGGGTTGAGATTGAAGAACCAGCCCTTGGGGTTTTCCCCGTTACCGGCCGGAGAGGCCGCGCCGGAGAACTCCGTATCGATCGGCATGATGATCGTTCCCGCGGCGGCCGGGATCGCTGCTGCGGCCACGCCGTACATTGTGCCAAACATCACCCCGCGCATTTGGTTCTCACCCTCCGGCGTACCTATGTGTCTGCTGCCACCATGGAGACACGAGTATCCCCCTGATTCAAGGGGAAACGTACTGCCTACGGATGAAACGTACCGAGTTTGCCCAGACTCCCACCTCGATGGTTCCCGGACGGGCGGTCCGCCGGAACGGGTGCCTGCTCCGGGCCGGCGACGAGCGATGGGGCGGGTGCTGCCCCAAACCGGGGTGTTTGCGGGAACATCCTTTGGACTGCGGGCGTACGTTGGTACGATGTAGACGGATCGCGGACACGCTCGGCACCGACGGCCCGGAGAACCCGGCACCCGACGCGACGAGCGCCCCGCGACGACCGGTCAATCGTCCGCCAGGTGTGGCCACACAAGGCGGATGAAAGGCCGGGCGATGAGCCCTTGGCGACGGCCGAGGGAGTCACAAGGCTCGGGCGTGGGCAAGTACAGGCTCGCACACCCCGGGCGGGACCCTTGAACCAGGAGGTGATCCAGTGAAGCACGACTGTACGACAGGGCTGCGCCGCTAACACGGCAGCCGACGGGTCTGCCGTCCCCTTCAGCCCTCAATGTTGAGGTGGAGGGTGCAGCCCAGAACAGTCAACTCCAACGGAGTTTGACGATCAACCCCGCCGCCGGGCCTCGTGCCCGGCGGCGGGTTTTTTGTGCGCACCGTTCGCGCGGGTGCCACTTCACGCTCGTGGCGACCCGCGGTTACGATCCCGCGCGATGACCACCCCCACCGCCCCGGACTTCTCCCTCTGCGACGCCGTCACCATCGACCACATCCGCGCCGCGGCCTCTCGACTCGCGGGCGTCGCCACCCGCACCCCGCTGCTCACAAGCCGCGAGCTTGATGCCCGTGTCGGGGCGTCGGTCTTCCTCAAGCCCGAGTGCCTGCAGCGCGTGGGCGCTTTCAAGTTCCGCGGGGCATACAACGCGATGCGCAAACTGACCGAGCCGGGGCTTGGGCACCCCGGCGTGCTGGCCTACTCCTCCGGCAACCACGCCCAAGCCATCGCCCTGTCTGCGTCCATCCTCCGCATCCCCGCGGTCATCGTCATGCCCGCCGACGCCCCTCGCATCAAAGTCGCCCAGACCCGCGCCTATTTGGCCGACGCGCCAGCCGGTTCAGAAGTCATCGTCTACGACCGCGCCACGCAATCGCGCGAGGAGATCGGCGGACGGATCGCCGCCGAGCGTGCCCTGACGCTCATCCCTCCCTACGACCATCCCGACGTGATCGCGGGCCAGGGCACCGCCGCGCTCGAACTCATCGAAGACGCTGGCTCCCTGGACTCCCTGTTCGTCTGCGTTGGCGGCGGAGGCCTGATCTCCGGCTGCGCCGTGGCCGCCGCCGCCACTTCGCCGGACTGCCGCGTCATCGGCGTCGAGCCCGCCGCCGGCGACGACGCCACCCGCTCCTTCCGCACCAAATCCCTGCACAGCGTCAAGAATCCCATCACCATCTGCGACGGCGCCCAGACCTCCAGCCTCGGACGCTACACCTTTCCGCTGGTCCTCAAGCACGTCTCCGACATGATGGCGGTGCCCGACGCGACGGTCGCCGGGGCCATGCGGTGGGCGATGGACCGCCTGAAACTTGTCGTGGAGCCGACCGGAGCCCTCGCCCTGGCCGGCCTGCTCGTGCGGTCGGCGGCCCAGCCCTCGGCCTTCCGAGGGGCTCGCGTGGGCGTCATCATCTCCGGCGGGAACGTGGACCTCGAGTCCCTGCCGGGGATTCTGGCGATGGCCCCGCGACAGTCGTGAGGGGCGGGGCGTCGTGCCGATACAAACCCCATGCCGCGCGCCAAGAAGAAGCAGAATCGCATCAAGGCCTGGTTCCAGTCGCTCGACCCGGTGGCCGCTGGTCGCGTCGGCGGGGCCGGCCTGCTGGTGATCGTCTGCGGCGGCATTGCCACCGGCCTGGCCCTGCTCGCCACCCGCGTCGAGGCCCGCTCCCGCCAATCCCTCCAGACCATCCCCGTCCGCTTCGAGTTCGACTGGCCGCGCGGCGTTGAGAATGAGTCCTGGCTCCCCGAGGCCTTCCGAGCCGACCTCCGCCACCTGGCCTCGCTGCACATGGGCGAGAACGACCCGCTGGGAGGGGCTCCTCTCTCGCGCCTGGGCGAAGCCTTGGACGCCTCGGGGTGGTTCGATGACCAGCCGGTCGTCAAGCGCGAGCCCGGCGGCGTGATCCACATCACCGGCGCGTGGCGGGTGCCGGTGGCTGCGGTGCGTGTGCTGGGCAACGATCTGCCCGTCTCTCGCGTCGGCCGCATCATGCCCATCCCGTACGAAGTCGGCCAGTCCGACATGCCCGTCGTCTTGGGCATGCAGGGGCTCCCGCCGCTCAACCCTGATGGCGGGCTGAACTTCAAGGCCCGATGGGAGGCGACCGACCTCGAAGCCGGCCTCGAACTGCTCGACCTCCTCCGCGAACGCCCCTACGCCGCCCGCCTCGTCGGCGTGGACGTTTCAGGCTTCGCCCACTCCCGCTGCCTCACGCTCCTGGTCGATTCCGGGGCCCAGATCCGCTGGGGCGGCCGCATCGGCACCTTCAACCCCGCCGAGGTGCCCACCCACATCAAGCTGGACCGCCTCGACGTGCTCTTCCGCGACGACCCCCGCCGCAGCGACGACGACGCCCCCGCCGACGACCCTACGCTTGTCGTGGACCTCTTCCACGAGCGCGGGCTCTTCGTGGCCCCGCCTCCGCTGCAAGGCGAGGGATGACCGAACCACCATCGACGGCATCACCCGTGAGCGAGCCCGAGCCGGGGCGCGAGCGCGATGATTCCGTCTCGGGCTCCGTGGGGCCGCTCCCGCCCGCTGGTGCCGACGCGCCGTCGACCGCACCGCGTGCCCCCGCTGAGCCGGAATCACGCCAACCATCGGCCACGTCCCACGCTGAACCGCAAGCCACGACCGACCTCGACCTCTTCGGCCACGCCCCGCGCGGCCGGCGCGACTGGTCCCACCGCCGCGGCGAGCCCCGCGTCTTCGCCCTGCTCTGGACCATCTTCCTCACGGTTCTGGCCACCACCACCCTCATGCGGGCCGCCGTCGGCGGACGCCTCGAGCTTTGGGTTTATCGCGACGCCCTCCGCGCCACACTCATGGTCGTCGTCACCGCGATCGTCGTCGCCTGGCCTCTGCTGCGACTCAGCCAGGCCCGCCCCCGCGGCTCGGGCTGCGCTGCCACCTTGAAGGATGTCCTGATCGTGCTCGTCCCGCTCCAGGCCGTCCTCTGGCCCCAGGCCATCCTCGCGCGCTGGCCCGTCACCGTCATCGCCGCCGTCTCCGCCCTCATGGCCGCGTGGACCCTGATGTGCGGCGGGCTGATCGCCCTGGCCCTCGGCCCGCGCACGCAGGACCCTGAGGGCCTGCCCGACGCCGAGATCACCCGCCCTGACTCCGCGCGAGGCCGCGTCGCCGCCATGACCGCCATCATCGGCCTGGGAGCCGTCGGTGGCGCGCTCGCCTTCGTGCTCGACGCCGCCCTCCGCCCCGCCCCCATCGTCCGAGACCCCGGCGCGTGGTGGATGATGCTCTCGCCCCACACCGGAATCGCCGAACTCACCCGCGACCGCTCGGGTTTCGGCGAGGCCGCCAGGGCCGAGCCGACCCTGCTCTGGACCCTCGCGGCCCAGGCCGCCTTCGGCTCGCTCATCTGGATCACCGCCCTCGCCCGCGAGATCACGACCCGCGCACCAGATCAAACCGACTGACCCCGGTGCCACCGAGTCACGCCCTGGGGCACGCACGAACAACCCGATGCGTCCGGCTCGTCCGCATGGCGGCCCAACGCAGCAACCATCCCACCCGCGCCCACCCCGCATCCCCACCACACCATCACCCCGCCACTGCCCACACTGGCCCCGGCCCCTCAAGCGCGCTAACTTTCCGCATCACAACCCGCCGGTGCGGCCCTGACGCATCCCGGCGGGTTTGGCGTTGTTCGTCCCAGGCGGTCCCTCAAGACTCCACCAACCACTCGGCCCGGAATCAAACGCGACTCGCAAGGAGCCCTTTCATGCTGACCCAGAGCGAGTTCGACCGGCTCAAGGCCCGCCTGGAAGGCCTGCTCACCAATCGCTCCGCCATCTCCCAGCGCATCGCCGAGGCCCGCGAACTGGGCGACCTTAAGGAGAACGCCGAGTACCACGCCGTCCGCGAGCAGCAGGGCCTCGAAGAGGCCGAGATTCGCCGCCTCACCGACATGCTCGCCCACCCGCACATCATCGACGAGTCCAACCGCTCCACCGACGTCGTCTTCCTGGGTGCCACCGTCAAACTCCGCGACATCAAGACCGACGACGAGGAGTTCGTCCGCCTCGTCGGCGAGGCCTCGGGCCTCGACAACGACGACTACATCGAGGTCACCCTCACCAGCCCCATGGGCGAGGCTCTCCTCAAAGCACGCATCGGCGAGACCGTCTCCGTCCGCGCCCCCCGCGGCGTCAAGCAGTTCCTCATCGTCGAGATCCGCTGATCGTGACCCACCCGTGCCGCCGACTCACCCAGCCTCTGCGGGGTCATATGCGGGGTCATATGCGGGGTCATGCGAACTCGCGATGCAACTCGCGCGTCGTCGTGCCACCGATCGCTGCTCCGAGCGATCGGTGCCTTGGTCACAGCCGGACAACCCGCATCGGTCGTGTACAGCCACGATCGGTGGCACGCCCGCGTCGGTGGCACACCGCACACTCACTCAATCCACGAACGTCGTGATCCGCGCATCCGTACGCCGCGGGCCCATCGCCTGGATGTTCCAGTACGCCCTCAGCAGCGTGTTGGCGTTCTGACCCGGATTCTGCTCCAGGCTGGCCGCCCCGTTCTGGTCGTTCTCGTTCACGAAGATGTTGTCCCGCGCGTTGGACGCCGTGCTGAACGTAAACGTGATCTCCCGCGGGTCGGGCTGCTGGAAGTGCGTCACGTGCCCGTCGTTCCAGCCGACGTTCCCCCGCCACGCCGACGACGTGCCCCAGATCCGCAGCGTATTGGACCGCGTCCCCGTCGGACCCGGCTTCAGGTCCCAGTCTCCGGGAATCCCGATGTACTCGGGCCCACGGCTGGCCAGCAGCGGCAGCGCGTTCTGCGTCACCGGCTTCCACGCCGCCTGCCTCTGACCGAACGGGATGACCGTCGCGTAGGACGTGCCCCCCACCGCGTCCGCGCCGCCACGCCGACCCGTGCCCGTCCCCGTGCCCTGCTCGAACGGCACGCCCGCGAACCCGGGATCGAACACCGCCCTGGTCGGGTCCGCCGCCGCCGCCGGCGAATCGAACTGGTACCCGCTGTCCACCTGGATGTTCACATGCACCTCGGCCGGCGTCACCAGAGCCTCGGCTGGCACGATCCGCTGCCAGATCATCACCGAAAAAATGTTGCCCGTGTTGTCCTTCTGGTAATCCTCGCTGGTGGCCATCGTCGCATCGGCCCGGTCGATCAGGCTGGGCAGCGGATACTCCGAGTCGTTGCTCGCGGCCCACGTCGCCAGCCCCTGCACGATGTTGCGCTGCTGCGACTGGTCCTTGAGCAGGCGGGCCCGCTGGCGCACACCCGCCACCGCCGGGATCAGGATCCCGATCAGCAACGCGATGATCGCGATGACCACCAAAAGTTCGATGAGCGAAAAAGCCCGGTTCGGCGGGCAGTAATGCGGACAGTTGCGGCGGGCATTGAGCGGGCCGATACGCGGGCGCAGCGTGATCACGTCGTGCCTCCCAAAAGAGCATCTCATGCTAGTCGTCCCGACGCCAGCCGGAACAACCATCCACGCCCACACCCAAACCGAAGCCCGAATCACCCCTGAATCACCCCCGGATCACCCCCGGATCACCGCAGACACGCAGAGCGCGCGGAGCCAAAGCCAGCACGCGCCAACTCCAAGTTCGCCGGCAAGTGGCGGCCTTGGCACGTCGTCGTTCGCCGACCTCGTCGTTCACCTATCCGGCTCGGGGCGGCGTCGGTTGCCCGACGCCGCCCCGCAACCCCCCAAACCCCGCGCTGCCCGTACCCCACCTGACCCAGTGCCCCCCATCCCTCGACGCCGCCGCCGCGGAGATCACCGCCGGAGGGTCGGTGTGCTCTGACACAGACCCCCGACGCATCTTCCCGCGGTGGACGGCCACCGACTCGACGTGCCCCCACGCGACCCGGCTGTTCTGATTGTCCCCGAATCGGGTCCGCCGCCGGTTGGGCGACGGACCCGTGTGTGAGTCATCAGCACTCAGCCCAGAGCGCCGAGTGCATCGAATCGAAACTCAGTCGAGGAACAGGTCGATGACCCAGGTGCGGGAAGCGCCGTTGCCGTTGACCGTGATCATGGGCGCGGCGCCCGGGCCACCCGCGTAGGAGCGGAGGTAGGCGTTGCGGAAGTTCTCGGAGGGGCCGCCGAACGTGTTGGCCACGCCGCTGGAGCTGATCGTCCACGCGCGATTGGCGTCGTTCTCGTTCACGAAGATGTTGTCCGCCTTGTTGCGGTCCTGGGCGGTCGGGATGCCCGTGAACGTGAAGATCAACTCCTGGGGATCGGGCTCGGAGATGAACTTGGAGGCGTTGTCGTTCAGGACCATGTTGCCCTCCCACGTCGTGCGACCGCCGTGGATCAGCAGGGTGTTGGAGGCGGTGCCCAGCGGGTCGTCGTACTGGCCGTTGGGGGCCGTCGTGTCCTGCTTGAGGATCCAGGCGCCGATGTCGTTGGCGGCCTTGGTGACATAGGACGGGCCACGGTTGGCCAGGACCGCCTGGTTGCCCGCGAACGTGTTCGACCACTGCTGCTTGCGCAGGGCGAAGGGGGGCGTGTGGGCGTAGGAGAAGCCGCCGGGCTGGCCGTCCTTGCCGAAGCCCATGTCCTCGGGGGTGGCGCGGAACGCCGGGTCCCAGAGGGCCAGAGCCTTCTCGCTCGCGCTGGTGGCGGCCGCGTTCACCGGCTCATCGAACTGGTAGTCCTTGTAGATCTCGATGTTGCCGGCCTCGGCGGGCGACACCATCTGCTCGACGGGGTTGAACGCCTGCTGGATCAGGATCGCGAAGATGTTTCGCGTCGAGTCCATCGTGGCCGCCTTCTCGGGCGCCGCGATCTGGCCGACGTTGACCGTCTTCTCGGTCAGGTCCACCAGGCTGGGCAGGGGGAAGCGGTCCTTGTTGTTGCCCGCGTACGTGACCATGGACTGGTGGATGCCGCGGACCTGGGTGCCGTCCTTGAGCTGACGGGCGGCCTGACGGGCCTTGCCCAGGGCGGGCAGGAGGATGCCGATGAGCAGCGCGATGATCGCGATGACCACCAGCAGCTCGATCAGCGTGAAACCACGCTTCTTCATGTTCGATGCTCCCTTTTGCAGACCCCCCAACAAGGGAAGTCGAAGTTCACGAGTCGCAATCCAAAGGCCGGCACGCTGCCGACCGAAAGGTTCACCTGAGAAGCCCCACTCCAAGGCCTCACCTGAAGGCCCCACCTGAAGATCCAGGTCGATCGCCCCACACACCGGGCCGGGGCCACGCCTGGCCTTCGAGGGCTGTGCGTGATCCACGCCCGATCCAAACTCCGATCCAAACGCCGATCCAA
>Ga0163144_10029431_pt1 | contig 10544 bp, 12 predicted proteins | sample OliLak19BULKMAT1_FD_123175 | JGI IMG/M metagenome (GOLD analysis project Ga0163144, IMG submission 123175) | Freshwater microbial mat bacterial communities from Lake Vanda, McMurdo Dry Valleys, Antarctica - Oligotrophic Lake LV.19.BULKMAT1 | ecosystem: Environmental > Aquatic > Freshwater >...
GAAAGAGGTGTTGAAATTAAAGCAGCAGATCTAAACAAGCGATTCCCTTATCCAAATAACTCCTTCGACGTCATCACTGCAAACCAGGTGATTGAGCACCTCACAGATACAGATCACTTTGCAAAAGAAATCAAAAGCGTACTCAAACCTGAAGGCTATGCGATTATCTCTACGAATAATTTATCAAGCTGGCATAACGTGGTCAGCTTAATGCTCGGATTTCAGCCTTTCCCTTCTGATGTCAGCAACACGTCTTCAATCGGAAAATTATACAAACTCTCTGATAATGAAGAAAGTTCTTTAGCACATTTGAGAATTTTAACTATGAAGGCGTTAATTGAGTTTTTTAAACATCATGGATTTACTGTAGAAGAAGTTGTGGGTGTAGGATACTACCCATTCCCAACAAACATCGCCTCATTCTTTTTATCTATAGATAAAAACCATAGTGTGTATACCACGTTAAAAATCAGACCCGTATAACGTCCTCAATTACGATATACTCAAATCTATGCTAAACCTCAACTCAATCATGATCGGAACTCATCAACCAAAAGTAATGGCTGAGTTCTATGAAAAAATTTTGGGCAAAGCTCCGGACATGTCCGAAGGTGATTGGTCAGGTTGGAGTGTAGGTGGTTGTTTCTTAAGTGTGGGAGAGCACTCAGAAGTTAAAGGTAGTTCAAAAGAACCACAACGTCAAATGTTTAACTTTGAAACGAAAGAAGTCAGACAAGAGTTTGACCGCATGGTCACCGCCGGTGCCAAGATCATCAAAGAACCATACCAAATGAGCAATGCTTGGATCGCCACTCTGGCAGATCCAGATGGAAATTACTTCCAACTCATGACTCCTTGGGAGGCCAATAAGTAGGATTTATTCAGCCCACTCATCTGGCTTGACCGCTGATTCCATGATGATGAAACCCGCACCCGCAGGATCAGAAATCATGGCGAACTGACCAACGGAGACTTTTTGTGGTCCCATGTGCACTACACCACCAAGCTCTTTGACTTTCTTCAGAGATTCTTCTATGTTCGCAACGGTGAAATAAACTGTCCAATTTGGCGGCATGCCTTCCATCTCCTTAGTGATCTCCATCGCCCCACCATTCATACGGCCATTATTTTTTATGATTACGTAATCCGGCATGTCAGGAGATGATTCAAAACTCCACCCAAACAACTCAGTGTAGAATTTCTTGGCTGTCTCAAGATCTTTCGTGTACAGCTCGTTCCAGCCCATCGCACCAATAGTGTTTACTAGTTGAGCACCAATATGGTTTTTCGCTTGCCAAATGTTTACATTAGCTCCCGTTGGATCTTGAATTCCTGCCATCCTCCCTTGATCCAAAACATCCATAGCAGGCATTGTCACTTTCCCACCCAACTCCTCAACTTTTGCAACGACTTCATCTACATTATCGACATTGACATAATTACTCCAAAACGAAGGCATTCCCTTCATCATGGCAGGAAATGGACTCGCTCCTGCTACCACTTTTCCGTCCATGAAAAACTGTGTGTAATCCATATTTTCTTGACCAGTAGGCATATCTTTTGATGTCCACCCAAATAGGCCAGTCAGGAACTTCTTAGTCGCTTCGATATCTGTCGAAAAAGCATCAGCCCAACAAAAGGTGCCGTGTGGATATTTTGAAACGGTATATGGCATAGTACTCCCTAAACTTTGTAATTTATTGTAACCCGTGTTTTCTACTTCCCTGTTCTCACCTTATCAATAGCAACCATCACTCCCCCTTGTAAGACATCAAAGACTACACTCAGTGCAAGAACCACCATCCAAGAAGCTACGCCTACACCAAACACTTCTGAGACTCTACTGAGTAACCAAACTACGATGAAATTGATGACCAAGAATGCACCCATCATTTCAGGTGGTGACATTTCTTTTCCTCGACTTATTTCCATCTGTTTCAAGAAAGGTAGGGCCATCACAGTAAATAATGACAACGCAGTGGAGAAGATAGCGATCGACCATAGAGGTGAGATACTCATCGTTCCTAAAACTACTTGATTAGGGAAAAACATGTTGGCTAGATAAACTACGAGAGCATTGATCAAAGCAACTACTACAATAGAAATCACGAACATCATCCCTGGGTTAGTTTGTTCGACAGTTTTCTCACTTTTTGCCATATATTCCTTTATAAAAATGTATTCCCTCTAGAATACCACAAATTGCTTGAATGTTTACTCATTAGTGTTATAGGTTTACTTATCGAATGATCTGAGTAATATACATCATATGAAAGAAAGCAAAAGACGCATTGAGTTTAATCCAGGTCATAGACAAGAAATGGAAAAATTTCTCAACCCAGGCGAAAATACTATTTCAGTCAAACAATTATTAACACAAACTACCACTCCAGAAGACATAGAATTAGCTATATTCGGTGTACATCAGGAACTGGGAAATGCGGCAATGATGATTGATGTATTTGAATTTTTGATTGAAGACTTAGTAATTACGATCGAAGCTCTCTCAGCAGAGAATATCGAAAAAGCTGTCTCTCATTTAGAAAGCTTTGTTCATATCCTGACGAGAGGAACAGATAATGCTGATGCCATCATTGAGTTTCTCAAAGCAATTGAAGCACGAAACATACAGGCTTTACAAAATGATGAACCCAGCATCCTCACTGCAAAAACAAAAGAATATATCCTTATAATGACTGAGGATTATACATTGATCGAGAAAATCTTGAGTGAGAAGGGCGATGAATATACTCGAGTGTACAAAGATGCATTGATGAAGGTGAATCAATATCTTCGAGACAATAAGTAAGTTATTTTAACACTTCATTGGAAGCTTCAATTACACCACTTATGGATGCTTTAAGGATATTCATGCGTCCATCAACTTCATTTAAATCTGGTAGGTTAGCAAATCTCCTTCGCAATAAATCGAATGGCAAATTTGGAGGAGTAGGTTGTGAATTTTGACGATTTGCTTCTGGGCGTGGTTGTCTTTTTAGTGGTACTTCTTGTACCATAGTGTCTTATTATAGCATATATACTTACCCTCTTCTTACCATTTTCTTCTTCTCAATTATCCAAAATAAGCGATACTAAGCATATGGCAGATTGGTTCAAAATTAGCTCTCGTGGTGATGTCGAAGATCGTCGATCTCTGGCACCTGTAATGGGTGGGATTAGTCTGACCGGTGTCGCAGTAATCCTGTTATTTAACTATCTGGCAGGTGGAGATCTCGGTGACGCTCTCACTCAATTGCAACAACTGCCAATCGAAACACAACAACAACAACAGTATGTAAGCACCCCCGAATTTGAAGGTCAGGACTCCTACGAAGTATTTGCTTCTACTGTATTAGGATCAAACAATGAAGTCTGGCAAAAAATCTTCGCTCAAAAAGGCCAAACATACACACCTCCCACTTTGGTACTTTTTAGGACAGGGACTTCATCAGCATGTGGAGGAGCAAGCTCTCAAGTGGGACCTCATTATTGTCCACTTGATGAAACCATATACTTAGATGAAACCTTTTTCGATGAGTTAGAAAGCCAGTTGGGAGCAAAGGGTGGAGATGTCGCAGAAGCATACGTGATCGCTCATGAAGTTGGGCATCATGTTCAGCACCAGCTTGGTACGATGGATACACAGCGTACCAATGAAGACTCAGTGAGACTTGAGCTTCAAGCGGATTGTTTTGCTGGACTGTGGGTACACTCTATCAAGAATCTCGATGTCATCCAGCCAGGTGAAATAAATGAAGCCATGGACGCAGCAGCAGCAATTGGCGATGATCGCATCCAGCAAAAAGCGATCGGATACGTTAATCCAGAAAGCTGGACACATGGATCTTCAGACCAAAGAGTGAATGTATTCAATCGTGGATACGAATCAGGTGATTTTACTGCATGTGAGTGATGATACAATCCCTCTCACTATGAAAAAAATCATTGATTTTTTATTTGTGACGAGTCGCCCATTTACAGTTACTGCCCCAATTCATCATCGTTTGAAACACTTGTCACTCACAAATCTGTTTGGCTGGAAGCCATTCTCATCAATAGTGTTTGCTCGATCAGCATTTAGAAAACTCCACACAGTGATCGACGTAAATGAAAGAATCATCGAAATTCCATGGCTGTTTTCAAAGATTGATTTTGAGAAAAAAGGGAAAGTGTTAGACATCGGATACCTAGAAAGTACTGTCCCTTTCTCACTTGCTACAGCAGGTTTTGCTGTCACAGGAATCGATATTCGCCAAAGTGAAATACAGTATCCCAACTTCACCACTATAGTTGCAGATATTTGCGACAATACTTTAAAATCTAATCAGTTCGATTATGTTATCTTATTATCAACAATCGAACACATTGGCCTACAAACGGTATATGGCACTGTATCATCTGAAAGCTCTGATCAGAAAGCAATAGCAGAATGTTTTCGAGTATTGAAACCGGGCGGGAAGTTATTGATTACGACGCCGATAGCTCGTGAAATGTTCGTGAATGATTTTATGCGATGCTATACAAAAGATAGTCTAGAAGAACTGCTTAGTGAAGGAAATGTGACATCATTTGAATGTTATGGTCCGTCTGCAGATCGTGCTTATTGGAAAAAGGTAGCTCTGAACAAACTACCATCTCCTCCTGCATTTGGTGTCGCCCTCATAGAGCTTGTTAAAACTCACTCTTGAGAGTGATTCCTAATCCATTTCTGGGCAGCTTTCCTGCGATCAACCTGATCAAAGAATGTATTATATTGCTGGGCAACATTTTGAATTGAATATTTTTCACGAACAATTTTCATGGACTGTTTACCGATTAGATTTGCTCTATTTTGATCGTGAAGTAGAAAGAGTATCTGTTCAGCAAGATCTTCGACATCACCTGGCTTTGCCAGTAGTCCAGTGACTTCATGTTGGATAATCTCTAAGGCTGGCCCACGAGCAAAAGCCACGACGGGTCGACCCAAGGACATAGCTTCTATCATAACCATCCCAAAGCCTTCCAGCTCCCACATCGAAGGAAACACACAGACGTCAGATCGGTGAATATACTGATAAACGTCTGGAACAAAACCCAAGAAATCTACTGACTTTTCAAGCTTATTCGCTTTCACAGCCTCCTGGACAACTGATATATTGTCCCCTTCACCGACAAACTGCAGTCTAGCCTCTGGAAACCATTTTAAAATTAATGCAAATGCTGCAACTAAAAGCTCTTGTCCCTTTCCCTTTTCCATCCTTGAAATACATACTACATGTACATCTATGGTCTTTTTCATTTTGAGAAGAGTGTTTGAAAATCGACGCCCACATGGGATGACTTGCATACGAGACAAATCAATTCTAGTCTCAGGAATAAGATACTGCTTTGTATAATTTGTCGGGACGACCACACCTGCGGGCAAGTCTTTGACTAATCGATAGAGCAGTTTTGGTAGTGTGAAAAACTTGTGAAAAACAGAAGACAACGGTGAAAACTCTACCCAAACAACTTGGATACCTAGAAGATATGCAATGGGGGTAACCAATATCTTCTCAGAAAATCCAGATACCAAAATCACATCAGCATCTTTAGACCTCCAGACAATCTTAAGATACTGAAACCATGCAAAAGGAAACAGTGCCACAGCTTTGAGAAGACCTTTCCAATTACCGATCACGTCGATGACGACAGCCCCTGCCTCTGTCGATATCATTTTTCCTTGCAACATTTGCGTAAATCTAGCACTATTTGTATACGCGATGACTGTGTATTGTAAATCTGTTTGAAAGCTGTGGAGCAAATCTAGAATGAATGTCTCAGCTCCACCGATGCTGAGCGATTGATTGATGTACGCCAACTTCTTTGATGAACTTCCGCTTGAAGCATGTCGGATAAATGTTGCTTCATAATTTGTATGTACTTTGGAAAGCTTTTCGGGGTAGAGCCCGACTTTCATCATTTTTGTAAGCAACACTTCTGGCGTAAAGCCCATCTTATGTGCTCCAAACACACCAGTCGCTTCTGTGTTTCCATATAAAAAATGATTACGCACCCATGGTTGATCAGCAAACTGTTCGATGATTTGCTCGACATTTGGAACTCGAATTTGGAGCCTACCATCAACGTTTAGCACTCTAGATATCTCAGCGATCAAGTGATCGACGTCTTCATAAGTGAAGTGTTCTAGAATATCTTGGGCGATCACATCGCAAGCGCACGCATCGGGAAATGGTAATGGTTGACTCAGATCGTGAATGACATCAGGATGAAGCTCGGGGAGTATATCTACATTGACCCAACCTGGTTTGAGATCGCCGCCGCATCCCAGGTTGAGTTTAAGTGGTTTTTTTGAAGGCATATCTACATTATACCTTGTGATACAAAAATCTTACTTGTTCGCCATCTTTTTTCGTGCGTCTTTCATGACTTCTGACCAAAAGATCAGTGAGTCTAGTAGTGCTGTCGCCTGATTTTCATGGTGTTCGTCAAACTCAAACTGTCCAGTTTCGTTCAAACCACTCCAATAATTTGGAAGCAACATCTGTTCTTTAAGATCAAACATTTTCAGTTCTGCAGCTACTGACCGAAGATGCTCGACGGCACGACTTCCAGCAGCTACAGATCCATAACTAATAAAACTGACAGGTTTATTATTCCACTCGAGATTCAGAAAATCGATCGCGTTCTTCAAAACAGCGGAGTATGAATGATTGTACTCAGGAGTTACAAAAATATAACCATCCCCTGAACCGATTTTTTCTGCCCACTTTTTGGTGTGATCTTTTGAGTACTGATGCATCAATGCTGGCACTGGTTCGTCTAAAAATGGTAAGTTCACCTCAGCTAAATCAATCAGCTCAACTTCAACATCCTTTCTTTCCTCAGCCAATTTCAACATCCACTGTGCAGGCTGAGTATTGAATCTCCCAGGGCGCGTAGACCCAGTTAAAATCTGTATTTTTGTCATACATTTTTCCTTTATTATGATATAATTACTATATAATTTATAGTGCTATAAAAATTATAGTACTACTAAAATCTAGATATGTCAACAGACGGTCAGACAGTACCACCAGAATTAACCAACGCCATCAAGATGCTTGGGGATGAATGGACCTTGCAGATTATTTGTAATCTCTCGAGAAATAAGCTTCGATTCAATGAACTGCAGCGCGCTGTAGAAGGGATAAACCCTTCCACTCTGGTCAATCGTCTCAAAAAAATGGAAAAAGAAAAAATCATAAAACGCGAAGAGGAAACACTCGATAAATTATCAGTTGTCTACGAACTGACACCAAAAGGACGATCGTTTTTACCAGTCACTATAGAACTGAGAAAGTTTGCAGAGAAGTTTTACAAAAAATCTTAAATTATCAACAGAGATTCAGGTATGTCCCACTCAACCAAGTCGCGCTGCGTGCTGCTCCAAGTGATCAATCCCCATCTTCATCATGATGATCCTGATCTGGCGCTCAAAAACATGCGTGAGCTCGAGCAGTTGGTCGGCACTTTTGGGGGTGAAGTCATAGAATCGGCGTTTCAGCATCGACTCACCCCTCATCCCAGTACGTATGTGGGTGGAGGAAAAGTCGAGTGGCTCAAAGAAGTGGTCGAACGTGAGCATATCGATATCGTCATCCTGAACAATGTAGCAAAATCCAGTCAGATGTTTCGTCTGGAACAGATCCTTTGGGAGATCAACCCTAAAATTATCGTGTGGGATCGAGTGGACTTGATTCTGAAAATCTTTGAGCTACACGCCAATACAATAGAAGCAAAACTTCAGATTGAGATCGCCCGCATGACTCATCTAGGTCCACGCATTTATGGACTTGGTGGGACGGTCCTGTCCAAACAAGGTGGTGGAATCGGGACCCGAGGTATCGGTGAGACCAACAGTGAGCTGGAACGCCGAAAAATGAAACAACGCAAACAGCAAATCCAAAAACAACTTGCTCATTTATCAGAAGAAAACTTGCAACGCATTCGAAAACGGCGAGAACAAGGCACTTCCACTGTGGCTTTAGTCGGCTACACCAGTGCTGGTAAAACGACACTCTTTAATACCCTCACCGGCAAAGAACGCACCATTCATGCTTCTCTCTTCACTACCCTCGATAGTGTGGTTGGGAAAATCAAGGGAATCTACGAGAATGGTGATGTGCTCGTCTCAGATACGATTGGGTTTATCGATGATCTACCACCAGGATTGATCCAAGCGTTTCGCTCTACCCTGCTGGAATCATTGGAAGCTCAAGTGCTCCTGCATGTCATCGATGTATCAGATCAATTTATGCAGAGCAAGTTTGAAGTGGTCGAGAGCATTCTTCATGAACTAGAAATCACAGTCGAACCACTCTTGGTGTTTAACAAAGCTGATGGTATTACAGCAGAAAAAATGCAGGCGATCAAAGAGAAATTCACGGGGAGAAAAATGTCGTTTATCTCGGCTAAGACTGGCGAAGGTATTGATCAACTCAAACAGTTGATCAGAGATCAAGTACTTTCATAAGTATATGTTTCATTCTCATCATTTTCTTACTTTTTAAAAGTATAGTATGCACATGAGACCTCGATGGATTCTTACAGCTTTGGCACTTTTCTTGATCATTGGTTCAGTGGTGTTTTTTGCCATTGAACTCATCCAACGAAGCCAACGAAATAATTCACCAAACATTGCGACTGAATCTAATGTTCTTCTACGACAACCTTCTGAGATACCGTTACCAACACCCACCACTTCACTCACGCTCCTCCCTCCTCCAGAGAGCAAAATTCTGCCTGGTGGTACGCATACCTTTCAGACATTTAATAACTGCGGACCAGCTTCACTGAGTATGGCCCTGTCATACTATGGTATCGGTGCCACTCAGCTACAACTCGGCAGTGAGCTACGACCGTTTCAAAATCCACAAGGGAATAATGACGATAAATCAGTAACTTTGGCAGAGCTTGCTGGACGCGGCCAAGAATACGGCTTCATCGCATATCACCGTCCTGCTGGCGATAGCGAGATGGTCAAGCTCTTCATCGCCTACGACATTCTGGTCATCACACGTACCTGGCTGAAGCCCGGTGAGGACATCGGACATTATCGAGTCATCAAAGGTTATGACCAAACCACGGGCGAGTTCATCCAAGATGACTCACTGCAAGGCAAAGACCTGAGATACAGTTACCAAAGGTATAACGAGTTATGGGAAGCCTTTAACTATGAGTTCCTCGTCTTCGTACCTGAAGACAAGAAAGCCATCGCAGAAGCTATTCTAGGAGATAAGCTCGATCCGCAAAACGCCTGGCAACTCGCACTGACTCAAGCTGATACTCAACTTCAAACAAACCCAAATAATATCTATGCCGGATTTAACAGATCCGTAGCCCTCTATCACCTCGGTCGCGATCAAGAATCGATCGCTGCGTACGAGCAAGTCGCAAACAAACTCCCTTCTCGGATGCTTTGGTATCAGATCGAACCACTCCTGGCATATTATCAACTTGGAGATACTGATCGAGTCATGAGCATGAGCCAACAGATTCTCACTAATCAAAATCGAGCTTTTTCAGAACTGCAATATCTGCGAGGGATGATCTTTAGGAAAAATAATCAAGAAACACAAGCGCAAGAAGCTTTTTCAGCCGCTCAAAGATACAACACCACTCCCTACTGGAAATTAAATTTAGAAAGGATTGAAGATGTTTAAAGCTCCCGCGTCAAACATAATACTTATCTGTACGGTCTTAATATGTAGTACTCTCATCGGCGGATTCTTTTTCTTTTCAGGGCGTACTCAAACTGGATCAACCCTATCGCCACCGACAACTCAAACCAATGAGACATCACAGCTCCCATTTGCTCAGATGACGATTCCATATTTACGAGAACGAAGCTACTCAAGCACATTAGCTCCGCTTGATCAGATTTCCAACAACGGCTCTTACACTTCTTTCCTCACATCCTATACTTCTGATGATTTAAAGATCAATGCGTTACTCACGCGACCCACTGGCGAGATGCCAGAGGGTGGCTGGCCAGCGATCGTCTTCATCCATGGTTACATCCCTCCGACGCAGTACCGTACGCAAGAAAAGTATGTCGAGTACGTGAACTATCTCGCACGAAACGGCTTCGTGGTGTTTAAGATCGATTTACGTGGTCACGGCTCATCTGAAGGAGAGCCAGGTGGAGCGTACTACTCATCTGACTACATCATCGATACCCTCAACGCCTACGCGGCGCTGCAGACAGCTGAGTTCGTGGATCCTGACAAGATCGGTCTCTGGGGACACAGTATGGCTGGCAATGTCGTCCTTCGAGCGATGGCTGCAAAACCGGAGATCCCGGCAGCGGTCATTTGGGCTGGAGCAGTCTACTCTTATGAAGATTTTCAAAAATATGGCTTAAGCGATAACTCGTATCGGCCACCCGCTCAAAATGCTCAGCGACAGCTTCGGCGCCAACAACTTTTTGATACCCATGGTCAGTTCTTACCAGACAATAATTTTTGGAAACAAGTTGCAGCGACGAATTACTTGAGTGATATCCAAGGCGCCATCCAACTCCA
>Ga0163144_10029432_pt1 | contig 10544 bp, 10 predicted proteins | sample OliLak19BULKMAT1_FD_123175 | JGI IMG/M metagenome (GOLD analysis project Ga0163144, IMG submission 123175) | Freshwater microbial mat bacterial communities from Lake Vanda, McMurdo Dry Valleys, Antarctica - Oligotrophic Lake LV.19.BULKMAT1 | ecosystem: Environmental > Aquatic > Freshwater >...
GATCTCTTCGACGCTGTACTTACCAGTCGCCAACGCCTCAAAGATGCGCACGAGGCCGTGCATGGCCACGTGGTTCGCGATGAAGCCCGGTGTGTCCTTCGCGATCACCACGTTCTTGCCGAGCCGGCGGCCGGCGAACTCACCGACGGCGGCGACCACGGCCGGATCGGTCAGCTCGGTCGGGATGATCTCGAGCAGCGGCAAATACCTGGGGGGATTGAAGAAATGCGTGCCGAGCCAGTGGGATCGAAAATCCGCGCTTCGCCCCTCGGACAGCCCGGTGATCGAGAGACCCGAGGTGTTCGAGCTGACGATCGAGCCAGGGCGGCGCAGCGCGTCCACGCGCTCGAGCAGCGCGCGCTTCGCGGCGGCCTGCTCGATGACGGCTTCGATAATCCAGTCCGCGTCTGCGATGCGTCCGAGATCCAGATCGAAGCCGCCTGTGCGAATCCGTTCCACGATGTCGGGGGTGAACAGCGGATCCGGCTTGAGCTTCTTCGCGCGTTCCAGGCCTTCGCGCGCCGCCTGCTCCGACACATCGAGCAGGTGAACGTGGTATCCCGCGTTTCCCAGGTGGGCCGCGATCTGGGCACCCATGGTCCCCGCACCCAGCACGGCCGCCGATCTGATCTTGTATGACGGCGCCAGCATCCACCGTCATGTTACACTTTCGGCGCTCCCCACATTCGAAGTAGGGCGGGTCTTGCCGTTCAAAACCCGCCTACGTTTTGGAGGTCTCCCATGACTCGACGTTTCGAGCTTTCCCTGGCGGCATTGTGCCTCGCCCTTGCCGCTGAGACATCGGCGCAGACGCGCGCCACGACTGCGGATCTTGCCGGTCTCGTCGTCGATCAATCGGCCGCGGTTCTGCCCGGCGCCACCGTGACCGCGCACAATGCCGACACGAACCACACGCGCAGCGCCACGACGGACGAGCGGGGCCACTTTCTGATTCCCGCGCTGCCACCCGGGACCTACGACGTGCGCGCCGAGCTGACCGGGTTCACGCTGCGGACGCTGGAGGATGTCGTGCTGACGCTGGGAAGCCTCGTGGACGTGCGGCTGACGCTCCATGTCGCCGGCGGCCAGGAGACCCTGACGGTGGCGGCGGACGCGGCGGTGATCGATTCGCAGAGGACGGTCGTGTCCAGCGTGATCTCGCAGCAGCAGATCGAGCACCTGCCCATCAACGGCCGCAACTTCATCGGTTTCTCTCTGCTCACACCTGGCGTCTCGACCGACCGCACGCCGCAGCAGGGTGCGTCCGGCACGTCCGGGCTGACGTTTGCGGGCCAGCGCGCCCGTTCCAATAACATCACCGTGGACGGCCTGGACAATAACGACGTCTCGATCGGCAGCGTGCGCGCCACCTTCAGCCAGGAGGCGGTCCGCGAGTTTCAGGTGCTGACGAGCTCGTATTCCGCGGAGTTCGGCAAGGCCTCCGGCGGCGTCGTGAACATCGTGACCAAGAGCGGAACGAATACGACGGCCGGCAACCTGTTCTTCTTTCTCCGCGACGGCGCGCTGAACGCGAAAGATCACTTCGAGCGATTCAACCCCTCCGGCCAGTCGATCGATCGCGCAAAGGCGCCGTATGCCCAGAAGCAGTTCGGCGGCACGCTCGGCGGCCCGCTGAAGCGCGACCGGACGTTCTACTTCCTGTCGTTCGAGCGGCTCGACGTGTCCGCCCACAATTTCGTGACGATCGACGATACGACCAACGTGACATTCCTGGGGCAGCCGCTCGGCACGCCGGCCGCGATTCTTCGGCGGGCCGGCTTCGCCGTCGAGACCGGCCACGTGCCGTACGACGTCCGATCGAACCAGTTTCTCGGCAAGATCGATCATCAGGTGAACACGAACAACTCGCTGACAGCGCGTGTCAACTGGGCGAACGACTTCAACGAGAACATCGAGCCGTTCGGCGGAAACGTGGCGCGGAGCCGGGGTGGCGTGCTCGACAGCAACGACCGCATGTTCGCGCTGTCGCACATGTCGATACGCTCCGCGAGGATGGTGAACGAAGTTCGCGTCCAGGCTGCCAGCCGCGATCAGAACGTGAATTCGCTCGATCCCAAGTGCGGCGGACCCTGCACGCTGGAGAACCAGGGCGGGCCGACGCTCGAAGTCCTCGGCATCGCCAGCGTGGGGCGGCAGCGCTTTACGCCGCAGCCGCGCAAGAACGTCCGTTATCAACTGCTCGACACGCTCAGTTATTACACCGGCGCTCACCAGTTCAAGACCGGCGTGGACTTCAACTACATCGAATCCACCCAGTCGAGCCTCCCGCTGCATTTCGGCGGGCGCTACATCTTCGGCGCCATTCCTGCGGCGCAGGCCCCGCTGTTCGGTCTGCCGCCCGTCGAGGTGCCGGCGATTGTCGCCGTGCAGCTCGGCATTCCGGGACGATACGTGCAGGGATATGGCAATTCGGCCGCTCCCTACAACTACAGCGATTTCTCGCTGTTCGTGCAGGATGACTGGCGGATTTCCCAGCGGCTGACCGCGAAGCTCGGCATGCGGTACCAAACGCAGTCGTGGGACGACATCGAGCACAGGGTCACCGGCTATCCGACGCCGTACCCCTTTCCGAGCGACAGGAACAACGTGGCGCCGAGGCTCGGTCTGGTCTGGGATCCGACGGGCGATCGCAAGATGACCGTGCACGGCGCCTACGGGCTCTACTACGACAATCTGATTACGGGCATCTTCGGCATCACCAAAGGCATCAACGGGCGCAGCGAAGTGCGCACCCTTGTCGCGTCGCTGCCGGTGACGATCGGCGCATGGAATGCGCCCGGCCGCCGGCTGCCTGAACCCGCCACGGCCTATCCGAGCCTCGTCATCTCGGTCGATCCGGCACTCGAGACGCCCTACGCCCACCACACGTCGGCGGGCGTGGAGCGGGAACTTCCCGGTCGGATGTCACTCGCCGTTGATTTCATGTACGTGCGGGGCTTCAAGCAGCCCACGACGCTCGATTACAACCCGCTCGTGCCGGCGCTGGGCGCAAACAGGCGGCCATCTGACATCAACGGCATTCCGGGATCGTCTGCCTCGGTGCTCCAGTACACGTCGTTCGGCGAAACGTGGTACCGCGGCGTGACGATCGCGGCCTCGCGCCGGTTCCGCGATCGTCATCAACTGCTCGTGGGCTACACACTCTCGAGAGCCGAAGACAACGGCACCGATTTTCAGAGCGAGTTCATCGCACAGAACAGCGGGCGGGGCCGGAATCCGGCCGACCTCGATGGGCTGCCGCTCGGGTTCGATCCTGATTCGGAAAAAGGGCCCTCATTGCAGGATCAGCGGCATCGATTCGTGGCCAGCGGCAGCTATCTGCTGCCGGGCGACGTCGAGCTCTCGTCCATCGTGACCATGGGATCGGGTCGACCGTACAACATCCTTGCGGGAGTCGATCTGAACGCGGACGGGGACGGGGGAGCGACCGATCGGGCGAGGGGAACCGTGTCGGACATCGGCACGTCCGTGCGGCGCAATCACGGCACGCTGCCGGCGCAGGCGAACGTGGATCTCAGGGTTGCCCGGCGTGTTCCGGTCGGTGCGCTGACGATCGACGGGATCTTCGAGGTGTTCAACCTCCTCAACCGCTCGAACTTCACGGCCGTCAACAACGTGTTCGGCCCAGGCGCGTACCCGAACCTGCCGCTGGCGTCGTTCGGTCAGTTCACACAGGCGGCGCCGCCACGCCAGGTGCAGCTCGCGATCAAGATCGGGTTCTAGCCGGGTCTACAGAGCAAGACCCGGCCTACGGTACCCGTACGTAGGGCGGGTCTTGCTCTGTAGACCCGCCTAATCGACCAGGCCGCTCTGAATGGCGTAGTGCATCAGCTCGGCCGTGGTCTTCATCTGCATCTTCTCGAGCACGCGCGCGCGGTACGTGCTGATGGTCTTGACGCTGAGCGTCAGGCGCGCCGCGATCTGTGTCACGGTGAGGCCGGATGCAATCATGCGCATCACCTGATATTCGCGATCCGACAGGGCATCGTGCGGCTGCCGCCCGTCTTCGGGCTGCTGGTGCAGCACGAGGTCCTGGATCACCGAGGGGTTCAAGTACCGGCGTCCGGCGATCACTTCGCCGACCGCTTTCACGAGCTCCGTCGGCGGGCTGTCTTTCGTGAGGTACCCCGACGCCCCCGCGTTCAGCGCGCGGCGCGCAAACTGATCGGGAGGGTGCATGCTCAGCACGAGCACCGGCAGCATCGGCTGCTCACGCCTGAGATCCTTCAGCAGATCGAGGCCGCTCATTCCCGGCAGCGTGAGGTCGAGCACCATCACGTCCCATTCGTTGCTGCGTACCTCCGTCAAGCCCTCTTCGGCGTTGGCGGCTTCGCCGACGAGCGCCGGATGAAAGGCGCCCGCCAGCACCTGCTTGATGCCCTGGCGCACGACCGGGTGATCGTCGACGAGAAGGATCCTGGTCATCTTTTATCCGGGGGCCCCTGCCCCCCGGCAGGCGCCTTCGCTTCGCGGGACCCCATTCGCCCCACTCGCGCCGGCGCTACCGGAACAGTCACTGTCACTGTGGTCCCACGACCGGGCGCGCCCACGATCGTCACCCGTCCGCCGAGCATCCGCGCGCGCTCGGTCATGCCCAGCAACCCGATCGATTCGACGCTCGCGAGCTCGGGTTTGGTGATGCCCCGGCCGTTGTCTCTCACCGTCAGCGTCAATCCCTTGCCGCGCTCGCGCAGGCTGATGCGAACCGCGCCGGCGTGTGCGTGCCGTGCGACGTTCGTCAGCGCCTCCTGAAGGATGCGGTACACGGCCAGCTGACGCGTCCGATCGGTCAACCCTTCCTTGACGTCCCAGGCCACGCGGCAGCGAATGCCCGTGCGCGCCTGAAACTTTGTCGCCTCCCACTGAATCGCTTCCTTTAACCCGAAATGATCGAAGACGGCCGGCCGCAGGTCGCTCGAGATCCGGCGAACCGACTGAAGGCTGAGTTCGATCAGCCCGATCAACGACTGAAGCTTGTTGACGAGCAGATTGCCGGGCTTCGGCTCGCTCCTGCGCAGCTCGTCGACGAGCCACATGAACTCGAGCTTCAAGCTGGTGAGCACCTGGCCGAGGTCGTCATGCAGCTCGCGGGCGACGCGAGCGCGCTCTTCTTCTCTTGCCAGTTCGAGCCGGAGCTTCACAGACGGCACGCGGTTTCGATGTTCAACAAGGCGGCAATGAGTCGTAAGTATAGCCGCCGATCAGAAGCGCTAGGCATGAAAGGCAAATCGGCACAGGAGTGTCAGAGGAACACCGACACTGTGCATAATCTCGTTCCGGGGACCGATAAGGGCTTTGTCAACCACCATGGCCAATGAACCCCCCAAGTCTGCCGGCAAGGTGCTGATCGTCGACGACGTCTCGGCCAACGTTGACGTGCTGAGCCGTATGCTCGTGCGCGAGGGATATCAGGTCGTGACGGCGTCGGACGGCGAGCAGGCGCTGCGGGTGGTGGAAGACACGCATCCCGATCTCGTCCTGATGGACGTGCTGATGCCCCAGATGAACGGCTACGAGGCCTGCGAGCGGTTGAAGCAGAACCCAACCACGCGCCTCACGCCCGTCGTGCTGATCACGGCGCTCCACGAGCGCGAAGACAGGATTCAAGGCATCAACGCCGGCGCCGACGATTTTCTGACGAAGCCGGTGGACGTATGCGAGCTCAGGGCGTGCGCGCGCTCGCTGGTACGCCTGAAGCGGTACACCGACGATCTCGAGTCCGCCGAATCGGTCATCTTGAGCCTGGCCCTCGTCATTGAGGCTCGCGATGCCTACACGGAGGGCCACTGTCAGCGCCTCGCGTCGTACGCCACGGCGGTCGGTTCGTCGCTGGGGCTGGGCGATGACGATGGGGCCGCACTGTTCCGCGGAGGTTACCTGCACGACGTCGGCAAGATCGGCATTCCCGACGCCGTTCTCCTCAAACCCGACCGCCTGACCCGCAGTGAATACCAGCAAATCCAGGAGCATCCCATCATTGGCGACCGGCTGTGCGGAGAGCTGCGGTCGCTTCGGCAGGTGCGGCCGATCGTGCGGCATCACCACGAGCGGCTCGACGGCAGCGGGTACCCGGACGGGCTCAAGGGCGACGCCATTCCGCTCCTGGCGCAGATCATGGGCATCGTCGATGTGTACGACGCCATCACGACAGCTCGTCCATACAAGCCCGCGGCCTCTCCGGATCGGGCGTACGATGAGCTGAAGAGTGAAGTGACGTGCGGATGGCGACGGGGGGATCTCGTCGAGGCATTCATCGCGGTCAACACGGAGGCGGCCCGGCCATGATGACCGAACTCAAACGGATTGTGCTGGCGGAAGACAATCAGAACGATGTCGAGTTGACCCTGGCCGCGTTCGCCGAAATCAACCTCGCGAACGAGGTGGTCGTCCTGCGGGACGGTGCGGAGACGCTCGACTATCTGTACCGCCGCAAGGCCTACGCGAACCGGGCACCGGGGAATCCCGCCGTGCTGCTGCTCGACCTCAAGATGCCGAAAGTCGACGGGCTCGACGTCCTGCGCGCGCTGAAAGCCGACGAGGCGCTCAAGACGATTCCCGTGGTGATGCTGACGTCCTCGCGCGAAGAGCAGGATCTCATCCGCAGCTACACGCTGGGCGCGAACGCGTATGTCGTGAAGCCCGTGGACTTCCGCGAGTTCATCGATGCGGTGCGTCACCTGGGCGCGTTCTGGGGGGTGATCAACGAACCTCCGCCTGGCGCATGACGGCGAAGCGCGTGTTCGTACACGACATGAAAAACATGCTCGGCGTCATCATCGGCTACAGCCATCTGCTTCTGGACGACCTGCCTTCCGACGATCCCGGGCGGCACGACATCCACGAGATACGCAAGGCCGGTAAAAACGCCCTGGCGCTGCTCGATCATTTCAGCAACGCCCCGGCCCCCGACGAAGAAATCGGGTGATACCGGGCGTGCGGTGGGGCACGGCCAAGGTGCGCGATGTGTGCATCTGGCGCACACTTCTGTATGTGCTAAAATAGACCACTTACGGTAAGCTACTGTAATTGAAGCACTTATATGAATATCAAAATATGGCACATACTCCGCAGTAGCAGGAAGCGTTCGGCGCATGACGCGCAAACGTTTACTCCGGAGAGGGCCCATGAAATTCAACCGGATCGTGACCGCCGCAGTGTTAGCCGGGATGACTGTTTCCGCGCAGGCCGCGCAGGCCGCCGAAAAAGATGAGGTGCGGATCGTCGGCCTGACGGCCATCGTGCTGACGCCCGCGCCGGTCGTCGCGGCCCCTGTTGTGCCGAAAGTCAAACGCCCCGCGATTCTGCCGGTGCTCTACGCGACGCTCGGTGCCACGCAGGCGTGGGACGTCTACAGCACGCGGAGTGCCCTGAAGTCGGGCGCGCGCGAGGCGAATCCCGCGACAGCGGCGTTTTCGACCAACACCGGAGCGTTGACGGGCATGAAAGTCGCGGCCACGGCGGGCACGATCCTGTTCGCCGAGCGGATGTGGAAGAAGAACAAAGTCGCCGCGATTCTCATGCTGACCGCGATCAACGGCGCGACGGCGGCCGTGTCGATGCACAACATGCGCAACGCGAAATCGTCTAGTACGCGGTAACGGTCTCGATCGCCTTCAGGATGTCGTCGGTCTGGGGCAGGATCGCTTCTTCGAGCTCGGGCGCATAGGCCACCGGCGTGTCCATGGCGCCGACGCGTGTCACCGGGGCGTCGAGGTGCTCGAACAGGTGCTCGGAAATGCGGGCGGCAATCTCTGCGCCGAAACCGCACGTCAGCTGATCTTCGTGCGCCACGATGACACGGTTCGTGCGCTTGACCGCCTCGGCGATCGCATCGAAGTCGTAGGGCATGATCGTCCGCAGATCGATAACGCCGACACTGAGGCCGGATTTCTCCGCCATCTGCGCGGCCACCAGCGACCGCTGGACCACCGCTCCCCACGTCACAATGACCACGTCCGTGCCGGCGCGCCGCTCGGCGGCCTTCGCGAACGGAATCATGTAGTCCGATCCCTGGTACGGGGACTTGTTGTACGTCTGCCGGTACAGGTGCTTGTGCTCGAGGAACATCACCGGGTCGTCGCACCGAATGGAGGTGCGAAGCAGGCCCGCGGCATCGGCCGCCGTCGACGGAAACGCGATGCGCAGTCCCGGGCAGTGCGCGAAGATGCTCTCGCCCGACTGACTGTGGTAGACGCCCCCGCCCCGCAGGTACCCGCCGATGGCCACGCGAATCACGATCGGCGCCTTGAACGTGTTCGCCGAGCGGTACCGCAGCATCGAGAGCTCGTCGCGAATCTGCATCATGGCGGGCCAGATGTAGTCGAAGAACTGGATTTCGACGACAGGCTTCATCCCGCGCACCGCCATCCCGATGGCACGGCCGATGATATTGGCTTCGGCGAGCGGGGCATTGAAGACACGGTTGTTGCCGAACGTCCGCTGCAGGCCCTGCGTGGCCTTGAAGACCCCGCCCTTGCCGGGAACTTTATCGACGATGTCGCATTTGCTGGCGTCGGCGACATCCTGCCCGAAGACCACCATCAGGTGGTTGTGCTCCATCTCGTCGTGCAGCGTGCGATTGATCGAGGCCACCATCGTTTCGGGATTCCCCTGCGGCGACGACGGCGTGTCGAACGCCTTCGACGTGGGATCGACGTCCGGCGAATAGACGTAGAGCCCCGCGGATTCGGGCGTGGGTCGCGGCGCCTTGAGCGCGCGGTCCGCCGCGTCGGTGACTTCGGCTTCGACCGTTCGACGGATGTCCTCGAGCTCCTGTTCGGTGGCCAGGCCATCCGAGAGCAGGAGTGTCGTCAGCTGGACGATGGGATCGCGCGCCGCCTCGAGTTCCCGTTCCTCAACGGTCTTGTAGTTGCGCTCGTCGTCTGAGTGCGAGTGCGAATACGGCCGGATGACTTTTGCATGCACCAGGGCCGGGCCCTTGCGCGCGCGGGCGTAGGCCACGGCTTCGCGGATCGCGCGATAGCTCTGCACGAGATCGGTGCCGTCCACCCGGATCACTTCCAGATTCGGGAACGACTCGACCAGTCGCGAGATGTCTCCACCGGGCGTGTGAAACTCCGACGGGCACGAGATCGCGTAACCGTTGTCCTCGACGACACAGACGACGGGAAGGCGTTCGGTGCAGATCGTGTTCATGAACTCCCAGAATTCCCCCTCGCCGGTGGCGCCGTCGCCAATCGAGACGTACGTCACTTCGTCCGCCTCCACCTGGGGCGGAGGCGCGCCCATCAACGGCAGACGCTTCGCTGCCTCGGCGCTCCCGGCACCTTGCAGGCACTGCATACCCGTCGCGCTCGAGCGGTTCATGATGTGCAACGACGGCTTGCTCCAGTGCGACGGCATCATGCGGCCGCCCGAAGACGGGTCGTCCGAGGAGCCGACGGCTGCCAGCAGCATCTCGTACGCCGTCATGCCGAGCATGAGCGTGAGCGCGCGATCACGATAGTAGGGAAAGAACCAGTCGTAGCCCGGCTTGAGTTGCAGCCCGGCGGCGACGAGAATCGCCTCGTGGCCGGCGCCGCTGATTTGGAAGAAGATCTGGCTTTGATTCTTGAGCTGGATTTCTTTGTCGTCGAGCCGCCTCGACAACACCATCCAGCGATAGGCGTTCATCAGGTCGTCGCGGGTAAGGCCTTCGTAGGAGCGCGGCGCCCCGGCGTGGGTCTTCTGTCCGTTGGTTACCGTCGAAGCCTTCATTCACGCTCCCTGAACAGCAATATACATCGGTACCGGGTGGTATAATCCGCCTCCAAGGCCGCTGGCGCAAGCGGTAAAACCTCGCAACACACCTTGCAACCTTATCGTCTATTCCGGTGGGATGAGATCGCTCTCGAGAAAGTCACCGAGATGGTGTCCCGGAAATTCGTGTCAGGTGAACGGGAGACCGTCGCCCAGATCTACCTGAAGCGCGGCGCCATCGTGCCGCAGCATGCGCACGACAGCGAGCAGATGACCTACGTCCTTCAGGGCGTGCTGAAGCTGCTGGTCGCGGGCGACGAAGTGACGCTGCGCGAGGGCGAGGTGCTCCACATCAAGCCCGGCGTGGCGCACCAGGTCGAAGCGCTCGACGATACATTCGTGCTGGGCGTCTTCAGCCCGGTCAGGCAGGACTGGCTCGAGAAGTAGCACTGGCAGAGATGAAGCGGGATATGTGAAGGAGGAGATGTGGGCTGGTTCGTGCTCGGCATGCTCGGCCTGGTCGGCGTCGGGGCCATCGCGCTGTACAACAGGCTCATCGGGCTTCGCAATCAGGTGCTGAACGGTTGGCGGCAGATTGACGTGCAGCTCAAGCGCCGCCACGATCTGATTCCCAACCTCGTGAATACCGTTCGCGGTGCCATGGAGTTCGAGCGCGACACGCTGACGCAAGTGATGGAAGCCCGGGCACGCGCCGTATCCGCGACCGGCCCGGCCGACGCGGCCAAGAAGGAGGGAGAGCTGTCTCAGGCCCTCGGCCGGTTGTTCGCCGTTGCGGAAAACTATCCCGTGCTGAAGGCGAACGA
>Ga0163144_10029434_pt1 | contig 10544 bp, 7 predicted proteins | sample OliLak19BULKMAT1_FD_123175 | JGI IMG/M metagenome (GOLD analysis project Ga0163144, IMG submission 123175) | Freshwater microbial mat bacterial communities from Lake Vanda, McMurdo Dry Valleys, Antarctica - Oligotrophic Lake LV.19.BULKMAT1 | ecosystem: Environmental > Aquatic > Freshwater > Lake...
CGCCAGCCGGGATCAAATCCCGGCTAGCATCTTAAAAACGTTGGTCGTCCACCCAACCGGTTAACATCGCGCTAAAGAATTAGGGTTTTCACTAGGCGCTCGAAGCAGACTTCATCGCACGCTTGAAAAGGCTCTAGCTGCATACGCGCCCATAAAAACCTGCATATCCGCTGGCGTGACCTGTCCATCTCGGGTCGAATTGGCCACTCCCGTCACATCCGCAATCAGGGTGCCCGCCGCAAAGGAGCTCAAGAACGTTGTCAAGTCAGCTTGGTCGACCCGACCGTCGGCACCAAGGCTTGCCGCACCGGCAATATCCGCCAGCGTGTTTGGCAGTGTGGCCTTGACCGCGGTGCTCGTTGTAGAAGTGTTGAGCAGATACAGAAGGGTGCCGGTGTCCGTCAGGCAGCTTGGCCGGCCGTCACCACTGGTCCCCGTGACCTCCAGTTCAACCGGCGTGCGGTTCACACCGCCGACGCTAACCGCCCGGCCGGTCCTGGCCACAGTAATTAACCCGCTATCAGGATGGAACGCGAAGATCCCGCTGTCGTTGGTGCTGGCAACGCCGCTGCCCCGCAGTTGCGCTGTAAATACAACATGGCCGCTGTTCGCCATCGCGGGCTGATCAATCGCATTAAACAGCACTTCAGGAGATCCCGGGATCGAGCTACCAGTCCGCGCTACCTGCCGAAGCCCCGAGGAATCAGCAGCCCAAAGCGCAATATCGGTCAGGCCCGCGGCGATGCCGCTGCCGCTAAGCGTTGACAAGAACGCGATCTTCCCGCCGCTGGAGAGCGTGGGCTGGCCGAACAACTGCATGCTGGCACCAGCGTTCAGTGACACATCAGCCTGGCCCGTCCGCGCTATGAGCTGCACCCCAGCGGCCGTCGCTGTAAACACGCCGCCCCGCGTCGCTGAGGAATTCGCATCCATCAGCATCGCCATGAAGCCGACCGTTTCGCCGTTGATTGTCGGCGAACTAAACGAGCGGAGAGTCAGGCCATCAACGCCGAACGAACCACCCTCTCGGGCAAGAATCTGACCCGCCGATGAGTACAACACGCCATCGCTGGATGATGAAACGCCGGGTCCCTGCATGAAGCCCATGAAAACAAGCTGCCCGGTCGGCGTCAGAACCGGCGCGTTAAAGTTCGCCCACGTCACGCCGCTAACTTGGCCCGCCACTTGCCCGTTCTGGCGGGCGGTCAGCACCGGCCCAGCGCCGGGTGCGGCAACATACATCGCCCGGTTGGTGCCGGACCACATCAGCGGACCGGCGAACAACGCCGAAAACCCCACGTGACCGTTGGCCGAAATCAGGGGCTGCTGTAGATCACTCATCGTGATGTTCGACGCCATCCCGGGGGCTGCTTGGCCGGTGCGAGCAACGATCCGCGTGCCGTTGCTGTCCGAGACAATGACCACCTTGTTATTGCTGAAGGTCACACCGGTGCCATTGATGGTGGCCAGATACACGGCGCTGCCGGCCGCGTTAACCAGCGGATCACCCAAAGTGGCCAGCTTTGTTCCCGCGGGTAGCCCGGTTGGCCGGGTACCAAGGCGGGCGAGCATGCGCATAGGAGCGCCCGGGGCCATGCCACCGGCAAAGATCGCGGAGTTGTTGTTTGCGTTGACTCCAAAGCCGGTCAAAGATGCGCGAAACGCGATCTGTCCGTTACCAGCGACCGAGGGGCCGCGCATCTCATCAAGTCGGACGCCCGGAGCTCCACCAGGGGCCGCCGATCCGCTCGTCAGCAGCGGCTGGGAATTGAGCTGGGCCGTGGCAAAGCTCGACCCTGCCAGAACAACCAAGGCCGAGACTGAGACAAACGCGGTACGTGAAATCAATGACATGCGGCGGACTCCCAGCGGCCGGCGTCCAGAAATCTGGCACCGGTCCTGCTTGTGCAAAGAACCGAAAAAATGATGATGAGGGGCGTCGCGTTTGGTGTGCGGGCGGGACTTGCTGCCTCAGCCTGCACGATGTTGTCCATACACTGTCGGATACCGGCGACTCGCGGTCCACCGTGAGAAGCAGGGCAGGCCGGGCAATGCGAGGCGAGCTTGCCGGATGATGGGGCTGGGAAAGAACGCCGTAGGGTTATGGGAAGGGTTGTAGGGATTTCGGGCGATCCGCCATACCAGCCAACATCGGCCCACACCGGCCCACACCAGTCCACACCAGCCCAAAGCCGGATAGTCAAATAAAAACGCTCGCTCCGGGTTAGTGACGGTATCGCGTTTGTCTCCTCGCGATTCAACGGCCGATGACGTACCCTGCCCGCGATGTCTTACACCGTTCTAGCCCGTCGGTACAGGTCGCAGACCTTTGATCAACTCGTCGGCCAGACCGCCATCAGCGAAACGCTGAAGGCGGCCATCGAGCAGCACAGGGTCGCGCACGCCTATCTGTTCACCGGCACACGCGGCGTGGGCAAAACCAGCACCGCCCGCATTTTCGCCAACGCCCTGAACAACCCCGAGGGCAAGCCGGACATCACCAAGGCCATCATGGAAGGTCGAGATACCGACACCATCGAGATCGATGCCGCTAGCAACAGCGGCGTGGATGGGGCTCGCGAGCTTATCGCCAACGCCAGCTACCTTCCGCTGCGCGGCCGTCGCAAGATCTACATCATCGACGAAGTGCACATGCTCACCACCGGGGCGTTTAACGCGCTGCTGAAAACCATGGAAGAGCCGCCGGACCACGTGTTGTTCATCCTGTCCACGACCGAGACACACAAGGTTCCCGCGACCATCCAAAGCCGCTGCCAGCGCTTTGAGTTTCACAATATAAAGACACCCAAGATCGCCGAGCACCTGACCGAAGTGTTGAAGCTAGAGAACCGCAGCGCCACCCCGGATGTTGTCAGCGCCGTGGCCCGGCTCGCGGGCGGCTCGATGCGGGACAGCCTCTCGCTGCTTGATCGCCTCCTGGCCACCGGCAAAGACCCGCTGACGATGGACATTCTCCAGGACCTGCTGGGGTTGCCCGAGCAAGCGCTCATCAACACACTAGTTGATGCAATCTCAGCCGGTGATGCCGCATCGGCCCTGAGCACCTCCGGTGACCTGCTCTCACGCTCTGCATCGGCCGATGCACTGATGACCGCCCTGGCCGAGCGCTTCCGCGATTTGATGGTGCTCTCCGCCTGCGGCGACCGTACAGAGATGGTCGATGCCGCAGGGGAACAGCGGGCCGTCCTGATCGCCCAAGCCGGGCGATTTGACCCGGCGGGGCTGGTGCACAACATCGCGCTATGCGATGCCGTAGGCCGATCGGTGAAGATGAGCTCCTTCCCACGCGCCCTCATGGACGCCATGATCGTGCGACTGAGCATGGCCGAAAAACTCGCCGACGTCACGGCGATAGTTTCTGGTGCGGGCGCCGTCTCGAGCTCCGCCAGCCAAGCCGGAGCGGTACGGGCGACCACCGCAAAAAAACACTAACGCCCGGGCACAGCGAGCCAGCACCGATGCGCAGCACATTGCCTGCCCCATCGGATGAGGCCACGCCAGCCCGGGCGGATACGAACCAGCAGGCTGATCCGCAGGAGGTTGCTGCCACAGCCGCCCAAACGGCCGCGGCAACTTCGACACCCACCGTTGTGCCCTCCGTAGGCGCCACAACAGGAGCCGATGCAGCGCCCGCCGCCAGCTTTGCCGACTTTATTTCCCGCTCGCAGAACGCCGCCGCCGCGGCATCCAAGCGGCCATCCGCCGCGGCGGCAGCGGCCGCCGCCGCCGCAACTGCCGCGACCGCCGCTGCCGCACCCTCCGGACCGCGGTTGCCGCGTCTGAGCGGCGGTGATGCACAGGAACTCTGGGCGGCGCTCGGTCAATACTCAACCATGGCGATGCGCCCGTTCCTCACCCAGATGCGCTGCGAGGGCCTTGACGGCGATGTACTGACAACCACCTGCCCTGCAGAGTCAGTCGGTATGGTCGAGAAAATTGTCTTGGCTCCACTGGGAGAATTGGCAACCAGAATCCTGGGCCGCCGTGTGACCGCAATCGTGCGGCCAGACGTAGGACTGAAGGCCGCGATGCCCGCAGGCGTGCCCAACCGGCCCATCGCCGCACCGATTGATGAGGCCACACGCGAACACCCGCTGGTGAAAAAAGCGCAGGAGCTGCTCGGAGCCCGCATCGCCAAAGTAGACAAGCGCACGAAGCCATAGCGGCGGCGTATACGGAACTCGGAATCCTGCGGTTCCCGTAGCATGCTCATCGCAGCGCGGCATACTTGGCGATCTCACCAAATCAGCTCCTCGCCGAGAGCCCCAGCTCATGCTGGCTCAGGTCAATGAAGCCATATCAATCACGAACCGGTACTTCACGTCGCTGCGAAGCATCCTTTCATACGCATCGTTGATCTGCTGAATGCTGATCAGCTCGATATCGCTGACAATGTTATGGGCCGCACAGAAGTCCAGCATTTCCTGCGTCTCTTTAATGCCGCCGATGATCGATCCGGCGAGTTGTCGGCGACGAAACAGCAGGTTCCAGATCGATGGAGACGGGTGCGGGTGCTGCGGTGCGCCCACCAGGCACAGCGTGCCGTCGCGGCGGAGAAGTTCCGTATATGCATCAAGATTGTGCGAGACCGCAACCGTGCTGAGAATGAAATCAAAGCTGCCCAGATGCTGCTTCATCGCGGCCTCATCTTTCGAGACAACAACCTCATCAGCCCCGAGCCTTCTGCCGTCCTCAACCTTGCCCGCCGACGTCGTAAACAGCACAGTGTGCGCACCAAATGCGTGTGCAAACTTCACCCCCATGTGCCCCAGCCCGCCAAGCCCCACGATGCCAACCTTGTGCCCCTTGCCCACACCCCAGTGCTTGAGCGGCGAGTACGTTGTGATTCCCGCGCACAGCAGCGGCGCCACTGCGGCAAGGTTCAGATTGCCCGGCACGTGCAGACAAAAGCTCTGATCCACCGTAATATGCTTGGAATAACCGCCATAGGTCATCTTGCCGGGAAAGTTCTTATCCGGGCTGTTATAGCTGAAGATAATCTCCTTCTCACAGTACTGCTCATGGCCTTCAGCGCAGCTCCGACAAGTGTGGCACGAATCAACCATGCAGCCCACACCGGCAAGGTCACCCACGTTAAAGCCCTTCACTTCACTGCCCACCTTTGTAATGCGGCCAACGATTTCATGCCCCGGAACCACCGGAAACGTGATCCCCGGCCACTCGCCCCGAGCGGTATGCAAATCGGAGTGGCACACCCCGCAAAAGAGGATCTCAAACTGCACATCGGTAGCGCCCGGATCGCGGCGATCGATCGCAAACGGCGCAAGCGGTGAAGTCGCGGACTGGGCGGCATATGCGGCGGCCTTGGTGGACATTACAGATCTCCTCAAGAAACTTGTGGATAGCGACGGCGACCGCCCAGGCGGTGAGCCAAACAATAGCAGGCACAGTGCGATGGATTCTCCCGCACTTTCCGCGTTGGTTTCCTCCGTACCTCGTGGAGGCCAGCTCGCCAGAGCTCACGCTGCCGAGATGGCGGCGCCTACAACCGTTGCTATGGCGACCGCTGCCCACACCGATGTTTATCTGATTCCAACGCCGCAGCGAGTAGCGATACTTTCCGGCGAGTTCTGCCTGCGTGCGGTGGCAGAGACCGGCACCGCCGCCGATGAACTGCCTGGCGTGCCCGCATCCGTCCTGAAGAGTGTTTTTCATGCGACAGCCAACACATCTGTTCGATTGGCCACAGGCGCTCCTGTGCGGGCCTGCGTAACAGGCGATCTTCCGGCCCAAGGCTATCGGATCACAGTCTCCGAGTCCGGCGTATTGATCGAGCACGGCGATGGCCCGGGCCTCCGCTATGCACTCGTGACGCTCAAGCACCTCATGGCACAGCACCGGCGGGTCGAGTCCGGCGAATGCGTGCTGCCGCACCTGCGAATCGAGGATTTTCCTTGTTTCGCCGTCCGTGGCGTCATGCTCGATGTGTCGCGCGATCGGGTGCCCACAATGCAGGAACTACACCAGATTGTGCGCACGCTGGCGGATTTGAAAATCAACCACCTCCAGTTGTACACCGAGCACACGTTCGCTTACATCGGGCACGAAAAAGCCTGGCAGGGATGGTCACCTCTTACGGCAGCGGAGGTGCGGGAACTCGACAGTTGGTGCCGGGAGCTGGGCATCGACCTCGCGGCGAATCAGAACTGCTTCGGGCATTTGGCCCACTGGCTGCGGATGCCCGAATGCGCCCACTTGGCTGCAACGCACGGAGACTGGATCTTTGAAGTCTGGCCCCGCAGCGGGCCATTCTCGTTGTGCCCCACCGACCCGAGAAGCCTTGACTTTGTCCGGGATTTGCTCACACAACTCACGCCGAATTTCACCAGCCCGCTGGTCAATATTGGTGCGGATGAGACGTACGACATCGCCTACGGACGGTCTGCCGAAATTGTGGCCAAACGCGGGCGGGCCGCGGTTTACCTTGAATTCGTCAAGAAGATCTGCGATGTCACCACCTCACTTGGCAAACGCCCGATGTTCTGGGCCGACATCGCGCTGCACGAGCCGGGCTGCATCAAAGACATCCCGCCCGAACTGCTCTCACTTGCCTGGGGGTACGAGCCGCACTCGCCGTTTGAAGAGTGGACCAAGCTCCTGCGCGGTGCCGGTCGCGACGTCTGGGTGTGCCCGGGCACATCAAGCTGGCGATCCATCACCGGTCGCTCGGCCGAGCGGAACGGAAATCTTAACGCAGCCGGAGCATGTGCGACCCGCAGCGGCAAGCCGGGCGCAGACGGGTATCTGATCTGTGATTGGGGCGATACCGGTCACCACCAGCAATGGCCAATCGTGCTGCACGCCATCGCCCACGGGGCACAGGCGGCGTGGGCCGGGAGCACCAACAGCTCGCTTTCCGGTGATATCGGCCAGCAGATCTATGGCCCGGCGGGCGCGTCCGTCGGACCTTGGCTCGAAGCGCTAGGTGATGCGGACGCTGAACTTCGCAAGGTCGCCGGGAGGCTCTCACGACCGAACAACCAGGGAGAGTTTGCCTTATGGAATCAGTCCGCTCTGTTTGCCGACCTGCACAACTGCGTCTGGGGTGACCGAGCCGAAGTTGGCGCATCGCCGCTATGGCACGCTACAGCAACCAACATCAAGCGGTTGCGTAACTCCATACCTCAAGGTCTTCCGTCGCTGCTGACCGATGAACTGCGTCACACGCTGACGATGGCCGAGCTTGCCGCGGATCGCGCGATCGCACGTCGGGAGCACCGCAGCAATGCGATCATAAAGGCCGATCTCAGCGAGCGCGTTCGCCGATTGATGACCGAACACACCCGGCTCTGGCACTTGCGATCCCGACCTGGCGGACTGGAACACAGCAACACGTTCTGGCAGAAGGTTCTCTATGGAATGGTGCACTCATGAGCAGCGATGCGTATCACGCCGGTTTAGATGATGCCGGTGACGCAACCGGCCAGCACAGCCGTCAGGAATCGCTGCGCCAGCAGCCGCGCACCCGAATAGTGGCCGGGTGCATGACCGGCACAAGCATTGACGGCATCGATGTAGCGGTGATGCGAATCACGGGTACAGGGCTGGCAATGCGTGCCCAGCTCATGGCCAGTGCGAGTATGGAATTAGACGGCCCATTCGGCCAGCTTGTAATCCCGCTCCGCGATTTCGCCGAGCAAAGGCCCGTAATCGCAGGCCACATCGCCGATGTTTCACGCCGTTTTTCGCTCCTGCACGCCGCGGCGGTGCGGGCCGCAAGTCGCAAGGCTGGCGTGCCCATCAATCTCGTGGTGCTCCACGGGCAAACCGTGTGGCACCGGCCGCCGGTATCGTGGCAATTGTGTTCACCCGCGGTGGTGGCACACGAACTTGGCGTGCCAGTGATCAGCGATCTGCGAGCAGCCGACTTGGCGGCCGGTGGGCAAGGCGCACCCATCACCCCGCTGGCAGACTGGGTGCTCTTTGGCCAGGATGCGGCTTCCGCCGATCAACCCGATGACTGCACCGCAATCGTGAATCTGGGTGGCTTTGTCAATTACACCATACTGCGCAGCGGCCGCGGACCGGAGCACATCACCGCTGGCGATGTCTGCGTGTGCAATCACGTCCTGGACAAAATCGCCCGCCTTACTCTTGGCGAGCCGTTTGACCGCGGCGGTGCAGCAGCTCTCCGCGGCAAGCCAAACTCGCAGGCCCAGGAAGAGCTTGCAGCCCTGTGCAATGCCCAGGCCTCAGACGGGCGATCACTCGGCACCGGCGATGAGATGGAACGATGGCTCGGCAACTGGAAGAACCCTCTGACCGGACCAGACCTATGCGCAACCGCGTGTGCCGCCATCGGCGGCACGATCGGACGCACGCTCGTCCACGCGACCGGCAGGAATAATCTCGCTCGCATTCTCGTTTTTGGCGGGGGCGCCAACAACCAGGGCATGCTCAGCGAAATCACTCGGGCGATCAAAGCCGGGCCGGGCACGACCGTGCAAAGCGGTGACTCAGTTGGAATCGGGCTGCACGAACGTGAGGCCGCCTGCATGGCTGTGCTCGGCGCGCTAAGCCAAGACGGGGTACCAATCACCCTCCCCCAAGTCACCAAGCTGCCGCCGGGCATCACGGCCCCGGTCGCAGGCTCATGGTGCGGCATCAATTCCCGTCCGTAAGGCAAGCTGGCGATCTGCATCGTTCCTGTCCCAAGCTGCCTTCTCCGCCCGCCAGAGCGGTTCGTCGCTCCATATCCGGACTATCAACCCACAAAAGCCGCTCAAACCCGCTATCATGGCCAAGGTAGAGGTTCCCGTTCGGCAGCAAAAAGTTTCCCTTCGATATTCGCGAGGTTGCAAGCATGGCCGTAGACATCATGATCCCCGAAATGGGCGAAAGCGTCCGCACTGGTGTAGTGCTGAAGTGGCATAAGCCCGACGGGTCCGCCGTCAAACGTGATGAAGTGGTCCTCGACCTAGAAACCGATAAAATAACCGCTGAAATCAGCGCCCCTGCCGACGGCGTCCTGAAGCATTACGTCAAAGTCGGCGACACCGTTGCCGTTCCGTCCACCATCGGCACGGTTGACCCGGCCGGTACCTCAACCGCCGCTGCTGCACCCGCAAGCGCCCCGGCCGCCTCCAACGGCCGCGCTCCCGTCGAGGCTCCCGGCGTTGTCGTTGATGTCCGCGCAACCCCCTTGGCCAAAAAACTTGCCAAAGAGCGCGGCGTAGACATCGCCAGCCTTCAACCCGCAATCGCCGGCGGCCGCATACGTCAGGACGATGTCTTGGCCGCCGCAATTCCCTCCGCTGGCAGGTTCACCGCGCCGCTAACCCCCGCCACAACCGCTGCCAAGCCAGCCTCGGTCAGCTCAAACGGCACGCCCCTGGGCGGCACAAAGCGCGTGGCCATGAGCACCCTTCGCCAGCGCATCGCCGAGCGACTGGTACAGGCCCAGCACAACGCTGCCATGCTCACCACCTTCAACGAAGTTGACATGACCGCCGTCATGGACCTCCGAAAGAAGTACAAAGAAGAATTCGAGAAAAAGCTCGGCGTTGGCCTTGGTTTTATGAGCTTTTTCGTAAAGGCCGCATCGGCGGCGTTACGCCAATTCCCCCAGGTCAATTCATACCTCGTCGGCAGCGCAAGCGGCGGCATTGAAATTGAGTACCACGATTACGTGAACATCGCCGTTGCTGTGAGCACGCCCAAGGGCCTGACCGTGCCCGTGCTGCGTAACTGCCAAGGCCTCTCCTTCGCCGATGTTGAATCCGGAATTAAGGCCCTCGCCCTCAAAGCCCGCGACGGAAAACTCACGCTCGATGATCTCCAGGGCGGCACCTTCACCATCACCAACGGCGGCGTCTTTGGCTCACTCATCAGCACGCCAATCCTTAACTCGCCGCAGTCGGCGATTCTGGGCATGCACGCCATTAAAAACCGACCAGTTGAGCACCCCGACAAGCCCGGCGAAATTGCCCTGCGGCCGATGATGTACCTCGCTCTGTCATACGACCACCGAATTCTCGATGGATCAGACGCCGTCCAGTTTCTGGTGGCGATAAAAAATGGCTTGGAGCGACCGGAACGGCTCATGCTCGGGATATGAGCCATAACGCCGAATCGGTGGCTCGCGGAAAAGATTTTCATTTGCATGAAATTTGCCGGTGGCGATCCACCTCACACAAATTTAGCACATTAGCAGACGACTCGGGATTTCCCGTCTACAATCATTCAATCGCGTGTTTTTCCAGTGATTACCCCAGTTTATGCGACCAATAGCTCGTTTTTTCTGCAAAAATAGTGGCAATTATGTGATCGTTCTTCGATATACGCATGGTTAGGTTGGTTCTGATTCAAAATATCCACAGCCCGCCGCGATGCCTTCTAGTGTTTCAATCCAATCCACATACAGCGACAGGGAGCAATAACCCTAGAAAATTTGAGCTAAAACCCCCTTTTTCTTAACAGCGTGCCCCGCCGTAGCGTACACTCAGTAACGTAGAACTCGTAAGGCAGGATCCGGATGGGAAAGGTAAAACATCATGCAAGAC
>Ga0163144_10029435_pt1 | contig 10544 bp, 8 predicted proteins | sample OliLak19BULKMAT1_FD_123175 | JGI IMG/M metagenome (GOLD analysis project Ga0163144, IMG submission 123175) | Freshwater microbial mat bacterial communities from Lake Vanda, McMurdo Dry Valleys, Antarctica - Oligotrophic Lake LV.19.BULKMAT1 | ecosystem: Environmental > Aquatic > Freshwater > Lake...
AGTTGATTGCCATTCAAGAGATAACCGAGGAGAAAGCGATGTACGATTCAAGAGAAAAAGCCGTCCTGGACATCGAGTCGAATCTGATTGATGCCCGAGAAGAAGGCATTGAGAAGGGTAGGTCCGAGGGGGAGTGGATCGGCAAGTTAAGGCTTTTACAAGAGCTTTTGGGTGAACAGGTTTCAACGGTAGAGGAATTGGCGCAGTGGTCAGAGGAGCGGATTGCCGCCACACTTGCCGAGTTGCAAACAAAGCTGCAGAGGCGGCTGAGTTAGCCAATTAGAAAATTCTCACCGCATTTCAACCACAGGCGGTGCTTGGGCTGTGCGACAAATAGTATTTTAGAATTTTTATACTGATGCGCCTTTCGTTTGCAATTTTTTCGGACCGCTGCTAAACCCGATGGGCAGACACATCTTTGCCAGTAGTTTTACCTTTCGTCGTGATACACGTTTTCAATTGCTTCGGCCCTATGCCAGCTTCTCTGGGCCAGCTTCTCTGGGCCAGCTTGTCTGGGCCAGCTTCTCTGGCATGAGCCAAAGTTTTGACAGTTAGATCGATTTATCAACCACCATTGGCCAATCCTCCACCAGGTTGCCGCCGAAGGCGGCAACCTGGTGGAGCTTGGTGGCGGGGATTAAGATGCAGGCTAACTTCAAAACTCGTTCACCTACGAGTCAAGCTCGTAGGGGTCCACTTCACTCGCGTGCCAATGTTCAACCTTCAAAAAGGAACACAAAGCACCCATATGATGTCTCTAGAATTCCGGTCAAACTACCATTTGTCCCACGGCATGGCATTCGTCTGCAAAATGCGGGACTTATCTCGGAACTTTTCCTAAGGCGAGCGGCAGATTGAAAACTACCAGTGTGATGCAAACCCTCTCCGGCCTTTCAGGCCGACTCTCCCAGAGGGAGAGTGACTTCACCCTCCCTACGGAAGGGTCGAGCGAAGCGAGGGGCGGGTAGGACTCATCCTGCCGCTCGCTCAACTACAAACTTGACCCGCAAGCGAGTGAATCCCCTCGCTACTCGCTACAGGTTTACTTGACCACGACCTGGCGATTGCTTGGAGCGAATTCGAGCCGGTTAAAACTGCTTCGGAAATTATTTTGGAACGCTGAAGTCCTAAGCAGGGATGGTTTCGAGCCGCAGTAGGTCTTCAGCCGATTCACGGGCGCGGATCAGTTTTGCTTCGCCGTTTTCGATCATCACTTCAGGCGAGCGGTACTTGCTGTTGTAATTGCTGGACATCGCGTAGCCGTAAGCGCCCGCAACTTCGAGCACAACTAGATCGCCAACTTGCGCCGCTGGCAACATTCGCTTGGCTACAAAGCCACCTTCTTCTTGAGTGAAGATGTCGCCGGATTCGCAAAGCGGTCCACCGACCACAACAGCCCGCTCGGTCTTGCTCGCCGACGGGTCGCGATGGGCGATCGAAATTGGATGATAGGAACCATAAAGGATCGGTCGTGCCAAATCATTGAAGCCCGCATCGAGCAGATAGAACGTGTTCTCTCCCATCTCTTTTACCGAACGAATTTCAGCAACCAAAAAACCGCTTTCGGCGGCCAGATAGCGACCAGGTTCGATCTCGAGCTCAATGGCGTGGCCGAACTTATCTTGCAAGCGATTGCGAGTCATGTTCCACAGTTGATAGTACTTGTCGAGATCGACGTACGATTGGTTCTTTTGATAGGGGACGGGCAGACCGCCACCGGCACTGATCGAAGTCACGGTGCGGCCGACTTCGAGGCAGGCTTTTTCCATCGCACCGCTCACCTGAGCCAAGTGTTCGATGTCGGTACCGCTGCCGATATGCATGTGCATTCCCGAGACGACCAAGCCATAGATGTCTGCGCGTCGCAAGCAATCCACGATACTTTCGTGCCAAATGCCATGCTTGGATTGAGGTCCGCCGGTGTTGGTTTTTTGGCTGTGCCCGTGACCGAAACCTGGGTTGATGCGGAGGGAGATACTGCGGCCGGGAGCACGCTGCCCTAACTGGCCAATCATGTCGGGCGAACCCACGTTGCAATGAATGTTATGTTCGACAACCAAATCCAAAGCTTCGCGATCGAACACGTCGGCGGTGTAGACGATCCCTTTGGGATGCGAATTGGGTGTGAAGCCCGCTTTGAGAGCTCGCTTGATTTCGCCTGCGCTGACTGCGTCAACAACCACTCCCGCTTTGCGCATCCGATCCAGGATCGCAATGTTTGAAAGGGCTTTTTGCGCATAACGGATCGCATCGAAAGCGTGCAGGTCGGCGATGCGTTGCTGAATGATGCTGAGATCGTAGACATAAAGCGGCGTTCCAAATTGGTTCGCAAGTTCAACGACAGATAGGCCAGCAATGTACTCGCGCGTGGTAGCAAACGTAGTGGGACAGTGCATATTCAATTGAGTTCCGAGAAGCAGGTAAACAAGAAAGTTGATTTGGATGGAGCGAACGAGTTGCTTGATCTCAGGTTGTTAGATTGTTTAGGTTGTTAGATCACTTAGTCGGTTTTAGCGCGGCGTTCGCGGACTCGGCGACTATAGGCTTCCATGAACTTTCGTTCGGCGGCGGTCAAACTGTCTTGGCCGCTTTGATGGATCTTTGCCAAAATCCGATCGGCTTCGACCTCGTCTTTGGAAGGCGTCGGTTCAATCTCTTCCGGACGATGAACTTTGAAGCCGCGTTGTTTTTGGCGATAGGTCAATCGAGCTCGGTTGGTTAGATCTTCCATAAAGCTAAAGTTCAGATTGCCAAAAAAGTAGAGCCCGGCAAACGCGGCTCCGACCAAGTGAACGTCATAGGCGACTGCGTCTCTGCCGCCCAACATATTGCTAACGATGATAATCACTCCCAGCACCCAAGCCGGCATGGGAATGACACCCATCATCAACAATTCGGCTTTGGGAAAGTTGAACACGAACAACATGCAGACTGCAGTCACGGCACCCGAAGCACCCAGCATCGGCGGTCCGCCATTCCAAGTCCGAATCGTCCAATACAGTCCGCAGAGCAGGATGGCGACGAGGTAGATTCGCAGGAACTCCCATTTTCCATATCGGTCTTCAACGCTGCGGCCTAGAAAATAGAGCGACAGCATGTTGAAGAGAATATGGAAAATCGTAAAGCCGCCGCCGGGCGTCTGGTTCGTATGTGCAAATCCGTAGCTCATCACGCGGTACCATTGTAGAGGCTGGTCGAGCAGAGCTGGCTCGAGCCTGATCGCCTCCGTGATTGCGGAACTGCGGTTGGTCAGGAGAAAGTTAGCGAGAAATAGGGCCACGTTGATGAAGATCAGAATGCTGACCATCGAGCGATTGTCCCACGGCGCGACCGAAGGCAACCCGCCATCACGATAATAAGAACGGTCGTAGATTCCCATAGTTTCGAAATTCCCGCAACAATTGGCCCAAGCACTGTAGCCATCGATCAGCTAGATCGCTTCCGGTGCAACTCGCGAGCCGACAGAAAATTCAGCTTAAGGTACCCGGCCGAGAGCTACTATTATTCCCGCACTCTCGCTGCTTGGGCAGGTGGGGCATTGGGCTCGCTGACTGTATCAAATCGTCAACCAACTGCCGAAGCTCTAGAAGGGCTTGATCGGGCTGGGCACAATCAAGATCGTGCATATGCCAGTAGGAAATGCGATCCGGCCAATCGGCCGCGGTAATAATTTCCCGCGCACAGGCACAAAAAGTTCTTCAACTTGACACTTGCCCCCCTTATCCCATGACTCGTTTTCGCAGGTCTGTCAACAAACTAGCGGCGGAACCGATCTCTTCTTTCTGACGTTGGGGCTCTTGCGGAATTTCTCGCTCGATCGTTAACGGGCCCTTGTAGCCGATCTCTTTCAACGTCTTTAGATAGAGTTCCATGTTCACTTGACCTTGGCCGAGCGGCATTTCTCGACCCCAGGTCACACCGGGCTGGTCGCTCCACGTCGCATCTTTGCAGTGAATGCTGCGCACGAACTTGCCAACTTTGCGAAGGGCTTCGATCGGTTCGCCAGTGCCGTAGAGAATCATGTTGGCGGGATCAAAGTTGATGAACAGGTTCGATCGCTCGACGCTACCGATAAAATCGAGCAAGCCGTCGGCGGTTTCTTGTCCAGTTTCAAGATGCACGTTTTGATCGTTGCGAGCTGCGTGATCGCAAAGTTGTCGAGTAACTTCGACGATCTCTTGATAGGTGGGAGCCGTCGGGGAATGCGGGACGAAACCGAGATGTAGAGCGATCACATCGCAGCCTAGCAATCGCGAAAAGTCGCTGATCTCGCGCATCTCTTGCAAGCGCGCGGCGCGGGTCGCGGCCGGTACCAGTCCCACCGTTTCTGAAACCGTAGGAATGTCAGCGTAGCTTTCACCGTCGAAGCCGCCGAAGACAGCCGTTAGTTGAATGCCGAGCAGCTCGAGTTTGTCGATGAACTGGTCGGCGTTCTCGGCCGTCCGCGTGCTGCGATGCGGCGCATGGAGCTGAATCGTCGGAATGCCAAGCTCCTTTGCAACTTCCAGCTTCACTCCCAATCCGGCATCGATACTTGTGAACACGCCAATCGGCCAATCACTCATTTTGCTCTCCAACGTCTTTCTCAAAGTGGCCAATTCATGGTTTGTGTGCGCTGAGCCCGGATCGCATCCTTCGATCTGGCAGCGCAGCATTGTAAGTCAAGAGGTGGCAACCTTGAAACTGGCCCAACGCAAAAACTGAAGATACTGAGTGAATCATCCGCTGTCTCCACTGAGCTTGCTCGGTGGAACCATGACTGGTCAGCTAGAATCAAAAAACGGGAAGAATGCGGGCGGGACGCCCGCGCTCCAACTAAGCAGAATCGTAGCGCGGACGTCCCGTGTTCAAAATGGGAGGACTGCGGGCGGGACGCCCGCGATCCAACCAAAATCAAATTGGAACAAAACGCTACGCATCATGCCAGCCGGGCGGAAGCTGGGGACGACCCGGCGCTTCATCGGTTTGCTCGTCGTCGGCGGCGTTGCGATCCACTGGAACGGAATTCTCTTCCGATAACCACCGGCCCAAGTCAATCAACTGACAGCGTTCGCAGCAGAACGGCATGAACTTTATGTCCGCCGTCGGCCTAACAGTTTGATCGCAAGTCGGACATCGCGGTAAGAAAGGTGTATCGGTCATAGTCGTAGAACGTCTTCAAAGACTCAGCGTAGTTGACAACAGCGTGTCGCAGAGATGCGAGCCGCTCAGCCATTATCGCGAATCACTTACGCTCGACTAGGTCCATTGCAAACGACTCTATTTCTTCCAGCGATCTGGCGGCGGAATGAAAGAGTCCATGACGGCCAGGTCTTCACCTTTGACGGTCGCTGCAAAGCGAACTCCGAGCGAAGCGATGCGGTCGGCGGCTTCGGTCAACTCGGCTGAGTTATTCAGTTTTAGCTTGACGCTCTCGAAGACTGTTTGAATCTCGCTGAGCACCGGCTGATTGAGCTTGCCTTGAGCGGCTTGCAAGCGTTTGGCGGCTCGCGAGGCTCGCTGTGCTGAGTTAATTCCGAAGGTCGCTTTTTCGGTGGCAGCAGCGGTGGCACGCAAACTGAACTCAAGATCGGCGATCATGCCGGCCATGAATAATTGGCGAAGACGTTCGGGGCTGGACGTTTCATTGTTTTGACCGTTGCTTCGCAAGAAATTGTGACGCACCATGCCTTGCGACCAAGAGACCAATTCAAAATCCATACTTCCTTCTTTATGACCACCGATGTTTACCAGTTTCTCATCGGGAACCGTATGACAGCGGTAACAGCTTTGAGCAACCAGATACACATTCACTGGATTTCGCATGCCACCATTGATGCTCGCGCGCAGACGTTCGATGCGATGCTCGGGGGATTCCGCTTCCTTAGTGACGCCTGCTCCGCCGTAATCGTTGTGGACACTCACCCAACCCTGAGCTGCCCCGTGGCAAGATTCACACGAGACGCCAGAGATCGCTTCCATGCTCGACGATTGATGCTTGACAGTGTAGTGGCACTTCATGCATGCCGAATTTTCTTTGAAGGAATCGATCCCCATTTTCTGAGCGATCTGCTGGGCTTCAGGCTTGCGATGCAAAGTCTGAAAAGTCTCATGATGCGGCGTCTGTTTCCAAACGCTGATCTCGGCCGCATGGCATTTTTCACAGCTCTCCACACCTAAGACTTGATGCGGATTCAGATGCACTTGGATTTCTAAGTCGCGAGGATCTGATTTCTCATTGTTGACAGTCATTCCGATGCACACAGCGAACCAGACTGCGAACAGTGATGCAAAACCGAGCTTTTGAATTTTGGTGTTGCGCATTCGAATGGACTTAAGTGAAAGCTGAGTCGTGAAAGTTCAAGCGATCAATGATGTGCTTTGCCCCACTTGAAATCTGGTTTGGAACCAACATTCGTCAAAGCAGCAGTCGCACTTCAATCTATAGCACCTGCTTCAGCGACAACGTTTCTTGGATCTCGCATTGGCGCTAAGTTGCCGCTGGCAATCTGATTCTATTCCGCATAATCAAAATAGATCGCAAAAGCGGTCAACTTTTAAGCTTCCAGAACTAGGTCCGTCGCGGGTCGCGCAATGCACGTCAAGCACTCGCCACTGGTCAGCTCAATTCCGATTTGTCGGTCGTACTCGACTTCGCCCGAGACCACTTTCACGCGGCATGAACCACAAACTCCGCTTAGGCATCCACTCGGAATTTCCAAGCGGTTGGCCTTCGCCAGTTCCCAGAGGCTCTGTTCTGTATCCTGCCACTGAACTTCGGTATCGCTGAGCGAGAAATGAACCATGTGCGATGCAAAATCTTTCGCTTGGTTTGTGGCTGGTGCAGGGTTGGAACCGAACGACTCCCAATGAATATTTTCGGCTGCGACCCCAAAGTGAGTTAGTTGAACGCGAATCTGTTCCATCCATGCATCTGGGCCGCACATGTAATAATCGGTATCAGCTTCCGTGGCGAACTCCGCAAGTTGGCGATCGATTTTTCCAATGTGAAAATGGCCAGGCAATTGGTTGGCTAGCCATTCGACTTCTTCGGGCGCCTCGCGACTGAAAAAAGTGTGAGCTTGCATGGCATCGAAATCAGCTTGCCAAGCATGGATCGCTTCGCCGAGCGGCCAGTGATCGATGTCCTTAGCTTGGTAAAGCAACGTGACGCTGCGCTCGGGAGTGTGCTGAAGCGACCAGCCCAGCATGCTGGCCAGCGGTGTGATTCCTACGCCAGCGGCGAGTAGCACTAGGTTGTTCGTTGATTCGGGGAGCAGATAAAATTGACCGCTCGGGCCACCCACGAACAGACAGTCACCTTTGTTGATCGTACGATGCAGCCACGAGCTCAAACCGCCAGAATAGTTGCGATCCGATTTGCCCGAAGGCTCTTGTTCTTTCACTGTGACGCGCCAGTAGCGCGCATCCGGCGAGCTCGACAGGGAATAGCACCGCGTGGCTTGGAAAGCACCGGCGAGCGCGGGGCGAATCATGGCGTATTGGCCCGGGTAAAAATCAGGCAGCGCTTGACCGTAGGGATCCACCAAATAGAAAGATCGGCAATCCGCAGATTCCTCGATCACATCCGCGACTTCGAGAATCCGCCACGCGATTTCGTTTTGGGAAGCGGTCGTTCGACCGAGCTGGCTGGATAAACGGGCGACTTGCGAGGAGTAGGCAAGGACCGTTTGGCGCAGGCGCATCTGTTCGCTGTTCTGCCGACGATTATTACGCCAGTTCACTGCGGAAACCGCAAACTGGGTGCAATAAACACCAGAAATCAAAATTAGCGCGGCAACCAGCCACCAATTCTCTATCATTTACCCCTCCGCACAATCCGGCTAGAATTTCCAAAACTTAGCTTATGCCTTCCGATCCGGTTGAACTGACGGCTTTTAAAGTCTCGTTTTTATGGGACAAATCACCCCAGTCAGCAGGTTCGCCCCTCTGCGTGAGGGTGGTTCAGTCGAAAATACTGCGTCGATAGGGCTGCGGTGACAGGCGGTAAAAACCACATGACATTTGAGTTGCGCCGGGTCAAAAACGATATGACGAACAATTTGCCCCAAGTGCTAACCAATGACGGCAAGATGGAGCTCTGCCAGCAGCAGATCGGGTACACGTTCAAAGACGGCACCTTGCTGCTAGCCGCACTCACTCACGCCTCCGGCGCCAGCAATCGATTGGCATCCAACGAGCGGCTTGAGTTCCTGGGGGATTCGATTCTTGGATTTGCGATTTGTGCGTGGCTGTTCAACCGTCATCCGGAGTATCAAGAAGGCGAGTTGACTCAGATCAAATCTGCCGTGGTCAGTCGCCGGACGTGCGCGAAGGTCAGCCGCAAGTTGGGCTTGGAATCTTGCCTGATCATCGGTCGAGGGATGCAGCAATCAACCGGGGTGCCGAAAAGTCTGCTGTCGGATGTTTACGAAGCGTTGATTGCGGCGATCTATTTAGATGGCGGTTGGGACGCCGCTTGCGAATTCATTATTCGCACTTTGGCAGAAGAACTAGCCCAAGCGGTTCAAGGTCATTCGATTGGGAATTACAAGTCCGCGTTGCAGCAACTCGCGCAGAAGGACCATGGCTCTGCGCCGTGCTATCGTTTGGTGGCTGAGCAGGGACCGGATCACAGCAAGTCGTTTAAGATTTCTGCTGAATTGAATGGACGGCAGTACACTGCGGCTTGGGGCAGGAACAAGAAAGACGCGGAGCAACGCGCGGCTGGCAATGCACTCGCTGAATTGCGAGGTGAGGTCGCACCCTACATCGACGTTTGAATTGCTCTCGATGAGTGCTCGAAGTGCTGTCGAAGAGTCTGCGAAGCACTATTGAAGCGGCAACCGCGGAATCTACCGACCCGCGTAGAACCGACGACCGAGCGAATGGAAATCACGGCGCTCAGCGTCAGATGCCGGGCGGGAAATGTGCCAGCCGCTTTGCACAAACCGGCGTGTCAGTGGAGCTTGGTGGGAGCTTCGGCGTTGACCTCAATTGGCATTTTGAGGGATAATATCGGATCAAAGCAAACTGGGAGAACTTCTTGGCTACTGTGACTGAAACTGAGAGTCTGCAACTTTATTGCCACGCCATGGCCGAACAAGCGAAGGCGGCGTCGCGCGTGCTGGCGACGTTGTCCACCGCAACCAAGAACCGATGGCTGCTGCATTGTGCGGATCAGTTGGAGGCTTGTTTGGCGGGGCTGCTAATGGCCAACTCGCTTGATCTCGAACTGGCCCCGGTCTACGGATTGACCGAAGCGGCCATTGATCGTTTGCGACTGGACGAAAAACACGTGGCTGCCATGGCGAAAGGGATGCGGGAAGTTGCGGCTCTCCCCGATCCGGTCGGCGAAATCATCGAAGGTGGCCAGCGACCGAACGGTTTAGAGATCTCCAAAGTTCGCGTTCCGCTGGGAACCGTTTTCTTCATTTACGAATCTCGCCCCAACGTTACCGTCGATGCAGCCGCAATTTGTGTGAAGAGTGGGAATGCTGTCATTCTACGAGGCGGTAAAGAGGCGATCCATTCGTCCGGCGCGCTGGTCACGGTACTCAAAGAGTCAGCCGCAGTTTGTGGCATTCCATCTGGAGCGGTGCAGTTCGTGGAGACCACCGACCGCGACGCTGTTGGCCATTTTCTGCGTATGCCTCATTGGATTGACGTCGCTATTCCTCGCGGCGGTCGCGGCTTGATCGAGCGCGTGGCCGCTGAAGCTCAGATGCCAGTGATCAAGCACTTCGACGGCAATTGTCATGTCTATGTCGACCGATCAGCCGACCTCAAAATGGCAATCGATATCTCGGTCAACTCAAAGTGCCATCGTTTAGGGGTGTGCAATGCTTGTGAAAGCCTACTGGTCCACGAAGACATTGCGAGCTCGTACATTCCAGCGATCTGCCAAGAACTGATCGCGCGCGGTATCGAGATTCGCGGCGATGCGCCGACTTGTCAGTTGGTCCCTGAGGCGGTGCCGGCGACTGAGGAAGACTGGACCGCAGAATACCTCGGTCCCATCATTAGCTGTAAAGTTGTTGCGGACACTCGGGAAGCGATCGATCACATCAATCGATTTGGGTCACATCATACCGATGCGATCGTGACCAGCGATTTAATTTCTGCTAGAACCTTCACGCAGCAGGTGGATTCGGCTGCGGTGATGGTCAATGCTAGCACACGATTCAACGATGGCGGCGAGTTTGGTTTGGGTGCAGAGATAGGAATTAGTACAGACAAATTCCACGCTCGCGGCCCCTGTGGTTTAAAAGAGCTTACCAGTTACAAGTACGTGGTCTACGGATCGGGACATGTGCGAAAATAAGTGGCTGTGGAGCCGCATTCAGGGTTAAAGCAATTCAAGGTCCAAGGAGGGCGTTATGGCAGACGATGCACTGAGTCGCAATGAGGTAGAAGACCTATTGCGTTCGATCGACTCGGGTGAAAAAAAGAAAAAGCCACCTGTTGCACCTGCCAAGCCAGCACCTGCAAAACCGGGCTCATCGCTCGACGTGGAGGCTGAGGCGTTACTGACGGGAGCAAATGCTCCGCCGGGCGCAAAAACT
>Ga0163144_10029437_pt1 | contig 10543 bp, 8 predicted proteins | sample OliLak19BULKMAT1_FD_123175 | JGI IMG/M metagenome (GOLD analysis project Ga0163144, IMG submission 123175) | Freshwater microbial mat bacterial communities from Lake Vanda, McMurdo Dry Valleys, Antarctica - Oligotrophic Lake LV.19.BULKMAT1 | ecosystem: Environmental > Aquatic > Freshwater > Lake...
GCTTTTAGCCCGCATAGGACGCACGCTCACGCAAGCTCACCGCCTGTCCGCCGACCAACGCCGGAAAAAGGACGCAGAAAGCATGAAATATCCGGGCTAGGCTTCCGACGGAGCGGAAAGTCGCTCCGCTACGAACTCCCAACCAGCGGCTCGAGGTCGAGCCGCTCCACCACCGCCCTCAGCCGACCCTGCACGCCTCGCGCACCGCGTCGACCATCCGCTTCTGCCGCGCCTCGACCGTGGCCATGATCGCCTTCACCTTGGCCTTCGCCTTGGCGGGATCCTTGTGAATCGCCTCGAGCCGCGACCAGAGCTGGGGGCCACTGGTCTCGTCAACCTCGAAGAACCAGTCGTTGGCTCCAATATCCCGATACATCTGGCCCTTGCAGGTATCCGTCGGCTGACGCACGTAGAACGTCGGCGTGCCGTTGTGCAGCGAGATCAGTGGCGAGTGGCACTCCACGCTGACGACGCACTGCGCCTTGGCATAAATCGAAGCGGCCTCGTCGGGCAGCCAATAGGTGTCGCGCCAGACGACGTTCTTCTTGATGTCGGCGGGCAACGGATCGACGAGCACCTCTTTGCCCATCTCGACCTGATACGTCATCTCGGCGCAAACCATGACCTTGTTGCCCGTGTTCTTCACATAGGAGATGATCATCTCGCGCAACTTCACGTGGTCCTGCTCGGTCGTGCGGTCGTTGATCGCATCCTTGATCTTATCGTCGGCACCCGGAGCGGTGTTGCGGATCTTGTAATACGGAGTGTAACGCAGGCGCGGGATGACGCTGATGAATTTACCAGCCTCCAGCTTGTTCGCCGCGAGCCAGGCGTGGCCCTTCGCGTCATCGCGCAGATGCATGCCGAGCTGCGCATCGGGGCCGAACTCCAGGATCGGTGTCTTCACTCCCTGCGCTTTCAGGTAGTCGCGCGTGATCGTATCGCGGCAGAAAAAGAATGCCGCGCGGTCCATGATATACCGCAGTTCGGCATTCAGGTGCGTGGGCGGAAGCTTCAGCGCCCGCTCGCGCAGGCTCATCAGCGTGCCGCCTTCCGCATCGCGGGTTGGGCCCATGCCGGAGATCGGATCGTTGCTCACGCCGAAAACGCCGACGGGCTTTCCGGTGGCTTTCTGAAACGCCACGGCGTGGTTGGCTGCGGGAAAGCCCGAACCCGAACCGCTCAGGTAAAGATCGGTTTCCTCCCACGCCTTCGTGAGCGCCGGCGTCGTCGGTTTGTTATCTTTCCCGACACTCCCCTCCGCGATCTTGAGCTGCGGATAACCCTTGGTCAGCAGCTCGCGTGAACCGTGTCCAAGCGAACCCGGCCACAATGTCACCTCCGCTTCCGGAAAATATTTCTCGATCAGGCTGAGCGCACCGGGCGTGTGACCGATGTCACCGATGTTCACGCTCTGCCAGGAACTGCGCAGCAGGATGCGCGGCGGTCGGCCACTCTTGGCGGCGGCGGCAAACATCGAGGGCGAAAGCAGCGAGCCGGCGGCAGCCGCGGTGGCGGTGCGGGATAGGAATTGGCGACGATTCATGAGGGGGAGTCGGTTCTTTTTTGGGGCAATGTCAGGGGGAAACAACTACATGCGCGGCACCGCACGTTGCAACGCCTCAACCATGCGGCGCTGGGCTTTTTCCACGCCGGCCATGACGGTCTTTACCCGCGCGCGCGCTGCGGCTGGATTCGCGTGGATTTGCGCCAGCCGCGTCCACAACTCCTCCCCGCTCGTCTCGTCCGCTTCAAAGAGCCAGTCACTCACGCCGATATCGGCATACATCCAGCCCTTCCACGTGTCGGTGGCGTTCCGCACATAGAACGCCGGCGTGCCGTGGTGATAGGCGATGAGCGGCGAGTGGCAGTCCATGCACACGATCGCCTCCGCGCGCGCAAACACCGCTGCGGCCTCGTCGGGCAGCCAGAACGTATCGCGCCACACCACGTGTGGCTTCACGTCGGGCGGGAGCGGATCGACCAGCATCTCCTTCGCGAGCTCGATCTGGTAGGTGACTTCGGCGCACGCCAGAACCTTGTTCCCGGTCGCACGGACATATCGGACGATGAGATCGCGCAGTTTGGCGTTGTCGCGCTCCTTCCACCGGAGGTTGATCGCGTCCTTGGTGTCGTCGAGCGCGTCGCGCGTGCGGCCCATCCGATAATAGGGCGTATAGCGCAGCCGCGGAATCACGCAGAGGAAGCGCCCCTCAGCCAGTCCCTGCGCCTGCAAATACGCCGCGCCACGCGCGTCATCGCGATCGCTCATGCCGAGCTGCGAATCCGGTCCGAATTCCAGGATTGGCGCGCGCACGCCCTGCGCCTTCAGATAATCGCGCGTGAGCGTCTCGCGGCAAAACATGAACGCGGACCGCTCGATCACCCAGCGCGTCTCCTCGGCGAGCCGCGTCGCGGGCAGCTTGGCCGCCGCCGCGCGCAACGTCGCGAGCGAGCCGCCCTCGGGCTCGCGGCCGGCGCCAAAGCCGGAGATCGGATCGTCGCTCACGCCGAAGACGCCGAACGGTTTGCCCGTGGCGCGATGCCAGGCGGCCAGTTGCGCGCGCGCGCCGAAGCCGGAACCGGAACCATGCAGCAGGAAATCCGCATCCTGCCACGCGGCGGCCAGCGCCGGAGCCGCCGGCCGGCCGTTCGCTCCGATGGCACCGGAAACAAATTTCAGCCGTGGAAACGCCTTCCGCAGAAACGCGTCCGAGCCGTGACCCAGCGTGCCGTGCCACAATGTCATCTCCGCCTCGGGGAAGTATTTCCCGATCAGCCGCAGCGCACCCGGCGTGTGACCGATGTCGCCGATGTTCACGCTCTGCCACGAGCCCCGCAGCAGGATCCGCGGCGGCCGGCTCGATTTGGCTGTCGCCGCAAAGACCGAAGGAGCGAGCGCAGCGGCGGCCGTCTGCGCGAGGAAAGTGCGGCGGTTCATGAGAGAGGTGGCATGGTTTGTGGCTGCGAGCGTGAGCGAGGGGGCCGGTCTTCCACCGGCTCACGCTCGCCGCACGGTTTCAGACCGGCTTATTCCAGATTGCTTTCAAGGTGAGACTGATTTCGTAGCGGAGCCGCTTCGGCTCCCATCCGGAACGGGAAGCCGTTCCGCTACAATTCGGCTCATCTCGAAAACAAATTGGAATTAGAACGTGCCTTTGACTCCAACATTCCAATACGCGCGATAATCGGCGCGGCCGCTGAGGCTGCGATCGCGCGGCGTGTTCGGCCCGTAGATCACGGTGTCGTCGATCGCCTCATTGATGTTCCGGCCGCCGACGAAGATCGCGAATTTGCGCGTGAAGCGATACTCACCGCTGAGATCCAGGCTGTTGCGCGGCTCCAAATAGGCGAATGTGCCCGGCTCGGTGCCGGCGTTGGTCACCTGACCCTGGCGGACCGTGCCTTTAAGGTTTACCGCGAGACGCACGGTGAGGCGCGCGCGACTGTAGGTGACGCCGTAGTTCGTCGTCTTCGCGACGAACCCGCCGAAGCTCGCGCGCTCGCTGCCCTCGAGGTGCTGCAGCGTCAGGTTGGCAAACACCGTGAGCCCGCGGGCCCACGGCGGCAGGAAGGCGAGGTTCTGCCGATAGTCGAATTCCATGCCGCTGACGCGCGCCTTGCCGACATTGGCGCGCGTGCTCACCTGGTAGCCGAGCGCCTCGCCGTAGACCGCGGGATCGAGTCCCCACGGCTCGAGCAGATCGTCGGTCGCCGGCACGGTCGTGGTGCCCCAGAAATCCTTGATGTCGCGCCGATACAGGCGCGTCGAGAGCACGCCCGACGAGGGCTCGTTGAAATAATACTCGAGCGCGACGCCATAGCTGTCGGCACTCCACGGCTTGAGGTTGGGATTCGTCAGCGTGATGGTGCGTCCGGTCCCTTCGGGATCAGGCAGGCTGGCCGACGGGAGAATGTTGCCGAAGTCGGGCCGGCTGATGGAGCGGCCATACGAGAAGCGCGCGAGCAGGTTGTGCCGGATGTTGAAGGTGGCGTTCAGGCTCGGGAAAAAACCGTCGTAGGTCTTCTCCACGCTGGCGCCGCGCTCGATGTAGGCGAGCTGCGTGCCGGCGAGCGTCGCCAGCCCGGCGATCACGACCGGCCGCCCGGCGGAATCACGCACGATCTGACCGCTGGCGTTGCGCTGATAAATCCGGGTGGGATCGACCAGCGGTCCATCTCCGGCATCGTCCGTGCGCTCGTAGCGCACGCCACCGGTCATTTGCAGGCGACCGTGGAAAAACTTGGCGTCGAGCCGGAGGAAGGGCGCACTGATCACTTCGGTGATGGCCTGCGACGTCGTGACGCCGCTGCGGTAGTCGTTTACCTGATTCGTCACGGACTGGTTGAAATACTCCGGGTGCTCCCGGAACGTGCTGCCGATCTTGCTGAGGTCCATCCACTGCATCTTCGGGCCGTAGAGCATGTCGCGATTACCATAGACCGGGTCGAACCACTGGCTGGCATTGTCGTCCACACTCGCGGAGAGCCGGTCCAAACCGACATGCGCGGTGTTGAAGGTCGGCCGGCGCAGGTCACGGCTCTGGGAGCGAATATCCAGGCCACCCTTGACCGTCACCGGCACCCGGACGTCGAAGTCGCGTTTCGCCCAGCCATACACGCTGCGCACGACATCCGTGCCGTCGAACTTGAGCGACGACACACTCTCGAGCCGGTAGTTGGCGAGATCGTAGGGATCCGCGGGCTGGCCCGTCGCATTCGTGACCGACACCACCCCGGGTGATCGAAGCCCATCTCCGCAAAGCGAATCGTCAGGTTGCGATAGAACGCGTTGTTGTTCTGAAAAAATCCCTTGTCGATCGCGCGATAGTGATTCGAGGCGCGGGAAAACGCGCCGCCGGTCTGCCACTGCCACACCGGCCCGTTGTGCTTGTATCGGATGCTCGGCATGTAAGTGGTGCCAGTCTTCTCGCGCGCGTCGTAGATAATCTGGGTGAAGCCCGCGCCCGCGGCGCCCTGCGTGAAATCGGGCCCAAACGACGCGACGCGCCCGACATCGAACTGGAGCTGCCTCACCCAGAACGCCGACGTGTAGTAGGCATACTGAAAGCCGAACGTGAGCACATTACCGGGCGAGACGCGCCAGTCGGCCGACAGGCTGATGTTCTCGCGCACCGTGATCTTGGGCCGTTCCTGCAGCCGGTAGCGCACAAGATAGGGCTGGGTCACCGTTGTGGCGGGAAAGTTCGCGGACTGACCCGCACCGTTGGGCACCCAAGTCATCAGCGAGCCCTGGCCGTTGTTGAGCGCGCGCGTGACCAGCCCGCTGACCGCAAAGCCGAAGTTCTTGGTGACGGGCACAACGGCGCTGAGCTCTACGTTCGGCTCAAAGGGATAGTCGCGCTTGTTGAAGGGATTGGGCTGCTTTGAAAAACTAAAGTCGCCGCCGCGGAAAGACAGGTAGGTCTTGAACACGTATTCCGGCCGCCGGCGCTCGAAGGCGCTCTTGCTGATCAGATTGACCGTGCCGCCGATGGCGTTTGCCGGCGAATCCGGATTCGGCGAGCGCGTGATCTCGACGCGCGACATGCTGGTGATCGAGACCTGCTCCAGCTCCACCGTGCGACTCGCGTTCGAGGAAGAGGCGCTGGCCAGGCTGTTGCCGTCGACCATGATGGGCGTGCTGCTGGGCGGGACGCCACCGAGTGAGATGTTCACGCCGTCGCTGCCGTTGCGGGCGAGCGTCACGCCCGGGAGAAATTTCGCAAACTCGCCGACGTTGCCCTCGGCGATGTCGCCAAACGAGTCCGTGGCCACGACATTCTTGATTCCGGAGAAATAGCGCTGCTCGTTCACCGCGATGTCGGAGGCGGCCATGTCGCGCGTCGCCGCGACGGTGAAAGCGTCGAGCAGCACGGTCGCATCGGCCTTGGTGCTGCTGTCCTTCGCAGAGCCCAGGTTGAAATCCTTTTCCACCCGTCCACCCGGCTCCAGCGTGACCGCCTGCGCCGCGGCGGGAAATCCGGTGTAGACGACCCGGACGGTGACATCCCCGGCCGGCACGCGCGAAAAACTGTAGTGGCCATATTCGTCGGTAAAGGTCTCGAGCTTCAGCTCATCGATGACCACGCGGGCATTGTTCACATAGTTGCCGGTGGTCTCGTTGAACACGCGTCCTTGGATCGAACCGAAGCCGGCGCCGACCGGCCGGGAGTTGACGCGATCGATGGTGAGCGCGCCCGCGCGCCCATCCTGCACCGCCCGTAAATCGGTGCCTGCGATCAGCCGGTCGAGTGCCTCGCGTGGCGTGAAGCTGCCCTTGACGGCGTTCGTGCGGACGCCGGTGACCTTGTCGGACGAGAAAATGAACTGGCCGCCCGCCTGCTCGGAAAACGTCCGCAGCGTCGCCTCGGCCACGCCGGCGGGAATATCAAAGGCGCGCTTCGCCGGTTCGGCCGCGAAGGTGGCGGTGCCCGCCAGGAATACGCCGCTCCAGGCCAACGCCCCGGCGCAACTGCGGCCCAGGCGGAAAAACAACGATGCGGCGGTCGACGAGAAGGGACGGTTCATCAGGGTTGGGCGCGGGTAGTGGGCGCGCTTAACCCCCAAGACTGCAACCCGGCGTGTTTCCGTTACGAAAACGAAAACTTTTTCAGCGCATCGGCAACAGCACCGTCTCGGTCGGCGTCCGCAATTCCGCCTTCACGTCGACCGAAGCCTTCAACAGCCGCTTGAAGCCCTCGAGATTGTCCGCCCGGAACACGCCCGTGAGCGTGCGTCCCCGGAGCTTGGGATCGCCGATCGTGAGCTGGTGGCGGTTGAACTGATTGAAGCCCGCGACCACCTCCTCGAGCGGCGTGTTGCTGAACACCAGCCGCGTGGTCTGCCAGCCCAGCGCCTCGTCGATCTCGGCGCGCCCGATGTCATCGATCGCAACGGCCGGGGCGGCAGCAGCGGCGACCGCGCGATCGATGATCGCGCGCTGACCGGCGATCAGCGGCGCGGGCGCCGGCGGAGAATCAACCACGGCTTGCGCCGTTGCCGCACCCGGGGTGGCGGCTGCAGCCACGACGGAGGGCGGTGGCGCGGCGTGCTCGATCTGCACCTTGCCCTCGGTCACGAGCACCTCGATCGCGGCGGAGGCGAGGCGGACGTTGAAGGCCGTGCCGACCGCCCGGACGGTGACGGAGCCGGCGGACACGTAGAACGGACGCTCGGGATTTTTTGCGACGATGAAGTGCGCTTCGCCCTCGGTCAGACGCACCCGCCGCTCCGTGACGGTGAAGTTGAACTCGATGCGGCTCGTGCCGTTGAGTTCGGCCACGGAGCCGTCGGGCAGATCCAGTCGCCGCAGCGAGCTGTCGAGGACCCGCACGCTTTCCGAAACGACCGCCGGCCTCACCTCCACCGGCCGCTCCCACCGCCGCCAGCCATCGAAGCCGATGGCGAGCGCCGCGGCCGCGGCGAGCGCCCCGGAAAGGAACGTGATCCGCCGACGGCGGCTCCGCGCCGCGCGGGCTCGGGCCACGATCGCATCCGCCATCGCGTTGAGTTCAGGTTGCGTCCGGATCGCCTCGAGCCCGGTCCAGGCCTCGTCGAGCCGCCGCAGTTCGGCACGATGTCGTTCATCGGCGTTCTCCCATTCGACCAGCGCGCGTTTCTCCGCGAGCGAAAGCCCGCGGTCGCGGCGGACCACCCACTCGGCCGCGGCCTGGGCGATCCTCGGATCTGGGTTCGGCTTAACGTCGTGCATGGTCATCAGCGCTGCGCCTCCATGCCGCGGGCCCGGAGAAAGTCGGCGCAGCGGCGCGTGCCCTTGGCGGCGAGCACCTCGACCGTGTGCTCCGCGATGCCGAGCAGCGCAGCGATTTCCTTCTGGGAAAGACCTTTGATTTTGCGGAGGAGGAGCACTTCACGGCAGCGTTCGGGCAGCGCGTGAATGGCCTCCGCCAGCAGGGCGATTTCCTGCCGCCGGCAAACTTGCTCCACCACGTCGCTCTCCCCTGCCAAGACGGCGGCCTCCGCGTTTTCCGTTATGGGAATCAGCACGGCGCGACCCTTGCGGTGGATGAAATCGCGCACGGCGTTCCGCGCGATGGCGAAGAGCAGCGGCTTCGGCGCGCGGATCGTGCCCGTGGTCTTCGCCCGCATCATCCGCGCGAAACAGTCCTGCACCAGATCGTCGACATCCGCGAGCGACGGCAGCGACTGCCGCAGATACGAACGCAACGGCTGCTCGTGGGGCAGCACCTCTTCCGCGAACCAGCGCGACTGGTCGTTGAAGGTTAACTGCTCGGTCGGGGGCGGACTCACGCGGAAAGCGATTCGGGAAGAAGCGCCGCGATATGTGACTCCGCTCTGTTCGATGTCACTCTGAAAAAACGCCCTGGGCTACAAGTCGCGCAGCACCACCGTCCCCGCCACGCGGTCCTCCACCGCCTGGCGGTTGGGGTCCCAGAGCAGTTTCAGGAATCCCGTCAGCCCCATCGCCACCCCCGCGACGTAGCCGCCGTGCCGCACGAACGCATCGAAGAACGTGATCGGCTGTCCGTTGACCCGCACGGCGCGCGATCGCAGCAGCACCTTTCCCAACGTGCGGCCGCCGAATCCTCCCGCCATCAGCGTGAAGTAGACGCCCGACCAGCCGAAGGTCACGCCGAGCGCGCCGACAAATCCGCGCGCCTGCCGCGTCCACGATCCGCTCGTCTCCCGCAGCTCGCGCACCTCGCCTTTGAGCGCATCGACCTGTCGTTGCAGCTTGTCGTTGGCGCCGCGCAACTGCCCGTTCGATGCGTCCGGCGCCACGTCATGCGACTCCTTCATCGCCGCGCTCGGCCCGCGATCCAGAAATGCATCGAGGCTCAACGCCCGCGAGCGCAGCGGCGACACATGCCCAATCGCCAGCACCGCGAACACGACAATGGTCGCGCCGATCCCGCGGCAGAGCCAGCGCACGATCCTGAGCGCGATGGCGGCCGTCGAGGCGTTGCCGAACAACACGATGAGCATCGCGCCCGTCGCGAGCCCCAGCCACGGCCCGGAAAGCCACGACAGCAACCCCACCGCCGCCAGATCGATCAGCATTGCCGCCAGCCGCCGCCACGGTTGGTCTAGCGGCCGGCCGATGACCTCGGGCGCCACGGAGAGCGTTTCAGCCGACACCACCCGGCCGGGAATCGAAAGTGCAACGGGCGCGTCGGGCATGCCCGCAAGCGAGTCACGGCCGCCCCCGACCGCGCAAGCGTGGAGTCGCGTCCGCTTCCGAGTGGCGGCGGCGTCTCGCCGCCGGGAGTGAGAATCTACGGCAGGATGCCGCCGCCACCCACAGCCACGGGTGGAATTGAAAGTGAAGTCAGTGCCCCCGGCCACCGCCGCACCGTCCGGCCGCGACGGTTTGTCACTTATTAAGTGACAAACGAGTCCGCCCCCGCTGGGACAGAAGGATCGGTTTGTCACGTATTACGTGACAAACCTGCGGGGCGGGTCGGCCGCACCGACGTGGCCTTGGTTGGGCAAGTGACTTCACTTTCAGTTGCACCCCACAGCCACGACCCGCCGGTTGCGCAGATGCGCAGACCCCGCCGGTTGCGGCGCTTGACTCGCGAGGAGCGCTCTGAAACATCGACCCTTCACTCTTCCACACACCATGGGCCAACAACTCAACAAGTATATCAAACGCAAACGCCGGGCCGCCTATCTCAAGCGCAAGAAGGTCAAGGCCGCCACGGCGAAGAAGAAGTAACGGCTCGCGCCCCAAGGGTTCACGTATTTCCCGCGGCCCCGATAATTCGGGGCCGTTTTTGCTTTTAGCCGAATCGTTCGCAGCGTGCCGGCCCGCTTCTTTCGCTCCGCATGATCAAAGTCAGTCTCATCTCCCTCGGTTGCGCCAAGAATCTCGTCGATAGCGAAATCATGGTCGGTCACCTGCATCAGGCGGGCATGACAGTCATCCCCGAGGCGGAGAAAGCCGATGTTGTCATCGTCAACACCTGCTCCTTCATCGACTCGTCCAAGGAAGAGTCCATCGGCCACATCCTCGAGGTGCACCAGCAGCGCGGCATGACGAAGCGCCGGAAGAATCAGAAGCTCATCGTCGCCGGCTGCATGTCGCAGCGTTTTTCCAAGAATCTCAGCACCGAGCTCCACGACGAAGTCGACGCGTTCATCGGCCTCGATCAGGTGACGAAGGTCGCGCCCATCATCCAGGAAATCTTCGCCAAGTCGCGCGCCGCGGATGACGCGCCGCCGGTGTTCATCGACGGGCGTTCGACGTATATCCCCGATTACGATACGCCGCGTTTTCGGCTCACGCCAAAACATTTCGCCTACATCAAGATTGCCGAGGGCTGCAATCACCCATGCACGTTCTGCATCATCCCGCAGATCCGCGGGCGCCATCGCAGCCGCACGGTCGGGAGCGTCGTCGCCGAGGCGCGCCAGCTCGTGAAGGAAGGCGTGAAGGAGCTTAACCTGATTTCGCAGGACACGACATTCTTCGGGATGGACACGTGGGAGCAGCGCCCGAATGCCCGCACGCCCGTCGATTCGTCCCGCGGCACCGCCCTCACCACCCTGCTCCGCC
>Ga0163144_10029439_pt1 | contig 10543 bp, 8 predicted proteins | sample OliLak19BULKMAT1_FD_123175 | JGI IMG/M metagenome (GOLD analysis project Ga0163144, IMG submission 123175) | Freshwater microbial mat bacterial communities from Lake Vanda, McMurdo Dry Valleys, Antarctica - Oligotrophic Lake LV.19.BULKMAT1 | ecosystem: Environmental > Aquatic > Freshwater > Lake...
CTGGTTTGAAAATAAATTGTCCGCGCGAATTCGGGTCCGCCCAGACCGTCGCGTTGGTGGCAGGCAAAACAATTCAACGCCATCATGCGCTGCTCAATCTGTTGTGATGCGGAGAAATTTTTTGGCGTTTCGATTTTTTCCAGAGCCGCGCGCAACGCTTTGCGTTGATTCGCGCTCAACGAGTAATCCGCGGCACGGCGCGGAGGAACATCGGCGAGGCACCCTCGATCCCGCGATTGAGCCAGTTCAGGCAGCGCTTTGAATTGCGGACTCGTCGCGCCGGGGAGCTCGTGGCAGGCCGCGCAACCGAGAGCGGAATATAATCTGGATCCTTTTGCGTTGAGCGGTGCATCGGATGGATCGTGGATGGCTGGCGCTGGCGCTCCCGAGAGAAAATACTCCGTTAAATCGTTTGCTTCATTCGCGGAAACCGGTGTGCGCGGCATGTGCCCCGATGGCCGGGTCTTCAAAGGATCGATGAGAAAATCCCGCAGCCCCGCGGTCGTGTATTTTTGAGCCAGCTCGCCCAGTGGCACGGATGGAATTTTTAATCCTTCGATGGTGCCACCGTCGTTTTCTGCCGCGGGTCTGAATCCAGCTTCAGGCACATGACAAGCCACGCAGCCAATTGTGTGAAAAAGTTCTCGGCCGGATTCGACTGAGCTAATTGCTTCCTTCGCAGGCTCGGCTGATTTCAGTGAAAATAGAAAGTGCGCAAGCGCATCGGCCGAGTCCTGTATAGCCGCCTCGGATTCGCCGGAAAACAAATGGGGCATGGTGGTTCCCTGCTTGGTTTTTGCCGGAGACGCCAGCCACTGGGTCAAATACTCAAAGCGGACCCGGCGGCCGATGCCTTCGAGGTTCGTGCCGGGATATTTTTGAAAGCGATTCTGTGGAAGCTCGTCGGGTTGATGGCAGTTGACGCAGCGCAATTCCGACAGAAGGAATTCTCCCGCCGCGACGAGATCGGCATCCGGCGCGGTGAAAAAACGTTCGAATCTAAGAACGATGGGCCGCGCGTTATCGGCTTTTCCCCGGCTTGCGGAACAAATGCCGAGGCAAAATAGAATGGCCGCGCCACGACAAATCCAGAGCAGCGGCAAAATTCGCATCGCGCCCCACGCCATCACTCAGAATCCCGTGCCTGGTTTAGCAATTTGATGAATGCGCCGAAGTAATGCCCGTTGTCGTGATAGGTTCGTCCGCTGACCAAATTGCCGTCGATCACGCACGGTTCATTCACGAACGTCCCGCCGCAGACTTCCAAGTCGAATTTGCATTTTGGAACTGTGGCCATGCGTCGGCCTTTGACACATCCGGCGCGGGCCGGAATTTCAACGCCGTGACAGACACTGGCGATCGGTTTGTTCTTCTCAAAAAAGTGGCGCGTGACATTCAGCAAAGCCTCGTCCTCGCGGATATATTCGGGCGCGCGTCCGCCGCTGAAAAAAATCCCGGCGTATTCTTCGGCGTTGATCTCGTTGAACGCGATCTTCGCCTCGATCGTGTAACCCTCCCACTCTTTGGTGATCGTCCAGCCCGGCTTGACCTCGTGCATCACCATTTGGAATCGGCGTTTCTCCGGCCCGGCAACCACCGGTTCGTAACCTTCCTCGATCAAACGATAATAGGGATAAAGCGTGTCGAGCGTTTCCGAAGCGTCGCCAATGATGATGAGAACTTTTTTCATAGTTAAGAATATTTCGAACCAAACCGTTAAACCTTCTGCAAACAGCCATCGAGATAATTTCGCGCCCGATTGACCTCGGCGGTGACTTCGGAGGCGGTGGGCAGGATCGGAATGCCCCGCGGAACCGGATGCATGAAAATCGAGGTCCATCCGGAATAATTGATTTCCTTCAATGCTTTTAAGATCGGGACGAAATCCAATTCCCCCCGGCCAGGCATCTGCAAGAGTTCCTGCTCCTTGGGCAATTTCGTGGTGCAACCCATCCCGTGTTGCCAACCATAAAAATGAACCAGCCGTTCGCCCAGAGCGCGAATGACGCCGGCGACCGTTTCCGCATTGTCCGGCAAATGATACGGGGCCAGCGCAACGCCGAGGTGTTTGGACGTCGCAAATTCCACCAGCCATTTCAATGAATCCGGGGAATCGATCAGGTTGTTGCCGTGGTTCTCAATCGCGATGACGACTCCGGCATCCTCCGCTGCGGCGATGTGCGGTTGCATCGCTTCGGCAAATTTTTTCACCGCTGATTTCAAATCGGGACCGACAAGATTCTTCGGCCCGCTGCCGCCGGTCACGAGCATCCGGCCACCCAACGTTTTCAAAACCCACATCTCGGACTGCAACTTGAATGGGCCAAGATCGTAGCGAGTCATGATGCCGAGTCGGGTCTTGTGCTGGCGCAGGAGCGCGGCGAATTTCTCGTGGCCGATTTCGTCCATTTGCTCGCGCTGATTCCCGTGGGGCCGCGGCCAAAGGTCGATCGCTTCGGATCCCGCTTTGCGAACTTCGGGAAAAATCTCCGCGAGCGGCAATTCGCCGTAGAGACAGGAAGCGGTTACGTAACGCAGGCGAAAAGGTTCCGCTTTTGCCAAAACCGTTGCGGGCGATAGTGCGGCGGCTGATAAAACAGCGCCAACACGCTTGCAAAATCGTCGGCGGGAAAGGGGCTTTTCGCTCATGGTCGGCCTGAAATTTATGGCGAAACGCTTGGCGGCGCGACTCAATTTAAGTTGTCCGGAGCGCAATCGGCGAAACGCGTGTTTGAAAACCAATCCTATCGACACGACCGGACGATCAGGTAAATTATCGGAAAGTCATGAATGGCATAGTTCGCATTGCGTTGTCCGGCTTCGTCGCGTCAATCATCGGTCTGGATTGTTTTTCGCCTGCGTTGGCGGCGGCGGTTGACCCCAACAAGCTGCCGCCCGCTGCGGCGCAGCAGGTCGATTTCGCGCGCGACATCCAGCCAATTTTTGAAACCCGCTGTTATGAATGTCACGGTTCAAAGAAGCAGGAGGCGGCGCTCCGATGGGACCAAAAAAGCGCTGCGCTGAAAGGCGGCGAGTCCGGGGCGGCAATTGTTCCCGGGAAAAGCGCGGAAAGTTTGATGATCCATGCCGTCGCGCAGGTTCGGGATGATTTGAAGATGCCCAAGAAAGGCACGCCGCTCTCCAGGGAACAAGTCGGCCTGTTGCGCGCGTGGATCGATCAGGGCGCGAATTGGCCCGACGACTCCTCGACCCCGGTCTCCCGTCCGGCAACCAACCATTGGGCTTTCAAGGCCCCGTCCCGACCGAACATCCCCGCCGTCAGAAATGAAACCTGGGTGCGCAACCCGATTGATTCTTTCGTTCTCGCCAAGCTTGAGCGTGAAAAACTTCAACCTTCGTCCCAAGTGGGCAAGCCCGCCCTGCTCCGCCGGCTCTCGCTGGATCTGATTGGATTACCGCCAACGATTGCAGAGCTCGATTCCTTCCTGGCAGACAAAACGCCGGATGCCTACCAGAAACAAGTCGAGCGCCTGCTCGCGTCGCCGCACTATGGAGAGCGCTGGGGACGCCATTGGCTGGACGCGGCGCGTTACGCCGATTCCGACGGCTTTGAAAAGGATAAGTCCCGCGCGGTCTGGCCTTATCGCGATTACGTGATCAATTCGTTGAACCGGGATATGCCCTACGACCAATTTGTCATTGAACAAATCGCCGGCGACGAACTTCCCAACCCGACCCAGGATCAAATCGTTGCGACCGGCTTTTTGCGCCACGCGATGTTGAACGAGGAAGGCGGGGTCGATCCCGAGCAATTTCGCATGGACGCGATGTTCGATCGCATGGACGCCATCGGCAAAAGCGTGCTCGGCCTGACCATCCAGTGTGCGCAGTGTCATAACCACAAATTCGATCCGCTGTCTCAGGAGGAGTATTACAAAATGTTCGCGTTCCTGAACAACGACCAGGAAGCTTCGAAGGTCGCCTACCTCCCGAACGACCTGATGAAAATCGCCGGCCTGAGGCGAGACATGGCGGAGATTGAGAATGACTTGAAACATCGCACGCCCGACTGGCAGGAACGCATGGCGCAATGGGAAGCGGCGGTGAAAACCAATCAACCGATTTGGCAGACAGTCGTCGTGACGAATATCGGCGACAATGGGGAGCGCTATTATCCCTACGCGGATGGTTCCATCCGCGCATCGAGCTATGCGCCGACGAAATGGACGGCGCAGTTTCGCGGAACAAACGGCCTTTCGACCATTGGCGCGTTTCGCCTGGAACAGTTCACTGACCCCAATCTGCCCTGCGACGGCCCCGGGCGTTCGCTGAAAGGAATGGCCGCGTTGTCCCAATTCAATGTGGAAGCGATCGATGCCGAAAATCCCACGAACAAAGTGAACATCAAGTTCGTCCAGGCCAGCGCCGATTTTTCCAATTCGGAAAAACCTCTCGAAGCGGAATTCTCGGATCGATCGGATAAAAAACGCGTTTATGGTCCGGTCGCGTTCGCAATCGATGGCAACGGCGACACGGGCTGGGGCATCGATGCTGGGCCGGGTCGGCGCAACCAGGCGCGCAAGGCGGTATTCGTGCCGGAAAAGCCGGTTCAGTTTCCGAACGGAGCCGTGTTGATTTTCAAGCTGCAGCAAAACCTCGGCGGCTGGAATTCCGACGACAATCAGAATCATAACCTTGGCCGGTTTCGTTTGAGCGTCACCAGCGAGACGAATGTCGTGGCAGACCCATTGCCGGCGGCCGTGCGGGAAATTTTCGAAGTTCCCGAATCGAAGCGCTCGCCCACGCAAATCGCCACCGTGTTCAGTTACTGGCGCACCACCGTGGGTGAATGGAAAGAGGCGAATGAGAAGATCGAGTCGCTCTGGAAACAATGGCCGGAAGGAGCAGCTACCCTCGCGTTGCTGGCGCGCGATGACAATGGCCCCGGCGACGAAAAACGCGTGACGCAAATGTTGAAGCGTGGTGATTGGCTCAATCCGGGTGGAGTCGTGTCCGCCGGGGTTCCGGCCTTTCTCCATCCCCTTCCCAGAGGCGCCGACGATTCGCGGCTCACGTTCGCAAAGTGGCTCGTGGATAAGAAATCGCCCACGACCGCGCGCGCCCTCGTGAACCGCCTTTGGCAAACCTACTTTGGCATCGGCCTGGTGGAGACGCCTGAAGATTTCGGCCTGCAAGCCGAGGCGCCATCGCATCCGGGATTGCTCGACTGGCTCGCCTGCGAATTGATGGATTCCGATTGGAGCGCGAAAGCCATCCATCGATTGATCGTCCAATCGGCGGCCTATCAGCAGTCCTCCAAGGTCACGCCGAAACTTTACGAGGACGACCCCTACAATCGACTCCTGGCGCGTGGGTCGCGTTTCCGAGTCGAAGGCGAAATCGTGCGCGACATTGCCCTCGCCGCGAGTGGATTGCTGAGTGATCAGGTTGGCGGCCCGAGTGTATTTTCCCCGGCGCCCGATTTTCTTTTCAAACCACCCTCGAGTTACGGCCCGTTCACCTGGATGGATGCGACCGGCCCCGATCGGTATCGACGCGCACTTTATACGTTTCGGCGCCGTTCCACGCCGTATCCGATGCTCCAGGTGTTTGATACGCCGAATGGCGATTTTTCCTGCGTGCGCCGGATGCGTTCAAATACGCCGTTGCAGGCGCTCACGACCTTGAACGAAATCGTGGCGATGGAATGCGCGCAGGCCCTGGCACGAAGAATTTTGGAGGAAGGCGGCAAGACCGATGCGGAGAGAATCACCTACGCTTTCCGCCGCACGCTCGCCCGGAAACCGTCGCCGGATGAAATCACCGAGCTGACCACTCTAATCGAAAAACAAAAAAAACGCATCGCCGACGGATGGGTCAACCCTCTCGAAGTGGCGACCGGAAAAAATGAAAAGCCGACGCTTCCCGAAGGAACAACGCCCACGCAACTGGCCGCCTACACGGTAGTATCCCGCGTGTTGCTCAACTTGGACGAAACCATCACGAAGGAATAAAACGCTCCCATGACTGGTGACGAACTCCATTTATTCTTCGAAGACTTCGTGAGCGAACTGCGAAATCGCGGGGTGGTTTGCGCGATCACCAGCGGATTGGCGTGCGTGCATTACGGGGTCGCGGAAACCACCAAAGATTGTGATTTGCTGTGTCATCCGAGTTCGTTCGGAACGCTGCTCAATTTTCTGGACGAAACAAAAATCTCCGGCATGTCCTGTCATTATCGCGGCAACATCAGTCCGCCACTGGATGCGCGCTGGCATCGCGGCGGATGGACCAGCCATTTCCAGTGGGACAACGAGCCGGAATTAACAAAACTGGATGTCTTTGGGTATGCATTGCGGCAATCGTCGCCATGGTTTGAAGAGGTTTCCGGGAAGTACGCCAATGAGAATATCGTTGCGGAAATGAAACGCACGGATCGCGACAAGGACTGGCCGTTCATCGATTCCCTGGGAACAATGATGCTGCATCGCGGGGATCCACGTGGCTGGCTCCATGTGTTTGAGGCGGAGAAAATCCCCGAATTGCTTTCCGAATACAAACTTCCTGATGAAATTGTGAAGCTTCGGCCGGCGCTTATCCTGGCGAAGGGTGATAACTCGCTTTTGCGCGCTGCCCTCCGAACTGAGCGCCAATTTTGGCAAGAACTTGATCGCCTGCGGATTCGGATTTGCCGGGTTGCCTTGCGGCCGTTTGTTTTGGCGATGGGGCGGGTCAAGATCCCGTCCGATGCGGGTATTGTACAGCAGCACGAACTGCGGCTCGGGTGCGCGGAAGAGTTTTTGGAACCAAATCCCATAGGGAATTACGGAGTCGAACGGTTGATTGCGGAAGCGCGCGCGGCCACGTCTCTTCTTATGAATCCGAATCTTTTGCAATGGTTGCCAGATGTGCTGCCGCATTTTAAGATGTATAACGCATGAGAGCACCGCTCAAGTTATTGCCGCCGCCGTCGCGAGAAGCGCGCCTTCGTTTGCGCGAGCGTGAATACGAAACTCATTTCAAGCTGTTCGGCGAAGAAATGGCACGCGTCAATCTCGACATGACCAAAGAGCAGCGGATGAAGTATCTGGAATGGATGCGCCAGACGGCCCGCAAAAATGGCGTGAAACCGGACAAGAAATTCCCCTACGATGGCTCCCTCGGCGAAGAATGAACCTGCCCAAACAAATCGAACTGCTTGAAGCGCGGCGCAAGGCGATCACCCGCCGCTGGTTCTTCAAGCAGTGTGGCGTTGGCGTTGGCGCGATGGCGCTCAATTCGCTCCTCGCCGAAAGCCTGCTTGGCAGCGGCGCCACGAACCTCTCGGCCAACCCACTCTCACCCAAAGCCGCGCAACTCGCGCCGAAGGCCAAGCGGGTCATTTACCTTTTCATGGCGGGCGCGCCGAGCCATCTGGACATGTTCGATTACAAACCCGAGCTGGCAAAATGGAATGGGAAGCTCCCCCCCGCCGATTTGCTCAAGGGCTATCGCGCGGCATTCATCAATCCCTCCTCGAAGCTGCTCGGGCCGAAGTTCAAGTTTTCCAGGCATGGAAAATCCGGCGCGGAACTCTCCGAGTTGTTGCCGAAACTGGCCGAGGTGGTCGATGACATTGCGATTGTGAAGTCGATGCACACCGACGCGTTCAACCATGCGCCCGCGCAGATTTTCATGAACACCGGCTCGCAACAATTCGGCCGCCCAAGTTTTGGCGCGTGGACCACGTATGGTCTCGGCAGCGAATCGCAGAATCTCCCTTCCTACGTCGTCTTCAGTTCGGGCAGCAAAGGCACGAGCGGCGGCGCCTCGAACTGGGGTTGTGGATTTTTGCCGTCGCTCTACCAGGGCGTGCTGTTCCGCAATCAAGGTGAGCCGATCCTTTACCTGTCCAATCCAACCGGCGTCGATGCCGAGATGCAGCGCGACTCGCTCGATTCAATCCGGAGACTGAATCAGAAGCACCTCGAAGTTACGGGCGACCCGGAAATTTCCACTCGGATCAATTCGTTTGAAATGGCCTATCGCATGCAGACGAGCGCGCCGGAGTTGATGGATCTTTCCCGGGAATCCAAGGCGACGCTCGACATGTATGGCGCGGAGCCCGGCAAATCTTCGTTCGCAAATAATTGTTTGCTCGCAAGGCGTCTGGTGGAGCGCGGTGTGCGGTTCGTGCAATTGTTTCACGAAGCCTGGGATCAACATGGGAATCTGACCGCGGATTTGAAAAAGAATTGTCTCAACACCGATCAAGCCTGCGCCGCCCTCATCAAAGATCTGAAGCAACGTGGCATGTTGGAAGATACCTTGGTCATCTGGGGCGGCGAATTCGGCCGCACCCCGATGGTGCAGGGTGGCGACGACGGGCGCGACCATCATCCGAACGCATTCACGATGTGGCTGGCCGGAGGCGGAATCAAATCGGGCATCACTTACGGCGAGACCGACGAATTTGGTTTCAATGCCACGCGCAACCGGGTCCATGTCCACGACCTGCACGCGACGCTCTTGCAATTGCTCGGGTTCGATCACACGAAATTGACCTACCGGTTCCAGGGGCGCGACTTCCGCCTCACCGACGTCCACGGGGAAGTGGTCGAAAAGCTTTTGGCGTAGCGCGTGACGGCGCGTGGAGCCGCTGCCGTGAGGAAGCAGATTTTTTTCCGCGATTGGATTTGATTCGGGTCCGCAGGTAGCCATCTACAAGATTAGCCCGCAAAGTTTTTTGCGATTCCCGAAGCAAAACTCTTTACTTTTTTTTGCATTTGGACAGGCTCGGCTCAAGAAACCAAAATCCAACCCACTACGAACTATGACCTGGTATTATCAACAAGAGGGACAGCAGCGCGGGCCGGTGAACGACGAGGAGCTGGAGAATCTCGCCCGCTCAGGGACTGTTCGCCCGGAGACGATGGTTTGGCGCGAAGGAATGGCGAATTGGACTTCGTATTCCCAAGCCAAGGGTGGCACCGCCAGCCCCTCGGGAGCAGTCGTCTGTTCCGAGTGCGGCAGGCCCTTTCCGCCCTCCGAGGTGATTCAATACGACGGTCGCCATATCTGCGCTGCGTGCAAGCCGGCATTTATGCAAAAGGTGCGCGAGGGGGTTCCGATGATGGCCGGCGAACTGGACTACGCCGGATTCTGGATTCGTTTTGCCGCTTACTTTGTTGATTCCATCATTAACGGCATCATTGGCGCAGGAATTGGTTTCGTATTGGGCATGGCCATGCGCCCGGATACCCAGGAAGGGATGTTTCAACTTCAAATAGTCACCACAGCCGTTGGATTTGCCATTGGCATCGCCTACTTTGTTTTCTTCAACGGAAAATATGGCGCGACACCCGGCAAGATGGTTTGTGGTATCAAAATCGTAACGTCTGCCGGGGAACCCATTGGTTACGGGCGCGCTCTGGGCCGGTACTTTGCCGCGATCTTAAGCGGGATAATCTGCGCCATTGGCTACATCATGGCGGCGTTCGACGATGAAAAGCGGGCGTTGCACGATCGGATTTGCGATACCCGCGTCGTGAAGAAATAATTCACCATGGAAACCGTCCTCCCGGCCTGCACGAAATGCAGGGTTCCGGTGCAGCCTGATTTCTGTAATCAGCCGTATCTCAGTCCCTGCCCCGGATGCGGCGAACCGCTGCAGGTCCGGGTTTATCCCGCCTTTTTTCGTCCGATAACCGTGGCATCCGGGGAACGCCTGCTTGTTCAGGGCGAGTCAGGATGTTTTTATCACCCCGAGAAAAAGGCGGTTCTGCCCTGCGATAGTTGCGGGCGTTTTTTGTGCGCGCTTTGCGATGTCGAGTTCAACAGCCAGCACCTCTGCCCCGCCTGCATGCAGGCCGGAAATAAAAAAGGGAAAATACGGAACCTGCAAAATCACCGAACCCGCTACGACAACATCGCGCTGGCGCTGGCGATTTTCCCGCTCCTTATTTTTTATTTCACCTTTATCACGGCTCCGGGGGCGATATTCGTAGCAATCCGCTACTGGAATGCTCCGGGGGGCATCATCCCGCGAAGTCAGAAGCTCCGTTTTGTCATTGCCATTATTTTGGCATCACTGCAAATCGTCGGATGGATCGTGGGTATCTACTTTCTGAGTAACTACTATTTGCCGAATCGCTGACATGACTCAAAAAGAATATGTAAAATTACCGGGGCGTGGCCCGCGCACCCGTGGGTTCATTTCCCACAGCTCCTGCACGCTTTGGTTGGGTGCGGACCACCTGTTGCAAATTGATTCCCAGGGCGGCTACAGCGAAGACTACAAGCGATTTTATTTGCGCGACATTCAATCGATCATCGTCCGTAAAACTCAGACGGCGGCCATGTGGAATGCGATTTTCGCTGTCGTCGCGGCGGTGCTGGGTTTGATTGCGTGGAGCGTTCGCGAGTCGCCGGTTGCAGTCATTGTGCTGGGTTCTTTCGCGGCTATTCTGCTCCTTTGCCTGCTCATCAATGCCGCACGGGGGCCGATCAGTATCTGCCATTTGAAAACGGCCGTGCAGATCGATCAGTTGCCGTCCCTCCGTCGCCTGCGGAATGCTCGAAAAACTCTTGCCATCCTCGAGCC
>Ga0163144_10029440_pt1 | contig 10543 bp, 9 predicted proteins | sample OliLak19BULKMAT1_FD_123175 | JGI IMG/M metagenome (GOLD analysis project Ga0163144, IMG submission 123175) | Freshwater microbial mat bacterial communities from Lake Vanda, McMurdo Dry Valleys, Antarctica - Oligotrophic Lake LV.19.BULKMAT1 | ecosystem: Environmental > Aquatic > Freshwater > Lake...
AGTCATTTCTGCAACAGAGACAAAGCACAGGGCATCACTTTTGCAATATGAAGTAGAATTTGTAGGCGTTTCTGCATTGTGATAAGATATTTAGAGGCATTTCTGCATTTTAACGTAAGATCGTATTGTTTTTACGACGCGATTTTACATCTTTTTGTCTTATTTTCATTGTCAAGTGATGTAAATCTGCTATCAAATCATGGGCTGACACCAACGCTGAACCGTGTTGCAGCACCTCTCAGCGCAAAGCTCAAGGCGCAGCAGCCCGAAAAGACCCCAACGCTGAACCGTGCTCCAGCACGTCCTCGCGCAACGCGCAAACCGCGGCGTTTAGCCGCGCTACTTTGGGCAGCCGATGAAATGGTCTTTTAAGGAGACATTCTCACGCCTCGCATCCTGGTCACACCGTTGGATTGCGGCTGCCCAAAGTCGAGGCCGCTGCGCGACCTATGTGGTGGGGCTCTATGCCCACCATCGCGCGTTCCGCGCCTGAGGGTGACTGCTCTCCTAACGATGCTCGGATCCGGACGTTTCTGTCTCCTGAAGAGATCTCCTTCATTGCATAATGGCTCGTGAATTTCATCGGTTGGTGAGGACCCTTAGCCGCGCGTCTCTTGAGGACCTGGCGCAGACTGTCCCCCAACCGATGCACGGTGCCGCAGGGTCATAAAGATGTTGCGCCATGAGCGCCCCAAGTAGCAGACACCTGGCACATGTTCACGCGTTTCTCTCGCATCAGCCGATTGAGGAGGTGTTCAATGAGCTTTTTTGTTGGCATTGATTGGGCCGATACCAAACATGATATCTGTGTTCTCAACGCGCAGGGCCAGATCATCACCGAATTTATCATTCCGGATGATCCATCGGGCTATCAGCGATTTCAGACCTATCTGCAAACATTGCCGAGTGTCAAACTTCTGATTGAACGTCCTAACGGCCGTTTGGTTGATTTCTTACTCCAGAATCGGTGGTCGGTTTACGTTGTGCCCCCCAGTGTCAGCGCCGCCTCTCGCCCTCGGCGGTCGAAAACCGACCGTGCCGATGCCTATTTGCTTGCGACACTGCTCAAAAATAATCACCCCGACTGTCGCCCGATCCTGCGCTCCTCAGACCTCTGTGACCAGCTGAAGCAGGTTGTCAGTGCCCATGATCGACTGCACCGTGAACTTCAGCGACTCGCTCTCCAACTGCGCTATCAATTGAAGCAGTACTACCCCGCTATCCTGAAGGTGTTTCGCAAACCCCAGCAGCCGCTGACCTATGCCTTTCTCAAGGCGTTTCCTGATCCTCAGATTTTCAATCAGCTGCCATTTGCTGACTTTCAGGCCTTTTTTGTGACCCAGCGCTATCGCTATTCTGAACGGCTCGAGTCCCATTGGAAGATCTTTCAGCAAGAGGCCACTTTGAACCGTCCCACAAAGGGCTACCAACTTGCCACCACAGCCACCATCACTCTGATGACACTCATCGATCAGCAGCTGCGTCAGCTCAAGCGCGAGATGGGCCTCATGTTACAGCAGCATCCTGACGCAGCCTGGTGGCAAGGTTTTCCCGCCGTCGGAAGCCTCAATGCGGCACGCTTATTGGCCTATGTCGGTGACAACCGAACCGTGTTTGCTGATACGGACACACTGCGCGCCAGAGCGGGAACCGTGCCGATTACGCGGCGCAGTGGCAAACGGATCGCCGTGCATTTTCGGCGTGACTGTTCGCATCCGTTACGCAAAGCGTTTTATGACCTGGCAATGAACAGCAAAAAGCAGTCTGCGTGGGCCAAGAGCTATTTTCAGGCCCAAATCGCCCGCGGTCACACGCGTCCTCGCGCCAACCGTGCGTTAGCCAATCGCTGGGTGGGTATCGTCTGGAAGTTGTGGCACACCGGAGCAATGTATGACGAAACCGTGCATCAAGCCAATCGCCAGAAGGGATGTGCTCAGCAATTAGCCAGCTAGTTCTAACCATAAATTCGTTTTGAGGAGCGGCACTGACATAAGGAGGTGTCGTTGCTTTCGATTCCACAGAATCTGGAAATTAATATGGGAATCGCTGGATAAGACGTTGTGTGAAGAAAATACACTGTTTGATATGACACTCTCACATCAATGGATGTGGCAGATGTTTCGCCTGTCACGAAGGATTGAAGGTTCCTCAACAGATACGAGAAGAGGAGACTCAACGCGTGATGTCTCCTCCATATCACCTTAATACAACACTCTGGCACCTCCATCCAGCAGATCATCGTTGAGCAGAAACCAATCGCCCTGCACAGCAGGTTCAAGCTGCCAGGTCGTCTCCAGGAGTGAGCCTGACTCGCTCAACCGATGACGCTCACCAATGATAAAGTAGTCTCCCGTGTGTCCGGTCTGCGTCTCAATGATCTTGATCCCATCCCCAATTGTGCGGGCCAGCTGATGGGCGTGCGAGAGACCACCTTCGAGGCCATGACTGCGCAGAGTGATCGACTGGACATGCCCTGCGGGATCTTTGCGCCGCATCAGTTCAAACGTCGTTACGCTCTCAGCCTGGTCGGTATTATCGACCGACTGCAACCGCATCTCGAGCTTACGTTCCCCGTAATAGGCGATACTGACTTCATCCCGACGATCCGACTCAAGCTCACCAAAATCCGTAATCTTTTGCCCTTGCACAGAGCAGCTTGCCAGCACCGCCTGCTGCCCCAGACTGCGATTGAGAATCCGAAGTGTCGCGCGATTGGCCCCAATATCTTTCAGAAACAATTCAGCGCTGCCCTGGCTAAAGGACGACTCCCCAATCGATACGTCTCGTCCGCCAATCCGGTTCTGACTGTCATCGCGGTAGGAGACGCTGACCTCATGCTCCTGATTGGGGCCGACGGTTACAGGTGCATCAAGCTGCCATAAGGTGAAATTGCTTGTCTCACTGATCGTGCGCGGATGGTAGGTCACGGTCACATGATTGGCAAAATCGTCCCGGCCCGCATACTCGTAGGTCAAATCCGTCATCGTATCGTTGAACGTGGCCTGCGAGACAATACTGAGAATGCTGTGATGCCGACTCCAGAACATCGCGGCGCCCTCCCGGTTGAAGAAGAACCGTCCGCGCTCTGCGGCCACGACATCCTTCATGGCCCGATAGGCATTGAAGGGATCAGGTTTTTCATCCTGCGTCCCACGTCGCACCCAATTATCGGCGGCAAAGGCCAGGGTTGTTTTACCTGTCTCCAATGTTCGATCAATCGCCCGATCTGGCAGGAGGGCATTGCTGTCCAATTCACAGTGCCCGGTCACATCAAGCAGAGTTGTCTGCGTGAGGGGCGTAGGCAGAGGAACTTGATCCAACAGTGTCTCCATCAGCTCGTTTGTTCTCTTATTTTCTTGCAGCGCAATCTGTGTAAGAGCATCTTCGAAAAAGCGCATCGCCCCCGCGCAGACAATCTCGACTGTGCGTTCACCATACACATTGGTCTTGGGGGAAAGGCTCTCGATCCAACCTGTCCAGTGCGTGCGGCGCGTCGTGCCATCCCAGGATTGCAGCACCACCGGGCGCTGCGGCACCAGCGTGCCATACAATGGGCTGCTCACGTACTCTGGCGAGAAGAGGCGATCCGCATTCGACACAACAATCGTCATCCGCGAGTCATCTGCATCCAATTGATAGGTCTTGTGGATGCCGACGAACCAATCCAGATTCATGACATGGGCGGTGATGTTGTCGTAGCGACTCGTTGCCTGGCCCGCATTATAAGCAGGCAGCGTTGTACTCTGCACCAGCATGAAGCCTGTCGCCTGGAACGTCACATCAGTGGCATCAGTATCCTTGACGATCTCAACCACCAGATAGGTCGCGCTGACGCCAGTGGTGAACGCCACCGCCTGCACCTGCCAATCCGCTGTGAGCACAAAAGCGCTGCTCGTCACCAGCGTGGTCCCAGCCTGATCCTTCACGCGCAGACGGAAGTTCACTCCGCTGTAGGTACTCAAGCCACGTACACGCACCGAAAAGCGGTAGGCGGTACTCGCTGTGACCTGAATATTCAAAACAGCATCCGCAGGGCGAGCCGCTGCCACACCTGCATTGGTCTGCCCAACGATGAGGCCGTTGGTTGTGCCTGTCCCCGTCGTGACTTGCAGCGCATACAGGCCGTACTCGGACTCCTGCATGACGCGGGCCACACTGGTGGCGACATCCGTGCGCCAATCCAACTGCATGTAGCGCAGCGGCTGCGGGAACAGATTGAGCGCATCGCCGGGTTGGGCATCCCAGCAGATTACGCCGTTGCGATTCCAATCGATGCCCAGACGCCATGTTGTTGTCATGTTATCGTCCTCCATTCTTAAAGCTGATAGCCTCAGCATTTGACTCAGGTCGATTGTGCTGTGCCCGAACATCTGTCGGGTCAGGCTTGCATTGGCATGTCTTACTGGCTAATTGTGCCTGTAATTGTCCAATGCGTGTTTCTGCATTCTGCAAAGCTTGTGCTTTGAGAGCCAGCTCAACTTCTAGCAGTAGAGCACGACCCTGAAGTGCTAGTTTCTCAACTGTGAGTTGCATCACCAGTTCTTTCAGCGATAGTTCGACAGTATGAACTTCTGCAAGAAAGGCATCCACAACACCCTGTACAGGTCCAATATCCGGGGCAGTACTCTCGCCCCCACCCAAATCATTTGCCATAAAATCTCCTCTCTTACATATCCTCTATATCGTCAATCGGTGGATAGATTTGAAAAAATAAATCGCAAAGCTGACGCGCCGCTGGATAAAGCTCACTGTCAAATTCATCGGCAATCCCTATACTTCGTCCCTGTGCATATGAGAGGCGCAGGCTAGTAAAGATCGTCGTGAGCATGTCAATAGGTATCGCTGAAGCTTCAATATCCCATAAAGGAGCAGCCTTAAAGAGAGTCTTGATTATCTCACCACTCTTGCCATAGCCGACTTGTTCAGCAATGGCCGTAAGAAAGATGATGATGATGGAATAGATCCATCCTTTGCCAGTCCACTTATTATTCTCGTTAATTAAAATTGTTCCTGTGAAAGGAAAAGGCTCAATGCTACACCTGTCATCAAACGACAATAAAGCCAAAAGCTCTGCTAATCCACGCAGGTGAATTGGCTCCTCTCCTCGTTGCACAAGAGCTAATTTTGTATCATTGAAAACCTCGATAACAGCTTCGGCGAAGTGAGTAAATTGTGCTTCATTAAAGTCTGCCAGAGAAAAGTAGGAAAAATGCTCATTCCTACTGGCTCTTTTAATACTTTGCGCTAAATCAGCATCGTTTTTCGTTTCCATTTTCGTTGCTACAACATCTAAAAGAAGCATAAAAGTCCCAGAGTTTGGCATCCAACTAAGATACCGTTTTTCATCTCTTCTGATTCTCAATGTTGATCCCATTTTATTTTCTCCTTAGCGAGGTGGAATCCAGATAACGCCTGCAAAACGCAACGTTATATTTTCGTCGAAATATTTGTAAATCTCCTTAACATCACTAATTCTACCTGCATCAAGAAACTCTGTTACATCAATAACCAGAAAATCCATGCCCTGTTTATTTGCGTGATCGACTAAAGACGCCTTGAATTCAGCTATGCTGAATCCTTCATGATCTACAGCTGTCATAAAGTCGTATGATTGGTTTGGAAGTACAGTATTTATAAAATCAACATCTCCGTATTGCCTTTGAAACCCTCTGATAATTTCGCCAGTATCAGGATCTTTGAAAGGACGGATATTCACAAATTCGTCACTTCCTTTAGGACGGCGGAGAGTAATGCCTAATTGATCTTCTAAGCGGACTGCTGTTCGCCCTTCATGTACTTTCTCTACAGTTCTATTCCCAAATTTATCTAACTCCCAGGCCAAATCTTCAGCCCGTGCTTCTGTACCTGGTGGTAGACCTGTCATCTTTAATACAAGATCGTCTGCATCGCTAAGCTCATCTAGAGCTTTTATTCCATTATCATAAGCTCCAGCATAAGCTGGCTGAAGAGCTTCTGTTCCAAGCCCTCTTTCGGCAGCTTCAAAAAATTCATCTGTATATTTTGCCCCCTTCTCAATCATTTCATCAGTGAGTTCGCCAGCAACTCTCCAAGCACCTCGGGCCATGTCCATTAACTCATCCGCTTTTGATGCAATCTTTGCAGCGACCCCTGGAATCAGTGGAATTATCGATATTAAAAATGGGATAGGATCTCGCGTTTCAAGCGATTGTGAGAGTGAGACCATCCAATCAATGGGTTCAAAAACTAATCCTAGAACTCCACCCATAAGCAAAGTCATAGTTTGCATATTATCGCTAATGCCTTCTTTGCTTAAACGCTGCTGAGCATAGTATTGCTCAATAAAAGGCATCTTCTCTCGCCATGCCTCAAGCTCAGCATTGTGCTGGTCGAGAAAATCGCGATACTGCGAGAAATAGCTTACAATTGCAGTCTTTACCCCAGTTGTCGAAATGCCTAATACCTCATCAGGAATTCTCGTGCTTAAGGAAGTTTCTAAAGCAGAGAGATTAGCAATCTGACCTTTATAATCCCATGTTTGTAGCTCAACGCGGATTTCATCTACTCGTAGGGCACTAAGATAAACACCGGAGAGTTCTTCAAGAGAATATAAGCCTATTTGTCCGGGAAGCTGACCTTCATAGTCCAATTCGCCTGCATACTGTTTCTCAAGGATGTCATTCATCATTGTATTAGTAAATAAAGCTACATCTTGAGAAGTAAAATTTTCAGGGAGGCTTGCCTTAAACATTTCTATTAGAGCTTCTTCTGTAGGCTGCTCACCGTCAGCATATAGAGACGTATCTAATAGAACTTGAGCGGTATATTTCAGCAGTTCTTCATTAACCTGAGCTTGTGTATTGTTACTTTCTGGTCCTTCGCCATCATAGTACAATTGGTAACCAGTATTGATATACATAGCATCTTTTGTAATTTGATTAGGATCAAAGCTAGGTTTAAAAGGAACATCCTCACCCTTCTCTAAAGCATCTAAATAAACCAGTGCTTGTGATAAATCATAAACTCCCTGCTCATGCTGGGATTTGGGGTCTTCGCTAGTTTCAGCAAGATAATCCTGTGCTGAAATAATTAAGTTCGCCATATCCATAGTGGAAACATCGAGCATTTGCTCGCTGAACTCCCAACTATGCATAGGATTAGCTTTTCCCGGCAATCCCACATAATTGGGATGAGCAAGTTCGTATAGGGAAGCAAGATCAAATGGCACGTTTTCAAAAAATTTATATGGATCATCTGTTGCGTAGGGAATCCTTCCGGCAAATCCATATAAATCATTCGTTGACTTCTCTCGCCACAACCGCTCAGCCGCCTCAGGAGTGTAAGTAGCAGTGGATTGTCCATTTTGTATCCAAAAGTAATACCACGCGTCATTTTTGCTGTCCATGGCCCAGAGGCCAGGAATCGTTGAGAGTTTAACTTTTATAACAAGTTTACTAGCCTCAAGTTCGCTTGTGGACATGTTCTGTTCAGTCGACGCAAGACCCGCAGGGAAGTCTCCTAGAACGGCTGAACTCTCAGTAGGTAAGCACGTTCCAGCCAGAATACTTTCTGGAGAGCAGTACTGTGTCTCCAAGCCTGTATCAATGGTGTATTCATTGCGGCTGTCATTGTAAGAGACAACTTTTGAGCTGATATCCAGCTTCCTGATTTCATCCCAGTGAGGCCAATTTGATTTATCTGCCATCGTTTCAATCCTCAAGATTTACTGTGTCATCAATCAGCAAAAATATTCTTTGGTCTCGTAATAAAATTTTTCGCATCAACACTTGTCCAAAAACATATTTTCTCTGCAACAACAGCCTGTAAATGCCATTGCTCAGAAAAACAGAGGTGCGGCGAGACACCGCACCCTGTCTGCTGTCTCGCTTTAATCGAGATTAGACGGTGCCCCAGCTCGGCGCGGTGCCTGTCGCGGGCTTCAGCGACGCTTCAAACGTCACGGCAGCGCCTGTCGCCAGCGCAGGCTTGTAGCTCTCCACGTAGAAGTCGCCCGTAAACTTGGCGTCGCCTGTCGTCGGCGTGGTGTTGTTGCCCACCTGCACCTCCAGCGACACCTTCGCCCCGGTCGCAAACGCCCCATTGATGACAGTGTGCGTCCCGGTGTTGGTTGTGGTCGTCACGAAGCCCTTCAGTGTCACGGGCGCTTGAATCTGCCCATTGATGAAGTGCTGGGCCGGATCCCCAAACCCTGACACGTCATGCTGCTTATATGTCAGCCCCATATCGACGCTGGTGATGTCGCCGTTGGCGAAGGTGCGCACCGTGCCGCCGCTGTCCTGCATTTTGACAATGATGTGATCCCCTGCGAGTGCCATTGCGTGTTCTCCTTATTGATCCTGAATGATTTGAATAGGTCTGCTTAAAACCGAACCAGAATGACAGCCAGGGTGACGTTATTCCCCGCTGACCCCGTCCGCACCGCCCGATAGCGCACATAGCGCGGGATTGTCCCGCTGATGGCGATCTGTTCCGCCCCCAGTGCCGATCCATTCTTGGTGAAGGTCGCCACAGTGGTTTCTTCCCCGGCAAACGCGCCCGTCGTTGATCCCTGCACGGTGATCGCATAGGTATCGCTGGCAGCGGCCTGCAAAATATGTACGGCGGCAGATCCGCCTTTGGTGGTGGCTGCGCCATAATCGACGCTGGTACCGCTGGTGGTATTGGTGATAGTGACGGGTGCCGCGAGTGCTTGCCCCCATCCCCCGGCCTGGCCGCGCGGCGCAAACGACGCCGTGAACGGAATGACTTTGTTGATTTCCGGCATCGTCTTGTACTGTTCCTGGCGAATGGGCAGGCTGTAGCTGATATCCCCGACGGTGGGCATCGCATTCTGGCCCACCATCACCGAGACCACATCCTGCACAGTCACACCATTCAAGACTGGATGAGACCGCGCCACATCCGCGTTCATGAAGCCATTGTGCTCCACTTTGCTCTGCCGACGTCCCACGATGGATTTTTCAACCGCATCGCTAAACGCCGTCGCGTCGAGCATATTGCGAGCATCCGTGAAGGTGATGGCATTCATATCACCTGTCAGGTTGTAGCCCGAGACCAGCACTTGCACATGATCTCCTGCGAGAGCCATGCTGTGTCCTTTCTCTAAGGTTTGTTGTATTCGTAACGCCGCACTGTTCCGTGCAGCACGATAACATCAGCGGTGGCCGCAAACGCCCGGATCTGCGCGCTGCCCTGTAAGCCGTGTCCCAGCACGATATCAATGAGACCGCTTTCGGCTGGGATCGTGATTTCGATGTGATCATCCGGCGCTGTGGTTCCGCCCCACTCAACAGTCAGCTTGACCGCTGTATTGGAGGTGTTACCTGCCCGCAGAGTGATGACATCCCATTCGTTTGCCGCGACACTGCTCAAGGCTTGATGGATGAGCGTTCCAGGGCTGCTTGTTGCATCGACTTTAATGCCCCGCCCATACTGGCTGGCACTGAGAGCGCGAATGCGATAGTCCCGATCATCTCGTGTTTGTTGGTGCATACCTCCGCCTTCGTTGTCCCGTTCACATCCTTACCTTACAGGAGAGAGAAGCTCAAAAGGGAAACGTTTGTTCGTAAATTTGTTAGCTTTTTTGATCGATTTCGACAGGGTAAAACAGGCGTGGATCGTCAGGATCTGGCTGGATACGGCCCGCTTGCACGAGAGTATCGAGCGCATCTTTAACACGGGCAGGGGAGAGGCGGCAGGATTGACACACAGCCTTAAGAGAGGGGGAAAACCCGCTCACCTTAATGGCATGAACAAGGCAGTTATAGACCAGTTCTTCATCTGTAGGCAGTGGTTTGAGCGGACGGATGGAGCGGACTGTGTTATCGCGGCTGATATAGCCTCTGTCTTGAAGCCAGTTGAGATGATTAAAGACGGCTTTGAGGGGAATGTTGCAAGCAGAGGAGATCTCCCGCAGTGTGGGATGCAGCTGATCTTGTTCGCGGCAGTGAAGAATATAAGCATAGATGGTCTGTATGCGAAGAGCCTGTGACATGGTGTGATCCTGTGTTTGTATTTTGTAATCTCATACAGTCACAGCATAGCAGAAACGAACACATGAGCTATTTAAGAATCGTTCTTAGGTCGTTATAAAATTGTTTGCCTTTGGAGCATCAGTTGACTCATGTGTTCAAAGGACAAGTCCGAAGCCTCCACTCACGATCCTTCAGAACTTTTGTTTCATAGACCCTCTTTCAAAATTCAATCTCCAAACATTTCCCCTTGACACATCAGCGTTAAAGATGTCTGCACTCCCCCCTCTCCACCACACACTCTTTATTGCCGAATCATTCTGTTTTCGCCTGTGTGTTGATGTTGAACTTGGGGGGTGAGTGCCAGTGTCGCTTCGCTCCATGTCCTTCGGACGCCTCGGCTCTATGCCTCTGCTGCACTTCGTGCCTGTGGATAAAAAGCAAAAATAAAAAGAGTCTGCCCTCGTGGACACACTCTTGATGGATCGAATCACGTTATGTCTTCACGCGGCAAATTCCAAAAAAATGAAATCAAGTCAATCATCAGAGACAAAAAACTGACTCAACTCATC
>Ga0163144_10029441_pt1 | contig 10543 bp, 13 predicted proteins | sample OliLak19BULKMAT1_FD_123175 | JGI IMG/M metagenome (GOLD analysis project Ga0163144, IMG submission 123175) | Freshwater microbial mat bacterial communities from Lake Vanda, McMurdo Dry Valleys, Antarctica - Oligotrophic Lake LV.19.BULKMAT1 | ecosystem: Environmental > Aquatic > Freshwater >...
TACACAAAACAGTTGTAATTCTTTTCTTCCTCTGGGGGCGAGGTGATTATTTCGAGCTCGGACGGAATTAGCGTTCGAGTATTTTTTTCAAATAATTTTATTCGCCACCAATTCTCTTCGTTTTCAGAAGAAACAAGTTTTCCAAGTTTTTTTCTCAATTCTATATTGTCATTCATAACACCGTTTTTGTGATCCTGTTGCATTTATTTTAATGTCTTTATTCTTGTAGAATTTACTCTCGTATATATTCAAATGTTTCCTCAATATTCAAGTTTTTCGTATCTACAATAATAGCCTAAGGTCTTCTTTAATGTAATTCTGAATACGGTCCCAGAATTTAGGAACCTTTTCAGGTGTAAGTATACCCCTTCTTTGTAGCCCCTCTCATCAGCACGTGCTATGAGAGTTTCTTTGTCTGCGTTAAGTATGAATTCAAACACTGTAGCGCCGTGCTTTTTCCCCAGCTCTATAAATCTCTCTGTTATTTGGGCATCTGTAAGAACCTTATCTATTACTACGCCATACCCGTTCTGAAGGTAATTTTCAACCATTCCGAGCGAGAGCTTGAGTACCAATTCACCACTTTCTTTACGGCGTTCTCTATACCCACTTATGTATCTTCGTTGTGCATCTATATCTAACAAGAATAATAAGGGTAATTCTTGATGTACTCTTTGAACAATTGTGCTCTTACCAATTCCTGTTGGCCCATTTATAAGTATCAGGTTCATCATGTATTTTGTGTATTAATCCAAGTAATTATGTTTGTGGCAACCTTATCTGGACTTTGTTCGCTACACAATCGTGGACAAATTTTTACTTATGTTATGTCCTGCTACTGTGACCCAGTGTCTTGTTTCAGATTTTCGCTACTCTCTATCAGCCTTATCAGGAACCCCTCGTTCATCAAAATCATGTACTACAAAATTTTTTGAATTAAGTAAACCTTTCAGTTCAGGAATGATTGTACTTTTCCCGATACCATTTACGCCCGTAATAATAAATAGTTGGGGTTTCATTTTAGTAGTTTGTCGGCAGAAACATCAAGAGCTTGGGCCAATCTTTCTAGCTGTTGAATAGTAATATTCTTTTTTCCGTTTTCAATAGCACTCATATAGCCCCTGTCCATATCGAGCGCACGGCAAATGTCGCCCTGCGACATTCCCTTACGAGTCCGTATCTTCTTTATATTCTCTCCTAATTTCTGACTTATCAACATAATTATAGCATAATAGATATTGCATTTCCAAACAATCTTGAACTATAGTACAATATGGATATGACTACAGCGAAGCAAAACTAAAAATTTTCTTTCCATTTCTTTTTCCGCTTCGCGGTGGCACCTTGGATTACCAAGTGCATTTCCATTTTTATAGTCGCTTTGCTCCTTAAAAATCTCGGCAGAGGGTGGGGGGAGGAGACGCGAGGAAAATGCAAGGAAATTTTTTGGTTTTTGGCTTTGCATAAGTGTTCCCTTACACACACTCATCCCTAGAGCGTGTCCGAGGTGAGAAAGTCTCTGAGACCTTTCGCAAGACCTTGAGCACCTCAGTGCGAAAGGTGTACCGCTCCCGTAGGAAGCAGTGGTTCGCATCACCACGCAATCGGAGCGTACGAGGCAGTTTCAAGCCACCACGCTCCGCGTGGCTCAATGCCCTAATTTACTGGACACCCAGTGTCCAGTAAACGGTGTCCAGTAAATTGATGCTCGATAATCCGATAAGGTGCTTAGGCTTAGTGAATGCAAATAAACTTTATGTAAGTTTATAAAATAAAAACTTTTTTTAATGAGCCTTATTAATGAGCTAATGCCAGCGTAAGAATATATCCCGGTTTTCCTTCCTTAAGCACCTTTTGCATTTCCGCTAAGGTTGCTCCAGTAGTAAGGACATCATCTATGACAATAACTACCCGTCCCTTAAGTACTGCTTTATTCTTTAGCGAAAACACACCTTGTGTTGCCTTAAGACGATCAACTCTTCGCTTCATACTACTTTGAGTTCCGGTCTCTTTGATACGGACAACGACACTCTCATCAAGTTCGTAAAGTTTATTCTCAAGGGCGAGTAACCCCTTGAGGAGAAGTGTTGTTTGGTTAAACCCCCGCTTCGCGATTCTTTTTTTGTGGGCGGGGATAGGAATGAGGAGTGCCTTTTTCCCACCTCCAAACTGGATACGCTCGGCAACCTCTTCATAGAGTGCGTCATGTAAGAGCTTGCTCCCGAGCTCAACCACCTTGTGGTCACCTTTATATTTGATATGCCAGATCAAGGCGCGAACGAGTGGGTCCTTGTAATCAAAAAGTGCCTGCGGCGAGTCACTTTTACTCACCCGACTTAAAAAATGCTCTGGGGTTATGATACTAAGGAGAAGGCTTTCGTCCTCTCTTGGGAATAAAAAATCGAGAAAGAGGACAAAAAACTTTTTGCTGACCGCCCAAAGTTTATGAAATACTCTAAAAAGTTTTTTGTGGAAAGAAGTCTCGCTTATCTCATTTTTTTCCATGTTATACTTTTATTATTCTATTGATACTTGTAAGTATATCGCTTTTTGGTCGTCTCTCTAGAGGTTGGTAGATAGAAATAGCATGGCATTTTCGCTTAAAGATTTTATTACAGGACTTTTCCCTGGTAAGACGCTTCCCGGAGGAAGTGTTGTTGGTATTGATATTGGTGCGTCAGCCATTAAGCTTGTCCAGCTTCGAAAACAAGGAGGACGCGCGATTCTTGAGACGTACGGAGAGATTGCACTTGGTCCTTATTCAGGAACTGAACTTGGAAGGGCGACTAATTTACCACCTGAGAAAATTGTAGAGGCGCTCCGTGACCTTTTACGCGAGGCGAATGTGACAACTAAAGATGTAGGTATCGCTATTCCGCTTGCCTCGAGTCTCACTTCGCTCATTGAACTCCCCGACCTTGGTGATAAAAGAATGGCGGAAATGATTCCGATTGAGGCACGGCGATATATTCCGGTAGCAATAAGTGAAGTAACACTTGATTGGTGGGTTATTCCTAAAGAAGATGAAATGTACGCAAGTCCGGGAGATCGCCCGAAACCCAAGGAAGCAATCCAGGGACGAGGAGAGGAGAAGCCGATTAAAAAAGTGAAAGTGCTCCTGGTTGCGATTTTAAATGATGCACTTGCGAAGAACAAAAAGATTGTTACTGACCTTGATCTTAAGAATCCACTCTATGAAATAGAGCTTTTTAGTACTGCACGTGCAAGTCTTGATCAGGGTATTGAACCAGTGATGATATTTGATATGGGAGCTGGGTCAACGAAGCTCTATCTTGTTGAGCATGGGATTATTAAAGACTCGCATATTATAAACCGCGGGTCGCAAGACATCACTCTTTCGCTCTCTGAGTCGTTGCGTATTCCTGTAGAAAAGGCTGAGGAGATGAAACGCACCGTCGGACTCTCGACCGACCCTCTGTATCGGCAGGTGAACGATTCTATTTCCCTGACGCTTGATTATGTTTTTAGTGAAGCCAATCAAATGCTTTTAAGTTATGAGAAAAAATATAATCGCAGTATCTCGAAGGTACTTCTCTGTGGTGGGGGAGCGGTGATGCGTGGTTTTGCTGAGGCTGCAAAGGTTCATTTTCAATCTGAAGTCATTCCGGCTGATCCGTTCGGCAAAACAATTGCCCCCGCTTTTCTTTCTCCCACCTTAAAACAAGTCGGTCCAGAATTTGCAGTGGCGGTAGGTATCGCGTTACGTAAATTAATGAACGATAATAAATAGAAAACTACGTGAAGGGTAGTTATTCACTGGTAGGTGATAAGTAACAAGAGACTTTCTTGATATACTTAAGTGCAATGGAAGGAAGTTCGCAAACATCGTTTATACCAAAAAAACCACTCGCCCCTCAACCAGAAAATTCGAGCTATAGCGAAGGAGGGGTAAGTGTAGTCACTATTATTTGTGTCATCCTTTTCTTTGGGATGCTTGCACTTTCTGCGGGCACCTACCTGTATCGTGGTTTCCTCAATCGTACGTTGGTGAACAAGAAAGAAACTTTGGAAAAGGCACGGTCAGGCTTTGATGTAACCACGATTAGAGATTTGAAACGCCTCGACACAAGAATCGAAGAGTCGAAAAAAATACTCGATCGCCACATTGCACTTTCTCGATTTTTTACTGTTTTACAAAGTGCCACCTTAAAAACAGTTCGTTTTTCAAATTTGACCCTGAGTCAGTCCACAACTAACGAAGGAGGATCTGCAGATGTGGTAAATGCTCCGAGTGCTTTTTCATTGGTGCAATTTAGAGTAAGGGGTACTGCGCGAAGTTATACAAGTGTTGCATTGCAGTCGGACCAATTTGGTAAAACAAAGGGAATGAAGGACCTTATTTTTTCAGGTATTGCTCTTGATGATAAGGGAAATGTTAATTTTGATGTATCGGCGTTATTCGATGCTCAGTTATTGCGTTATCGTGCGGGAATCGGAGCAGGTGGCCAGACAACGGGTGCTACCAGCGCCTCTCAATAAAACATATGAATCGAATTATTTTTCAAGTTATACTCGTTCTGCTCTCAGTCGGCTTGTTCTTTACCATCGTTAATCCGATGTATACCAATGAGTCTGCTGATGCTCCTGGAGTTAAAAAACTTCAATCTGAGATTGCCAAGTACAATGAAGCTCTCGATAAGTCTGACCAACTAGCAGCAGAAAAAGATAGGCTTCTGGCTATTAAGACAAACCTGAGTCCTGAAGACCGAACAAAAATTGAGAAAATGTTACCGGACTCAATTGATAACATACGATTAGTTATTGATATAAATAATATTGCTCAGCGCTATGACCTCATACTGAAGCAACTCCAGTTTACTGGAAATGGGAGCGCAAAGAATACGAAGAATACTACCGCTTCTCTCGATCAGAATGGTAGAGATATTACTATAGGAGGCGATGAAACAACGGGGAGTGTCGAGTTTTCTTTCTCAGTTACCGCTCAGTATGAAACTTTTAAACGCTTCTTGAGTGATCTTGAAGACTCGCTCCGTATCATAGATGTCTCGGCTATCAAAATGACGCAAGTAAGTGATACGGATTTTTATGATTTTAATATCACTCTAAAAACGTATTGGTTACATTAAAATATATATGGATTTTTTAAAAACAGAAGCAAAGAATATCATCATCTTCGTCGCCCTTTTAGGAGGCATTTACTTAGCGTATGCTTATTACTTTGCTGATTCAGGTTCTTCTTCAGCGGTAACGACAGAGTTTAGTACGCAAGGTGCTTCTGAGGTAGGGGGAGACATTTTACCAATACTATTACAGCTTAAGACAATCAAATTAGACCTGGCAATTTTCGATGATGCTGTATTTAAGAGTCTTAAAAATTTTGGAGTTGATTTGCCGTACGAGGAAAGCGGAAGAGTTAATCCATTTGCTCCACTTGAAGGAAGTGCTGTGGTTAAACCGGCTACTGATATAACAATAAAAACATTTAGAAACTAGTTTCTTTTCGTTTCTTGTTATACTAGTACCTATGGCTCAACCTCTTATTTCTTTGTTAATTAAAAAAAGTCTTCTTAAGGAGGAAGAGGGGGTTCGAGTGGAAGCACTTGCGCGAGAAAAAGGTTTTAGTATTGAAGAAGCGCTTCGACAAAGTGGAATAGGGGAGCGAGAAATACTTGAGGTGAAGGGTGAGTATTTACGAATTCCTACCCGAAGTGTCGATGGCAAGTCTATTCCTTTTGAGATTTTACGCTATATTCCTGAAGAATCGGCAGCACACTATCGTTTTGTGCCGATTGGCAAGGCCGACGGTGCGCTTGAAGTAGGGATTGTCGATCCAGATAACATAGAAGCTCGAGACGCACTCTACTTCATTTCTTCAAAGATCAACACTCCTTTTAAGTTGTATCTCATCAGTGAAGAGGATTTTGTAAGTATCCTCGATACTTACAAAGGTCTTTCGGGCGAAGTAACGAAAGCACTCTCCGAACTTTCAGGTGACGCAACGAGTGAAGAGGCGGATTTGAATAAAGACCAAACCCAAGACCTCAATCATTCTAAAAAAGTTGGGGTGACTCAGATTATTGAGGATGCTCCGGTTACTAAAATTGTAGCAACCATTCTCCGTTACGCGATCGAAGGACTTGCCTCTGATATCCATATCGAGCCACTTGCTGAGCGTACGCGTGTTCGTTTTCGTATTGATGGCGAACTCCACACCTCACTCGTCTTGCCTGCCAATGTGCATCGCTCGGTTGTTGCCCGTATCAAGATTCTTTCTAATATGAAACTCGATGAGCATCGAAAACCACAAGACGGCCGTTTTTCCGCGAAGATTGATGGACGAGGGGTGGACTTCCGTGTCTCAACATTCCCAACCTACTATGGTGAGAAGGTGGTGATGCGTATTTTGGATAAAGAACGAGGAGTAAGAAAACTCGATAAGTCAGGGTTTTCTCCTGAACATTTGGAAATGGTGCGCCGTGCGCTTAAACGCCCCTATGGTATGGTGCTCATTTCAGGTCCTACAGGGTCAGGTAAATCAACAACACTTTACTCGATGTTAAATGAGCTTGATAAAGAGACGAAGAACATACTTTCACTTGAAGATCCAGTTGAATTCAACATTGAAGGAATTAGTCAGTCACAAATTCGTCCAGAAATTAACTATACGTTCGCTACAGGACTCCGTACGACACTTCGTCAGGACCCAGACGTTATTATGGTGGGTGAAATTCGAGATAAAGAAACCGCACAACTTGCGGTGCAAGCTGCGCTCACGGGTCACTTGGTGTTTTCCACTATCCACACGAACAATGCGGTTGGCGTGATCCCCCGTCTTATTGATATGGGAGTTGATCCATTTCTTATTGCACCAACGTTGGTGCTTACGATGGCCCAGCGACTTGTCCGTACCCTCTGTCCAGGAGGAGGAAAAGAAGTACCTATCGAGGGTCCACTTAAGACTTTTGTCGAGGAGCGTTTTAAAGACCTCTCACCTGATGTCCGTGAGAAAATAGAGCCAAAGAAAAGCCTTTTTGAAATGCAGGTAACTCCAGATTGTCCCAATGGGACTCGTGGACGTATGGCGGTGTTTGAAATGTTTGCTATGGATAAAGACCTTGAAGAATTAATTTTGAAAAAAGGCACCGAGCTTGAAATTAGAAAAATGGTACGAGATAAGGGGATGATTAGTATTCAGGAGGACGCACTTATTAAATGTTCACAAGGACTCATTCCTCTTGAAGAGGTTAATACACTAGCGTAGAGCAAGAGAGCTGCGGTATACTTACATACATATGGAAGGTTCTAAGAAAGTATTATTAGTGGACGATGACAAATTCTTGATCGATATGTACACGATCAAGTTTAAAACTGCTAATTTTGAAATTACGCCAGCTTTTTCCGGTGAGGAGGCTCTCGAAAAATTGCGCGGAGGGTTTAGTCCTGATCTCGTGCTCCTCGATATGATTATGCCAGGGATGAGTGGCCTCGAGTTACTTGAAGCGATTCATAAGGACCATTTGGCAGGAAGTGCTGCGCTTGTGGTACTTTCAAATCAAGGTCAAAAGAGTGATGTAGAGGAAGCAAAAAAAATAGGGGTGGATGGGTATATTGTGAAAGCGAACACGATTCCTTCAGAAGTACTTGAGCAAGTGCTCGAGATTATAAAGCGTAAAAGAGGGAACTAATTGTATGGCGGACATTGATGTAGATGAAATTATAAATGATAAAAGAGCTGTAACTCATAACGGCGCTATGGACTACGAGCGGGAGCTTGATGATCTTGTTTCGATTGTAGCCCAAGAATCAGCTTCGGACCTCCATCTCTCTGAGGGAAGATATCCGACCATCCGTATTTCAGGTTTTCTTGTCCCACTTACTAAGAAACAACTTTTAACCAAAGAACACACCCTCGGACTTTTTAGTGCAATGGTGACTAAGGATGTCCGTGATCTTTTTTTAAAAACAAAAGAGTGTGATTTTGCTTTCCAGCATAAGATTGGAGCTCGTTTTCGTGGCAATGCCTTTTTCCAACAAAGCTCTATTAGTATTGCACTTCGTCTCATTCCCCAAAAAATTCGTACTGTTCAAGACCTTGGGCTCCCGCAGGTGCTTGAGAACTTTGCTCGCAAACCACAAGGCTTTTTCCTTGTTGTGGGTCCAGTGGGGCAGGGTAAAACTACGACACTTGCCGCCCTTATCGAGCTTATCAACAATGAGCGAGCAGAGCATATCATTACTATTGAGGATCCAATTGAATATATCTATGAACCGAAAAAATGTATTATTGATCAACGAGAGATACGCGTAGACACCGAAAGTTTCCCTGGCGCACTTTACTCTATGTTTCGTCAGGATGTTGATGTGGCGCTGATAGGCGAAATGCGTGGATCAGAAACTATAGGGACAGCGGTGACTGCCGCCGAAACAGGACATCTTGTTTTTTCCACTTTGCATACCAATAACGCTGCACAGACTATCGATCGTATTATCGATTCTTTCCCCGCAGAACAACAAGATCAGATCCGCATTCAGCTCTCGAGTAGTATGACTGGTATCTTTTCACAGCGTTTGATCTCCCGTATTTCAGGAGGTCTTGTGCCTGCATACGAGCTTTTGATAAATAATAATGCAGTTGCAAACCTCATTCGCGAGCGCCGCACTCATGAGATAAACACGGTGATTGAAACAGGAATGGACCAAGGAATGATTGATCTTAATCGCTCACTTGCTGAGCTTGTTCGTCGAGGGGAAATTACCGCAGAGAACGCATACCTCCATACTCCTAACCCTCGTATACTCGACAGATTGATTTAATATATGCTTTTTTTATACAAAGCGATTAATGACCAAGGAGCCGAGACCGACGGCACGATTGACGCACTTAACGTCGATGTGGCGATTAGTTCACTTCAGCGCCGTAGACTCGTCGTTTCCTCAGTGCGTGAAGCGGAAAATAAAACTTTTTTTGAGAAGGACTTCTCTCTCTTTGAAAGTGTTTCAAATAAAGATGTGGTGATACTCTCTCGCCAGATTGCGACTCTTTTTGAGGCGCAAGTTTCGGCGTTACGTACGTTTCGTATGCTGGCTTCAGAAACCCCCAATAAGGTACTTGCAAAGAAGTTGGCAATCGTAACAGACGATCTTCAGGCGGGAAGCACTATTTCTAAAGCCTTAGGGAAGCATCCGGACGCTTTCAGTCCTTTTTATGTAAATATGGTGAAGTCAGGTGAAGAGTCCGGAAAATTAAATGAAGTGTTTAGTTATTTGGCAGATTACCTCGATCGTAACTACGAGCTAACCTCAAAGGCAAAAAATGCATTGATTTATCCAGGGTTTGTCATCTTCACCTTCGTTGCTGTGATGGTGCTGATGCTTACTTTGGTTATCCCAAAAATCAGCGCCATCTTGGTTGATTCAGGTCAGGCTATTCCTACGTACACGAAAGTGGTTATCGGCATCAGTAATTTTCTCATTAATTACGGTATCTTTTTTGCGTCAATCCTCATTTTTATGGGTTATGTATTGTATCGCTATGCGGGGACTCGAGCGGGAAGTTTGGCACTTTCAACCTTTAAACTCTCCATTCCCTATGTAGGAGATCTCTATAAAAAGCTTTACCTCGCTCGTATGACCGATAACCTGAGCACCATGTTAAGTAGTGGTATCCCCATTGTGCGAGCACTTGAGATCACTTCGGAAGTGGTGGACAATAAAATTTATGAAGATATTTTGCACGCCGCTACCGAGAAGGTGCGTGCTGGTTCTACGCTTTCAGATGCATTCCCCAAGACTTCTGAAATACCAGGAGTGGTAACGCAGATGATGCGTGTTGGTGAGGAGTCAGGTGAGCTTGATTCGATTCTAAAGACATTGGCAAAATTTTATGATCGAGAAGTGGCAAATGCAGTCGACACACTTGTTGACCTTATCGAGCCAGTGATGATCGTGGCCTTAGGTCTTGGTGTGGGTACTCTTTTGGCCTCTGTTCTGATCCCGATTTACAATATTACGAACAATATTCAGTAAGCACTCTGCTTTGGATAGTAGAATATGGAGGGTGACGGGTGAGTTGATTTATAATTCTGAATCCTCCTACGTTCTCCATTCCACAATCGACGTTTAATCCCCCCACAGCTTCGCTGTGGGGGGATTATCCCCACCCTACTTCTTATCAAAGCTTCTCTGGTATATACTGTCTACAGTCTGTAGATAGACAAAAAAGCGCCCCGCTCCTTTAAGTCAAAAGAGTGAAGGGGTCGCGGGGTCAAGTTTGGGATTGGAAGTAGCGCCTTAATTGCCACAGGCATTACTCAAGGCCCAAACACCTAAAAATTATTAGTATAGATAAAGTATGATAAAAACAAATAAAGGTTTTACCCTTATTGAATTACTGGTGGTTATCGCGATCATCGGTATCCTTTCTTCAGTGGTCTTGGCCAGTCTCAACACCGCTCGTAACAAGGGAGCTGATGCCGCTATTAAGAGTCAGTTGGCCGCTCTTCGTGCGCAAGCAGAAATTACTTATGACACTAACCAGTGTTATTCGACAGCGGCTTGTACA
>Ga0163144_10029442_pt1 | contig 10543 bp, 10 predicted proteins | sample OliLak19BULKMAT1_FD_123175 | JGI IMG/M metagenome (GOLD analysis project Ga0163144, IMG submission 123175) | Freshwater microbial mat bacterial communities from Lake Vanda, McMurdo Dry Valleys, Antarctica - Oligotrophic Lake LV.19.BULKMAT1 | ecosystem: Environmental > Aquatic > Freshwater >...
CCTACCGCGACCTCGACGACGGCGCGCAGCGCCTAGACGCCGTGAAGGACGGGAAGGCGGCGGTGGACTGGCTGGTGGCGCGGGGCTACGCCGACCCGGCGCGGATCGCGGCGACGGGCGGATCCTACGGCGGGTTCATGGTGCTCGCGCTGCTCACCGAGTACCCCGACGCGTTCGCGGCGGGGGTCGACGTGGTGGGCATCGCGAACTTCGAGACGTTCCTCGCGAACACCGCGGGCTACCGGCGGGCGCACCGGGCGTCGGAGTACGGCTCGCTCGACGACCGGGCGCTGCTGCGGTCGATCTCGCCGATCCACAAGGTGGACCGGATCCGGGCGCCGCTGCTGATCGGGCACGGCGAACACGACCCGCGGGTGCCGGTGTCCGAGGCCCGGCAGATCGAGGCGGCGCTGAAGGCGCGCGGCTCGCCGGTGGAGGCCGTCTACTTCGCGGACGAGGGCCACGGCTTCGCGAAGAAGGACAACCGTCGCGCGTGGACGCGGAGGCTGGCGGCGTTCCTGGTGCGGACCCTGCGACCGACGTGAGGCCCGTAGGCGCCGCGCGGCGCGTCAGCCCGCCGACGGTCCGCGGTTCACGAGGCTCGCGACGTAGCCCGCGCCGAAGCCGTTGTCGACGTTGACGACGGAGACGTTGGGCGCGCACGCGTTCATCATGGCGAGCAGCGTCGTCACGCCCGCGAGGTTCATCCCGTAGCCCGCGCTCGTCGGCACCGCGATCACCGGCCGGTCCACGAGCCCGCCCACGACGCTCGCCAGCGCGCCCTCCATCCCCGCCACGACGACCAGGACGTTGGCCGCGCGGATCGCGTCGTGCCGCGCCAGCAACCGGTGCAGGCCCGCGACGCCCACGTCGTAGATCACGACGGGAGCCTCCCCCATCGCCTCCGCCGTCACGCGTGCCTCCTCCGCCACCGGCACGTCCGCCGTTCCCGCCGTCACGATGGCCACGCCCACCCGGCCCGCGCGCGCCGGGCCTCGCGTCACCGTCACGGCCCGCGCCCGCACGTGGTGGACCGCGTCCGGCACCGCGGCGAGCAACGCGGCGAGCGCCGCGCCCTCGCACCGCGTCACGAGCAGCCGCTCGCTGCGCCCGAGGATCTCGCGCGCGATCCGCGCCAGGTCGTCCGGCGTCTTCCCCGGCGCGTAGACGACCTCGGGGAAGCCGCACCGCAGCGCGCGATGGTGGTCCACGACGGCCATGGGCGCGCCGTCGGCGCCCGGGAGCGATGAGGGCTCGAGGTGCGCGAGCGCCGCCGCCGCCGCGTCGATGTCGAGGTCGCCGGCCTTCACCGACGCGAGCAGCGCGAGGAGGCGGGCGCGGTCCATCCGTCCATGGAACCACGCCGGGCGGCGGTGGCGGTGCGACGCCCGGTACACTGCCCCCATGGCCGACGCGCCCCTCGACGCCGACCGGATCCTCGCCGAGTTCTCGGGCGAGGTCCCCGTGTTCCCGCTGCCGAGCCTCGTGTTGCTGCCCGACGTGGTGGCCCCGCTCCACATCTTCGAGGACCGCTACCGCCAGATGGTCGCGGACGCGCTCGACGGCGAGCGCCTGATCGCCATGGCGCTCCTCCAGCCCGGCTGGGAGCCGCAGTACGAGGGCGCGCCGCCCATCTACGAACGGGTCTGCGTGGGGTCCATCGTCAGTCACGAGCAGCTCTCCGACGGGCGCTACAAGCTCCTGCTCTACGGCCTCTTCCGCGCGAAGGTCGTCGCCGAGATCGCGTCGGAGCCCTACCGCCGCGTCCGCGTCGAGGTCGTCCCCGAGACGACGGATCCGCGGCGCGCCGCCGAGCTCGACGTGCGGCTGCACGCGGTGCTCGACCGCCTGCCCGGCCGTCGCGGGCACGTCGGTCGGTTGCGCCAGCTCGCGGAGAAGGTGCGCGGCGTCGGGGGCGGCCCCGGCCGCCTCGCCGACGCCGCCGCGGAGGCCGCCGACCTCGGGCCGGAGGACCGCTACAAGATCCTCGCCGAGGACGACGTCCTCGCGCGCCTGTCGGTGCTGCTCGACGCGCTCGATCGGAAGGCGCGGTCCGCCGACGAGACGCTGCCCCCGCGGACCGACCCGCGGCTCAACTGACGCAAGGCCCGGGGGACACAGGCCCAGGGGACACAGGCCTGGGGGACACGGGCCCCGGGGGACACAGGCCCAGGGGACACAGGCCCGGGGGACCCGGGCCCAAGGGACACAGGCCCAGGGGACACAGGCCCGGGCGCCGCCACCGACGGCCGGGCCTCGCGTCGGGGGCGGAGGCCGCTACTTCGGGTCGACGTACATCATGAGGCCCACGATCGTCCCGAAGACGGCGACGATCGTGAGGGGGTAGACCTTCCACCACGTGGACGTGCGAACCGCGAAGAGGCCGCCGAGGAACGCCGCCGCGTCCCCGAAGACGAGCGCGTACATCCCGACGCCGAGGATGGTGGGGTCGGCCGCGACCGCCTTCTTCGCCGCCTGCGACGAACCGAGCCAGATCAGCGCGGCGAAGCCGCCGACGAGGATCGCGAGCGTCAGCACGAGGGTGCCCACGGGGGACGAGGGCTTGCGCAGCCGCCCGACGAGGAGCAGGGCCGCGACGGCGAGGAGCGCCCACGGCGCCACCCGGAGCACCGCGAGCCCGACCGTCCAGCCGCGGAATTCCTTCGGCTCGAGCTGCGTCTCGTCGCGCTCCAGCCAGAAGTCGCCGAGCACGGAGAGGTCGCGCCCGCTGACGGCCTCGCTGCCGAGCATGCGCCTCACGACCGCCGTGACGTTCTCGGGGACGCCCTCCTTCTTCGCCTCCTCGTCGAGGCGGTTCAGGTCGCCGCGGGAGAAACCCACGCCGTCCACGTCGGGCCGGGCGATCCAGGGCAGATACCAGCCCGCCGCCATGGCGAGGAGGCCGAGGAACGCGAGCACCGTCGCGAACGAGGTGCGCGGCGCAACAGGCAGCGGCGAGGAGGTGGCGTCCATGGGGGCTCCGACGGGGGGACGGGGCGAGCGAGGCGAGCGCGGATTCTCGGGACGCGAGGCCCCGAGACCAAGCGGGATCCGGCGGCCCTATTCGGCGTCGTCGGCCGGCTCGAACGGGAGCGGCGCGGGGACGGCGCCCGCGACGTAGCCGAGCGTCGGGAACGGCGGGGTCGCCGGCCCGCGCTTGGGGGCGCCGGCGGCGACGTGCGCCCCGAACGTCCACCACGGGACGAGGTCGGCCGCGAGCCGCGCGACATCGAGGCCGTGGGTCTCGCCCGTCGCGGCCGCGAGTTTCTCGTGCGCCGACCGCAGCAGCTTCACGAGCCCGCTGGCGGTGCCGTGGTCGACGTGGTGGAACGCGGCGGCGAGTTGGATCAGGCCCTGGACCCAGAGGCGGTGGGCGCCCTCGCACTCGTGCCAGATCGTCTCCCAGTCCTCGTGCGACTCGAAGAACAGGTGCGCGTTGAAGCACGCGACCGCGCGGTCGAAGAGGCCGCGCACGCGGAGCGGGGTCAGGAACCCGTCGGCGTCGCGCCCCGCGGTGTCGGCGTCGGTGTCGGCGTCGGCGGACATGCGCGTCGGGCTCCGGGGGGCGACGGCCCCGATCGGATCGATCGGAAGTTCCGCGGCGCGGCGGGAACGTACCCGGCCCCACGGGGCTCGGCTACCCTCCGCCGTTTCCCCCGACCGGAGCCCCGATGTCCACGACCTACCCCGCGATCCTCCTCCCCGGCGACGGGATCGGCCCCGAGGTGACGGAGGCTGCGGTCCGCGTCATCGAGGCGGCCGGCGTGGAGGTCGTGTGGGAGTCGCTGCCCTGCGGGCTCGTGGCCGTGCACGAACACGACGACGCGCTCCCGGCGTTCGTCGTCGAGCGGATCCGGACGGTGCGCGTGGCGCTCAAGGGCCCGACGACGACCCCCATCGGCGGCGGGCACGTGTCGGCGAACGTGCGCCTGCGGAAGGCGCTCGAGCTGTTCGCCAACGTGCGGCCCGTGAAGACGGTCCCGGGCCTCGAGACGCCCTACGGACCGGTGGACCTCGTGATCGTGCGCGAGAACACCGAGGACCTCTACGCGGGCCTCGAGAACCTCGTCGCGCCGGGCGTGGTGACGTCCATCAAGGTCATCACGCGCCGGGCCTCGCGTCGCATCGCCAGGTTCGCCTTCCAGCACGCGCACGCGTGGGACCGCAAGCGGGTGACCGCCGTGCACAAGGCGAACATCATGAAGCTCGCTGACGGGCTGTTCCTCGACTGCTGCCGCGAGTCGAGCAAGCCCTGGGAAGGAAAGATCTCCTACGACGAGATGCTCGTGGACGCGCTGTGCATGAAACTCGTGCGGCGGGCGTCCGACTTCGACGTGCTGCTCCTCGAGAACCTGTACGGCGACATCGTGAGCGACCTCGCGGCGGGGCTGGTCGGCGGGCTCGGGCTGGTCCCGGGCGCGAACTACGGCCGGCACGCGGCGGTGTTCGAGGCGGTCCACGGGTCGGCGCCGGACATCGCCGGGAAGGGGGTCGCCAACCCGATCGCGATGATCCTGTCGGCGGCCATGATGTGCCACCACCTCGGCGAGACGCAGGCCTTCACGCGGATCCGGCGGGGCGTCGCCACGGTCACGAAGAAGCAGGAGGCGCTGACGCCCGACATCGGGGGCACGGCCTCGACCCGGCAGTTGACCGACGCGATCATCGCCGAGGTGAAGGCGCAGGCATAGGCGGCGCCGTCGGACGGACGGATCCGGCGGGTCGGGCGCCGGGTCCCGCGTAGGATGAGGGTTTCCCCGTCCGAGCCGCCCCGAGGAGCCTGCCATGCCGTACCCCGAAGAACTCGTCGCCCCCATGCGTGCGGAGCTCACCCGTCTCGGGGTGAAGGAACTGCGGACTGCGGCGGAGGTCGACGCGTTCGCGAAGACCCAGCAGGGCACGGCGCTGCTCGTGGTCAACTCGGTCTGCGGCTGCGCCGCGGGCGGGGCCCGGCCGGGCATCGCCATGGCCCTGCAGCACGCGGCGAAGCCCGACGCGGTGGTGACGGTGTTCGCGGGCCAGGACACGGACGCGGTCGCCAAGGCGCGCGCGCTCTTCGCGGACTACCCGCCGAGCAGTCCGAGCATGGCGCTGTTCAAGGACGGCAAGGTGGTCCACTTCGTGCCCCGCCACCAGATCGAGGGCCGGGCGCCCGCGATGATCGCGGGCGACCTCAAGGCGGCGTTCGACAAACACTGCGTCAAGGCCGGCGCGTAGGCGGTCCGCCCCCCCCTCGGCTCCCATGGGCACGTTCCACCACGACACCCACGAACTGCACGGGATCACCTGCGTCGTCGAGACGGCGGGCCCGCGGCTCTACGTCGGGCGGGTGCATGAGGCGGGCCCGGCCGGGGTCCTCCTCCACGACGTCGACGTGTTCGACGAGGTGCCGGGCGGGCCGACGAAGGCCGACTATCTCGCCCGGGCGGCCCAGGTGGGCATCTGGGTGAAGCACAAGTCGTTCGTCGTGCCCGCCGCCGAGGTCGCGTCGATCCGCCGTCTGGGCGCCCTCGCGTAGCTTCCCGGTCCGGGGCGCCACCCGTCGTCGTGCCGCCCCCCCCAAACTGGTTCCGCCATCGAGGGTCAGACACCCGTTGGCGGAACCGAGCGGGTAGGGTGGCCGCCCATGCAGATCCGCGCCCCCGTCGCCGCCGCCTTCGCCGCCGGGATGGGCGCCTTCGTCCTCCAAATCCTGATCCCGCGGCGCCTAGCCCCCCACGTCGGCACCACCGTCGAAGCCTGGACCACCGCGATCGCGGTCGTCATGCTGGGGTCGGCCGTCGGCAACGCCCTCGGCGGCGGATGGGCCCGCCGATCCCCCGGCGCGGGCGCCCGCAACCTCGCCGTCGCCCTCGCCCTCGCGGCGCTCGGCGTTGCCGCCGCCGCGGTGCTCGGCGACATCGACACGAACCACATCCCCGCGAGCCAACAACTCGCGAGCCAACCGCTGAGGAGCGCTTGGGTCGGCTCCGCCGCCTGGGCCCTCCCGGCCACGATCGCCCTCGGCCTCGTCTTCCCCCTCGCCGCCGCCACGGCGACCCGCGACCACCCGACGCCGGGCCGCGTGATCGGCCTCTTGTCGGCCGCCGGGTCCGCCGGGTGCGTCGTGGGACTGCTCGGCACCGCGTTCCTCGTCGTGCCCCACGTCGGCGTCCACGCCGCCTTCGTCGGCACCGCCGCGCTCCTCGGCGTCGCCGCGCTCGCCGTCGCCGCGACCGGCGGCCGGCCGGCGCCGGGCCTCGCGTCGCCGACCGCCGCCTCGCCCCCGCCCCCGCCCGCGTCGCCGCCTCGCGCCGCAGCCTCGTGGACCCGCGGCCGCGCGGCGCTCCTCGCCGCCATCGCCGGGGCGGCCCTCCTCGCGGTCGAGGTCGTCGCCGCGCGCACGTGCGCCCGCCTCACGGGCCACGGCCTCCACGCGTGGACCGCCGTCCTGCTCGCGGTCCTCCTCGGCGCCACGGTGGGCGGGGTCGTCGGCGGCCGCCTCGCCGACCGCGGCGACCTCCGCGGCCCCCTCGCGCGCGTCTGCCTCGCCGCCGCGGTGCTGACGATCGGCACCGCGTGGACGCCCGCGATCGTCGGCGCCCTCTCGTCCGCGGCCGGGGACGACCGCCCCCTGCGCATCGCGCTCGGCGCGATCGTCGCGTGGGGCCCCGCGTCGGCCGCCCTCGCCGCGATCCCGCCCCTCGCGCTGCGCGGCGCGCTCACCGGCCACGACGACGCCCGCACGGTCGGCCGCGTGACCGCCTGGCAGACCCTCGGCTGCCTCGCCGCGACCGTCCTCACCGCGCCGCTCCTCGTGCCCGCCCTCTTCACCGGCGGCGCGCTCGCGGCGGTCGCCACCGCCGTCGCCTGCCTGCCCCTCCTCGTCCGCGCGCGCATCGAAGCCCCGTTCGCCGTCGCGCTCGGCCTCGCGACCGTGACCTGCGCCGTCCCCTTCGCCCCCGCCGCCGACGTCGGCCGCGCCCTGCGCCTCCGCCCCGACGGCGACGCGCTCCTCGTCCGCGAGAGCGCGTACCAGCAGATCCGCGTCGACGTGCCGCCCGAGTACGCCGCGCTCGGCCGCCCGCGCGTCCGCCGCCTCGTCCTCGACGGCTTCGTCCACAGCTACACCGACCTCGACGACCCGACGTGGCTCGGTTACGGCTACGAAGGCATCTACGCCGCCGTCACCGCACGCCTGTGGCCGACGGCCGCGCGACGCGTCGAGACGCTCTCCATCGGCGGAGGCGCGTGCACCTTCCCCCGCTACCTCGCGCACCGCCACCCGAACGCGGTCGTCCACGTCGCCGAGCTCGATCCCGAGGTCACCCGCGTCGCACGCGAGGCCCTGGGCCTCGCGTCGGACGGCCGGGTCCACGTCGTGGACGCCGACGGCCGCACCGTGGTGGCCGACGATTCGAGCGGCCTGCGCACGTGGCACCTCGTCTACGGCGACGCGTTCAGCGACGTCGCGGTGCCGTGGCACCTCACCACGCGCGAGTTCGTCGGCCGCCTCGCGCAGGCCGTCGTCGAGGAAGGCGCCTACCTCCTGAACGTCGTGGACGCGACCGGCGGCGGCCGGTTCCTCGGCGCCGTCGTCGCGACGACGCGCACCTCGTTCGACCACGTCGAGATCCTCGGCCTCGGCGAGCCGTCCGACGGCCGCGAGACGTTCGTCGTCGTCGCCACCCACCGCCCCGTCGACCTCGACGGCCTGCGCCGCCCCGACCCGGCGTCGAAGGACGCGACCCGCACGCTCCCCGTCGTCCGCTGGAGCCCGGCCCAGGTGGACGCGGTCGTCGCGCTCGCCGACGGCCTCGTCCTCTCCGACGACTTCGCCCCCGTCGAAGCCCTCCTCGCCCCCGTCGCCGGGGCCCTCGGACGCTGACGATGCGCGCGCTCCTCCCTCCCGCCGCGTCCGTCGCCCTGGTCGGCGCCGCCACCATGGCGCTCGAGATCCTCCTCCCGCGCCGCCTCGCGCCCGAGGTCGGCACCACGTCGGCCGTCTGGACGGCGGGCATCGCCGTGGTGCTCACGGGCCTCGCGCTCGGCTCCGCCCTCGGCGGACGCGGCGCCGATGCCGACGACGCCCCCCGACGCGAGGCCCGTCGCCTCGCGCTCGCCGCGCTCCTCGCCGCCGTCGCGCCGTTCCTCGCGCGTACGGCCGCGGCGGCGTGGCCGGGCGGCGTGACCGCGCGCGCGTTCGCGGGCATGGCCGCGGGCGGGTTCCTGCCGTGTGTCGCGCTCGGGTCGGTCTACCCGGTCGCGGCCGCGCGGGCCCTGCGCCACGCCCGCCACCGCGGGCGCGCGCTCGGCGCCCTCGCCGCGGCCGGCGCGATCGGGAGCGTGCTCGGCACCTGGGGCACCTCGTACGGCCTCGTGCCGTACGTCGAGATGACGACCGCGTCGTATGCCGTCGCGGGCCTCCTCGCGCTGACCGCCGTCGCGCGCCTCGGACGCGACGGGGCCCCGCGCCCGGCCCCTGCGCGCGACCGGGAACGCGAGGCCCGGCCGCCGCCGCTCCGCGCCGAGGCCCGCCCGCTCGCGTTCCCGGCGACCGTGAACGCGCTCGTCGGCGCGGCGACGCTGGCGTTCGAGATCGTCGCCGCGCGCCGCGCGGCGCTCGATGCGGGGTCGAGCCTCGAAGCGTGGACCGCGATCTTCGTCGTCGTGCTCGCGGGCCTGTCGCTCGGCGGCGCGCTCGGCGGCCCGTGGGCCGACCGCGCCGGCCCCCGTCGTGCCGCGATCACCGCCCTCGTCGTCGCGGCGCTCCTCGGCGTCGCCACGGCGTGGACCTCGCACGCGATCGTCGCCACGCGCACGCTCGCCCACGGCTTCGGCGTCCGCACCGCCATCGGCGTGGCGCTGGCCTACCTGCCGCTGTTCGCCGCCCTCGGCACGTTGCCGCCAATCCTGGCCCGCGCCGCCGTGGCGGGCCACGCCGACGCGGGCCGGCGCGCGGGCCTCGTGTCGGCGGCGGGGACCGTCGGCGCGCTCGTCGGCGTGCTCGTCGCGGGCCCGCTCCTCGTGCCCGCGCTGCGCATCGAGGGGGCCGCGGCGGGGCTCGCCGCGCTGCTGGCGCTGCTGGCGACGGGCCTCGCGTCGCGGCGCACCGTCCCGGCCCTCGTCGCCGTCGCCGCGCTCGCGCTCACCGCCGTCGCGCGGCTCGACGTCGGCCCGCTGCGCGCCGCCGGGCTCGCACTTGGCGTGCGCCCCGACGCCGACGGCGTGTGGGTGGCCGACGGCCCGTACGGCCGCGTCCTCGTGGAGCCCGCCCCCGAGGCCACCCGGTACGGTCGCGCGGTCGTCCGCATGAAACTCGACGTGCGCACCCACGGCATCCACGACCTCGACGACCCCGCGTGGGTCGGGTCGAAGTACGGGACCCTGTACGACGCCGTCTCGCGCCACCTGCGCGGCGACCGCGCGACGCTCCGCGCGCTCTTCCTCGGCGGCGGCACCTACACGGCCCCGCGGGCGCTGCTGCGCCGTTGGCCCACCGCCCGCGTCGACGTCGCCGAGATCGACCCGCTCGTCACGGAGGCGGCCCAGGCGCGGCTCGGCCTCGCGTCGCCGACGCCGGGCCTCGCGTGGGTCCACGAGGACGGCCGCACCGTCGTCCGCGCAGGCCCGCCGCGCGGCGCCGACGGCGCGCCCGCGCCCTACGACCTCGTGTTCGCCGACGCGTTCGGCGACGTCGGCGTGCCGTGGCACCTGACGACGCTCGAGTTCTTGCGGGAGGTGCGCGCGGTGCTCGCGCCCGATGGCGTCTACCTCGCCAACACGATCGACATCCTCGAGACCGGCGCGTTCGTGGCCTCCATGCGGGCGACGCTCCGGGCCGCGTTCCGAAACGTGGAGATCGTGAGCGTGGGACGTGAGACCGGTTGGGCCTGGAACTTCGTGTTCGTCGCCTCCGACGCGCCCCTCGACCTCGCCGGCCTCGCGCGGACCGACCCCGCCGATCCGACCGGGCCTCGCCTGCCGGTCTACGTGTGGCCGGCGGCCGAATGGGACGCCCTCGAGCGGCGGTTCGGCGCCACGCCCCTGCGCGACGACTTCGCGCCGGTGGAACGGCTGCTCGCCCCCCTCGTCGAGCGTGCGGCGCCCCGCTGACGACGTACAATGGCGGGCCCGGAGGTCCTCCCGATGCGTCGTTCGTCCCTCGTCCTGATCGTCGCGGTCCTGCTCCTGTCGCCCCTGCTCGCCGCGTGTGGGGCGAAGAACACCGACGAGTTCTCCCCCCAGGCGGTCGCCGCGGCCGCCAAGGAGGCGGGCACGGTGAACGGCCTCTGCCCGATCATGAAGAAGCCCGTGATCGTGGGCGACCGCACGGAGTACAAGGGCGAGAAGTACGGCTTCTGCTGCCCCGGTTGCTCCGCGCAGTTCCTCAAGGACCCCGAGCGCTACGTGAAGGCCATGCAGGCCGAGGCCGTTCGCTACGGCTACAAACAGTCGTAGCCGGCGCGCCCGCTTCCAGCGGGCCAAGCCCCCCGGAAACCCGCTCGCGCGCGGCCCTTGCGGCCCTTGCGGGCCCTGCGGGCCCGCGCTTCGCGGCTGTGAC
>Ga0163144_10029444_pt1 | contig 10543 bp, 10 predicted proteins | sample OliLak19BULKMAT1_FD_123175 | JGI IMG/M metagenome (GOLD analysis project Ga0163144, IMG submission 123175) | Freshwater microbial mat bacterial communities from Lake Vanda, McMurdo Dry Valleys, Antarctica - Oligotrophic Lake LV.19.BULKMAT1 | ecosystem: Environmental > Aquatic > Freshwater >...
ACAAAATATACAAAGTTCTCAATTACGAAACCCCCTTAGAGGTCTTAAATAAACATAGAAAAAGAAAAAACACCTCCGACTCCAGTGAGTCAGGGTGTTCGGATTGAGGGGGGTTCGTCGGAGCCTTTTAATCAAAGCACTCTATAACACAACTAACTTCTCCGCCAGCTTCAGCTCCTTTTCTTGGAGCCTGACTGAAGTTCCATTATATCATGGCTGGTTTTAATGTCAAGCATTTTTGATGTATAAAAATACCTCGTACTAACTTTTCATTTCACTCAATGATCTGGTATCTGCCTGGTATTTGCTATTTTTATTGACTTTTGATGGCTGGAGTATACAATTGTGCCCAATATTATATATGAAAGACGAACACGAATACCTGACGAAGGAAAAATTTGCCGAATTCACGAAAGAAGTTGAACACCTTAAAACGGTGCGAAGGAAAGAAGTTGCCGAAAACCTCGAGTATGCAAAGGGGCTCGGGGATCTTTCGGAGAATGCTGAATATCATGAGGCGCGCGATATGCAAGCGTCTACAGAAGACCGTATCGCAAAGCTTGAAATGATTTTGAAATCGGCAATTATTGTTTCCTCTCACAATACTGAGGCTGTTTCCGTTGGCTCAATCGTTACTGTCAGAAAGGGCAAGGAAGAAAAGACCTTCACCATCGTTGGCTCTGAAGAGGCAGACATGTCATTGGCAAAAATCTCCGTACGTTCTCCTTTTGGCTCTGCGTCTCTCGGAAAAAAGAAAGGGGAATCGTTCATCTTTTCCACCCCCTCTGGTATGATGGAGTACACTATTGTTGATATAAAATAAACTGGTAACTAGTTTCTAGATACTAGTAACTAGACACATGGCATCTCTTGAAGAAATACGAAATACTCGCATAGAGAAACTCAAAAAGCTTGAAGAAGCTGGCATTGACGCATATCCCGCAACAGCACAAAAAGATTTTGACTTAGCGTTTGTAATAAAAAATTTCCCAAAGCTTTCTAAATCAAAAAAGAAAGAGTATTCACTCGTGGGAAGAGTTATGTCATTGCGTCCTCAAGGCGGTCTTATTTTTTTTCATTTTTCTGATGGGACAGAAAAGTTTCAAGGCTTGCTGAAGCGGGGAGAGGGAATCTCTGATGAGAGCTTTGATCTTTTTCATCAAACTGTAGATATTGGAGATTTTGTTGAAGTGAAAGGAAGCCTCTTTTTAACGAAAAGGAATGAAAAAACACTAGAGATCCACTCTTGGAAGATGCTTGCAAAGTCTCTTCGCCCACTTCCAGAAAAATGGCATGGACTTACCGACACGGAAGAACGTTTCAGAAGAAGGTATCTTGATACGCTTATGAACCAAGAGGTGAAAGAGCGTTTCATTACGCGATCAAAAATAATTGCTCTTATCCGTGATTTTTACAATAGTGAGGGCTTTCTTGAGGTTGATCTTCCAGTTCTCCAGCCTCTCGCAGGAGGAGCTACTGCTCAGCCTTTTATTACTTCACACAATGCCCTTGAAACGAATTTTTATCTTACCATTGCGCAAGAACTGTACCTTAAGGAGCTTCTAGCGGGGGGATTTACAAAGGTATATGAAATGGGGAAACGGTTTCGCAACGAAGGAATTGACACCAGTCACAATCCTGAGTTCACAATGCTCGAATCTAATGAAGCGTATGCAGATGCCGAAAGCCAAAGAGATTTTATTGAAAAACTTTTCAAGCATGTAGTGAAAAAATTGTTTGGGAAACCAACCTTTGAACACGATGGAAGCATCATAAGCATGAAAGAAGCATTTTCTGTGGTAACTTTTTATGATCTTTTACAGCGTCATGCTCACATTCCTAATCCAGAGTCTATTACGCATGAGGAAGCTGTAGTGAGAGCTCAGCAACTCGGTGTGAAAATAGACAGAGGTGATGCTTTGGAAAAAGTTTTAGATAACATTTATAAAAAAGTTGCTCGTCCAAAATTGATTCAACCTACATTCATAATCGATTACCCTGTGTCCTTTAACCCATTTGCGAAAAGAAAGGCAAGCGATCCAACGCTTATCGATCGATTCCAATTAGTTATAGGGGGAGCAGAACTGGTGAACGCTTTCTCAGAGCTGAACAATCCAATTGATCAAAAAGAACGATACCTTGACCAGGATAAGAAAGGGCAAAAGGGTGAGAAAGAAATTTCACCTTCCGATAAGGAATATATAGAAGCCATGGAGTACGGCATGCCTCCAAACGGCGGCATTGGTATTGGCATCGATCGCCTAGTAATGGTTTTGACTGATACAAAAAATATTAAAGAAGTTATTCTTTTTCCTACATTAAAACCAAAGCAAGCGGAATAATAAAATAAAGTAGCTTGATTTAAACTAGTTTTATTATGGTATTTTCGGCAGAACCTTTTTTAGGAGGATAGAATGATAGTCAATTGCACAAGTTGTGGCGGAAACGTTGATTTGGGTCATGATACAAACTGCAAGAAATGTGGCGCGCCAGCCCCTCTCGCTTCGGTTGAAACAAGTGGAGACCCGGCCCAAATTCCTCTTTTGCTTGGGGAGAAGGCAGAGGGATGCCCAAAGGGTGTAAAGGTAGGCTAGATGGGTATGTCTGTCACAACTGTGGTCATGTGGATCAAGAAGGATGACTATAGATGTAGTTTAGCCCCATGCTGAAGAGTGTGGGTTTTTTCTTATATTGACAATAAACAGGTATGTGATATAATTAAGGAAGAACACAGAGTTATTTCTCAATCTTTGGAGGTGAGCCATGGAAATCAGCCTCTTGGCTGGGGTATCAGGAATTCTTACAATTCTGGCCTACGTTCCTTACGTCAGGCTGATCATCGCCGATGGGAGCGTCAAGCCAAACAGAGCCTCATGGTTTGTTTGGTGGCTGATCGACGCCGCAATGGCGTGGGTCCTCTACTCCGCGGGGGCGTGGAGTGCGTTTATAATGTTCGCGATGTTCGCGCTTGGGGCAACAGTAGTTCTGCTTCTCTCCCTGCGTAAGGGTGAGGGGCAGTTCAGTCGCAGCGACTGGTTTTATATGGCCGTTGCCATTGGAGGGATCATCCTGTGGCAAGTGAGTTCGAATGAGAGTGTTTCTGTTGTTGCAAACATGTTCGCTTTGATCATGGGGACAATCCCCACTCTTAAAAAAGGGTTTAAGGACCCCGAGAGCGAGGATCAGCTCACGTGGGCCATTTTTTGGGTGGGTGGTCTATTCAACGTTTTGGCGATTGACCAGTGGTCATTCGTAGAAGCGGTGCCGACGGTGGTTGTATGGTCTGTACAGGGAGCGATCAATAGTGCGCTCATTCTGGGGAGGAGTAGGATGAAGTAGAGTTTGGCGCCGGGACCTTGTCCCGGCGTTTTCTTTTTTAATAAAATTTAAATAGTGAACTAGAGTTCAATGAATGTGTGGATAGAAAGTTAGGGAGAGTGGGAAGAGGTGTCATATACTTTCAATTAAGTGGGAAGAAGTGGGAAACATAAATAGTTTCATGAAACTATAATTTTCTGCCCAGCCCTCGCCGGACCTCCCGATCTTTGGAGTGTTAGAGAGTAGAGTTGGTGCTCTCTCTAGCTACAACACCGAGAAGAGAAACGGCGAGGACTGGGACAACGCTTCGACCACAGAGCGCAGAAATGTTTATCGGCGAATACACACATACAGTTGACGAGAAGAAACGCATCTCGCTCCCGTCAAAATTCCGAAAGGAACTTGGGGCGAAGATCATCGTGACAAAAAGTCCTGATGCCTGTCTTATTGTGTATCCGTTAAAAACATGGGCAAAGATTGCGAGTAAACTCGGTGAGCTTCCAATGGGGCACAGGGACAACCGCGATTTCAGTCGTTTCATGTTAGGGGGTGCTGTTGAGGTCGAGGTTGACACAATAGGAAGAGTTCTTGTTCCTGATTTTCTTCGAGAATTCGCCGATTTAAAGAGTAAGGTAGTTTTTGCTGGTCTCTTCGATAAAATCGAAATCTGGAATGAAAAGGAGTGGGCAGAGAAACGAAAACTTATTGAGCGCCAGGCTGATTCAATGGCAGAAAAATTAGGTGGTATGGGAGTGATCTAATGACTCACGTATCCGTTCTTTTACACGAAGCAATAGAAGGACTCTCGCTCCAAGATGGTGACGTTGTTATTGACGCAACCCTTGGAAACGGTGGACATACGCTTGGAATGCTTAACACTGGGAAAGATATTCATATCATTGGAATGGATCTAGACCAGGAAGCAATAGAGAGAGCAAAAAAGCGCATTGGTTCAAATAATAGAGTCAGATATATCGAGGGTTCGTATCGAAATCTTGAAAAAACCCTTCAAGAGATCCACGTCCAGCCAACCAAGGTGCTGTTTGATTTTGGGTTTTCTACAAATCAAATAGAAGAATCAGGCCGAGGTTTCTCTTTTCAAAAAGACGAACCGCTTCTGATGACCTTTTCTTCTAACCCAAAAGATACTGAGCTCACTGCTCATGAAATCGTAAACACATGGGAAGAAGATACCATACGAACCATTTTGAAACTGTACGGAGAAGAGCGATTTGCCGGGCGAATTGCGAAAGCAATCATTAGGGCGCGCGAGAAGAAAGTTATTTTAAGCACCACTGAGTTAGTAAATGTGATACTTGCTGCGACACCAGTCACGTATCACAGAATGAAAATTCATCCAGCGACGAAGACGTTTCAAGCTCTTCGTATCGCGACAAATGATGAACTTTCCGCGGTTGTAGAGGGGATTGAAACTGCCTTCAGGCTACTCTCCTCGAAAGGACGAATTGCTGCCATCTCCTTTCATAGCCATGAAGACCGTATTGTAAAGCACACATTTCGCGCTTGGGCTCACACAGGTATTGGAGTCGTGATTACCAAAAAACCTATTACGCCAAGCGCACAAGAAATACAAGAAAACCCACGTTCACGAAGTGCTAAGTTGCGCATTATTGAAAAACTTTAACCTCAGGAGAGATTTAAATGAAAACTTACGTTCTTACCATTCACTCAAACATACAACTTTTCTGGGTTATGGCACTCATTTCACTGATATGCAGTGCTTCATACATGTTTTTTATAAATCAAACCATACACCAAGTCGCGAAGCGTGTTGCTCTTGAGCAGGAGCTTTCAGAACGGGTTGCAACTATTGCTGAACTTGAATTTAAATATATTGCACTCTCAAATACCATTGATTTAACTCTCGCGAAGAGCTTGGGGTTTGAAGAAGCGCAACCATCGGTTTTTGTTTCTCGGAAGCAGTCTGTCGCATTTGCTGCCCGTTCATTCTCGTCCCAATAGTCTGCAGTGTGTAACTCTGTGAGGTAGCATGGTGAATTTTTAAATAGAAACATAAGCTTTTCAAAGCCATATATAAGATTTAGACAGTTTGATTTTCAGTAATTATCACGCGGGGTATACTATTTCGTATGCAAAAGAGAGACTCTTTAACGCGTATACGCATTATGTCAGTGTTGACGCTCCTCGTAGCCGCCGTACTTCTTGGTCGGCTTTATTTTGTGCAAATTGTTCATGGTGATGAGTTTGCCAGCAGAGCAGATCGACAGTATCTCCAGTCAACCTATGATTATTTCAACAGAGGAAGTGTTTATTTTGAAACAAAAGATGGCGAAAAGGTTTCTGCCGCATCACTCAAGACGGGATTTATAGTAGCAATGAATCCTGCTTTAGTTAAAAATGCCGATAATACGTTTAAAGAGCTTCGGAAAAACCTCCCCATGCTTAGTGAAAATGATTTCTACACTAAGGTAAATAAACAAAATGATCCTTATGAAGAAATTGCAGGCCGTGTTTCCAGTGATCAAGCAAATATCATTGAAAAAAAGAAGTTGCCTGGCATTTCTCTCTATAAAGAACGATGGCGTTTTTACCCCGGTAATTCGCTTGCAGCCCATGCTCTTGGCTTTATAGCTTATAAGGACGATGAATTAGCGGGCCGGTATGGCCTTGAACGCTATTATGAAGAGACGCTAAAGCGAAACAACGATAGTGTTTTTGTAAACTTTTTTGCTGAAATATTTTCAAATATCCAAAAAAGTTTGTCTACAGAAGAAAAGCTAGAAGGTGAAGTTGTTACTTCTATTGAACCCTCTGTGCAAGTCTTTGTTGAGCAAGAGCTTGCAAAGCTTTCCCAGAATTGGAGTTCGGACTATAGCGGGGCAATTATTATGGATCCTCGCGATGGCCAGATAGTATCTATGGCGCTCTATCCATCGTTTGATCCAAATAATTTGAAAGAGCAAAAAAATTCAACAATATTTAAAAATCATATCGTTGAATCAGTTTACGAGATGGGCTCTATAATTAAGCCTCTTACCATTGCCGCAGGCATTGATAGCGGAGCAATTACCTCAGACACAACATATTTCGATAGTGGTTCAGTGACCCTTGATAAAAAAACTTTCTCAAATTTTGATGGAAAAGGCAGGGGATTGGTAAGCATGCAGGAAGTGCTTAATCAGTCCCTCAATACTGGGGTGGCGTTTGCAGTTCGTCAAATGGGTAAAAAAACTTTTGCTGATTATATGAGAAGCTATGGGATTGGAGAAGAAACAGGTGTTGATCTGCCAAATGAAACTCATGGACTCATTGACAACCTCAATAGCCCCCGTGAAATTGAATACGCAACTGCTTCTTTTGGGCAAGGGATTGCAATGACCCCGATTGAGACCATTCGGGCTCTTGCTGCGCTGGGGAACGGCGGAAAACTTGTAAATCCTCACATTGGAAAGAGAATTGAATATTCTCTAGGGACTTCAAAGAAAATAGATCCAGGTGTTTCTAAGCAAATTCTTAAAAAGGAAACATCAGAGGAAATTAGTCGAATGCTTGTAAAGGTTGTGGATACAGCCCTTCTCCAAGGAAAAGTAAAAATGGAGCGCTACTCTATTGCTGCAAAGACAGGCACGGCACAGATCGCTTTGGAAAGTGGAAGAGGCTACTATGAAAATAAATATCTGCATTCCTTTTTTGGGTATTTTCCGGCTTTTGATCCGCAGTTTATTGTCTTTCTCTATAGCTATGATCCTAAAGGAGTAAAATATGCATCAGAAACTCTTACATACCCATTTATGAATATTGCTCAATTTTTGATAAACTACTATCAGATCCCTCCGGATCGATAAAACAAGTACTTGCCCAGCTAAAATTTTTAACTGTTTTTAATTTGTTTCTGGCACGTAATACGGGTCATAGAGATAAGCATAAGGCAGTAATGTATTATTAAAATTCTTTTGAGGTCAAATACTGCCAAACCGATAAACCCATATGAAGCACATTTTAAAGCAGGTCATTATTTTTATAATCACATGGGAAGCGAAACTTGTCCTTCGTAAATATAAGCCAAAAATTGTTGCTGTAACTGGAAGTGTTGGGAAGACTTCTACGAAAGATGCAATATTTTCTGTTTTATCTCATTTCTATTTTGTGCGGAAAAGTGAGAAAAGTTTTAATAGTGAAATAGGGGTACCACTGACCATTATTGGCTGTCCAAATGGTTGGAATAGTCCTATGTTGTGGGCAAAAAATATTCTCGAGGGCCTTGTGCTTATTCTTGTACCAAACCATTATCCAAAGTGGCTCGTTTTGGAAGTAGGAGCAGATAGACCAAACGATATTAAAACCTTAACGCAGTGGCTGAAGCCTGATATAGCGGTTGTGACTCGTCTTGCGAAGGTGCCTGTCCATGTTGAGTTTTTTGAAAGTGCACAGGCCCTGTATCGTGAAAAAGCTTTTTTGGTCGAAGCCGTTCCTCAAGATGGTTTTGTGATCTTAAATAGTGATGATGAAGATGTTCTTGCCTTTCAAGAAAGAGTAATTGCAAAAAAATTACTGTACGGGACGCACGCCCCCTCAGAAGTAACTGGAACAAGTTACTCTATTCTTTACAAAGAAGAGGAAGAAGGAGCTACTCCCGCAGGCATTTCTTTTGATGTTTCGTATGGAAAGAGTGTTGGAAAGGTAGAGGTTTTGGGTGGGCTAGGGATACAGCAAATGTATCCAGCTCTTGCGGCATTATCGGTTGGTTTTTCTCAAAAACTCCCTCTTTCTAGTATGGCTGAAGCGTTACGAAAACATAACCCTTCTCGAGGCAGGATGAAAATTCTTAAAGGGGTTAAAGACACTGTTTTGATTGATGATTCATATAATTCTTCGCCGGTAGCTCTTCTAGAGGCACTGAATACGCTTAAAATGACTGAAACATCTGGAAGAAAGATTGCAGTATTGGGGGACATGCTTGAGCTGGGAACTTTTTCCATGGAGGAGCACAAAAAAGCTGGAGAACAAGCTGGAAAGACCGTTGAGCGTCTTTTTACTGTCGGGGTTCGGTCTCGCGCTATAGCAGAAGGCGCGTTACAGGCTGGGCTAAGCGAGAAAAAGGTATTTCAATTTGAGGATTCACGTGTTGCAGGTAAGGAGCTTGAGATCCAGCTCCGGAAAGGGGACCTTGTTTTACTGAAGGGTTCTCAAGGTATTCGGATGGAGCGAGCTGTTGAGGAGGTTCTTGCTCATCCGGAAGAGAAGGAAAAACTTTTAGTCAGGCAAGATGATGAGTGGCAAAGTCGGTAAAATTTTATGATCAAAAGCTAATAAAATGAAAAAAGTATTCTATATCACATTAATATTGGTTTTTTTGGTTCTTATACTTAACTTACGCGTAGAGTTTTACAAGAATTCTAACCTACCACCTGCATCATTAAGTAATTTTTTGATTGAAAATAACCTTAGAGGTATCGTCATTGATCATTTATATAAGCCGAACATATGGTACGGTTATACTAATAAAATCGGATGGGAAAAGGACTAATCTTCTTTCTGGGGATTTAGGGAAAACCGGTGATTTTATTGCATCAGATGCTTTAGGACGTGGAGCTGAACACAATGTAGGTGGTTGGCTTGTAGGGCTGTCACCAGATAAGACATTCGTAGCAAGTTACAGAAAAGGTTTCGTAGATTTACAAAAACACTTTCCACAAATTAAACCATCACCATATTGGCAAACGGTTAGAGAAAGTAATATATCGCAGTTGTTAGAGTTTTATGGCATGATTGATGTCGACACAGGTAAAATATTTCCAGCAGTCTCACCAAGCGGTAGGTATTACATGACCCATCAAAAGACAAGTCCAACTAATGCTGTATTAATATTAGATATTTTTAAGAATGATAATGCTTACCCGCCGTCTCCTGACACAGAGAATAAAATAGCAACTGGAAAATTTCCTGTTTTGGCATATGAATATATCTGGTCTGAGGATGAACGTTACATCATAGCAAGAGATTTTGGTAACGCAGGAAATGCTGGGATTGGAGAAAGTTCAGTTTATGCTTACGACATGATAGAAAACAAAATTAGTAAAATTAGTGACAAGTATTCTAATTGTGCAGGATGCCACATGCTCGTAGCATTGTCTCCAACTAAAATAATCGAAGGAACCCCAGATGCCACTTATTTTATAGATTTATCTAACAACAAAATTAAAAAAATTCAAATACTTGATAAGTACAATAAATTCATTGGCATAATACAATGAAGTCTTATTTAGCACTTAAAAAATACTGTGCATTACAAAACAGTTCAACGGCCAAATAAAAAGAGGAGTAGCTACCTTTCATACACTATATCATTCTTGCTTCTTGCCCAAATATTCTTTATTCTAATGGAGTTTTCTACGAGTTGTTTGTGCAGTAGGTATCTGGCCCTATCGTCTAACGGCTAGGCTCCTTGTTTGTCCACCCAGTAGGTGATTGAGCTCAATCAAGAGCAGTGCGATTGGATACAAACAGCAGTGCCGTGCGTAACGAAGCCTTCGAGAGGTGAGAAGCGAATACTTGGAGCTTCGCAAGACCTTGGATAGTTTTTTATAAGTTTTGCAAAATAAAAAACAGAAAAGGTGTACAGCTCTCGTAGAGAGGAAATCAGAGTTCGCACCTAGGTGTTAATGTGTAAATTATTGGCTCTATCGTTTATGGTAGATGCCTGTAGACGGCCCTATCGTCTAACGGTTAGGACGAAGCCTTCTCAAGGCTTAAATCAGAGTTCGATTCTCTGTAGGGTCACAAAATGTGCAAAGCAGACAAACTACTTTGTCTGCGGACGTTTTGTGAAGGCGCAGGCATAATCCGCAAGCATGCGGATAGCCGAGCCGGGGTCGGCAAGTACTTACGTATTTTGAGAAAGCTTTAAGCAAAATACTTAGTAACTTGTGATCACACAGACTTCGCATGCGAAGCATACAATTTCGTTCTCGCTTTTCATCCTAAATTTGTTTTGCGTGGGCGAATTAGTAAATTCGGTATGGGAGGACAAATCGGGAGCATCCCTGCCATAACCTCGCCATACAAAAGACTTAAATTTCCATTTTTATTGTATTTATTGTATAAAGATAAAGGAAAATAAACCCGACGAACCCCCCTCAATCCGAACACCCTGACTCACTGGAGTCGGAGGTGTTTTTTCTTTTTCTATGTTTATTTAAGACCTCTAAGGGGGTTTCGTAATTGAGAACTTTGTATATTTTGT
>Ga0163144_10029447_pt1 | contig 10542 bp, 3 predicted proteins | sample OliLak19BULKMAT1_FD_123175 | JGI IMG/M metagenome (GOLD analysis project Ga0163144, IMG submission 123175) | Freshwater microbial mat bacterial communities from Lake Vanda, McMurdo Dry Valleys, Antarctica - Oligotrophic Lake LV.19.BULKMAT1 | ecosystem: Environmental > Aquatic > Freshwater > Lake...
CTGGCCCTCGTCCCCGCGGGCGCGCACGCTGATTTTTACTTCATGAAGAGCCGCGAATCCGTCGCGAAGGATCTGCTGTACCCGAGCCCGCTGCTGGAGGCGGAATGGCTCGGCCGCTGGCTGCGCTTTAGGACCAAGCCCTCCGAGCCTATCTGGGTGTTCGGCTCCGAACCTGCGATCTACGTCTACGCCGGACGCCGCGCCGCCACGCGCCATGACTACATCTATCCGCTCACGATGTTCCCGAAGAGCGCCGTCCCGATGGAGAACGAGCTCGCGGCGCTCCGGGACGCGAAGCCCGCCTACGTCGTCTACGTCAACCAGTCGATCTCGGCGCTGTTCGGCTCGAGCCTCGGCCTGAGATTTCGCGACGAGGTGCGCGGCTGGCTCGCGCGGGATTACGCGCTCGAGGGCTACGTCGCGGTCGAGCGGGAGCCCGCCCCGATATCGCTTGTCGCGGCCGCCGCTCCTGATTGGAACGCCGAGAACCGGCTATACGTCTTCCGCCGCCGGTAGGAGCGGGCCTAACGTCCCGTCGAGGGATCGTCGGCCGGATCGAGGTACTGGATGTCGAAGGGCCCCTCGCCGGTGATCTGCGCGACCGTCGCGGCCTTCGTGAACACGAAATGGCGCGCGCGCGCCGGATGATGGTGGAAGCCGCCCTCTTTCAGAGGCTCCGCGACCGCCGGGTCCGCCTTGTCGCCCATGCCGAGATAAAGACGGCCCGTGATCACGGTGACGCTTTCATCCTTTGTGTGCGAGTGCGGCGGGATCTTATAGCCGGCGGGCATCGATAGGCGGATGGTGAAGGGCCCCGGCAGGCCGGGGTCGCCGAACAGCACGGCCAGCTTCGCGCCCGCGGGAAGCGTCGCGGGCGCCGCTTCCCATCGGAGCTCGGTCGCGTTCACGAGGACCGGGCGTTCCGTCTCGGCGGCGGGGACGGCGGCGGCGAGAAAAGCGATGAGCAGCGCGGGGATTAGTCTCATGACCCGAGGCTAGCATTCGCGGCTTTTTTGGGGAGTGCCGGCGGCGTAACATCGATATAACTGCCAATAGGCGCTGCAGAGTACTATCGCTATTGACAGGCTCGGCCGCGCGTCTCGGACGGGAAATTCTGGTCCATGCGATGATTTGGTATCATGTCGCATGGCTCGGACGATTCTCATCGTCGAGGATGATATACAGGTGCGCGCTCTTATCCAGGACTGTCTGGGTGCAGCGGGGCATCGCGTCATCGCCACCGATTCCATCGCTTCGGGGTGGCATCTCTTCGCGACGGAGAAGCCTGAGCTCTGCATTATCGACTTGAATCTGCCCGACGGCACGGGCCTGGAGCTCTGCGAGAAGATCCGCAAGCACAAAGGCGGACGATCCACCCCGGTGATCATTCTGACGGCGCAGGCGGACATGGAAAGCAAGATCGCGGGCTTCACCACGGGCGCGGACCAGTATCTCGTCAAGCCGCTTCTTCCGAGCGAGCTGATCCTATGGGTGGATGCGCTGTTGCGGCGCCTATCGCAGGACGAGGAGTGCGAGCCGTTGCTGCGCGCGCGCGACTGCGAGATCGACGTGCCCGCGCACATCGTCCGCTATAAGGGAGCGGAGATTTCCAACCTGACCGGCAAGGAGTTCGACCTCCTCTATTACATCATGAAGAGGCGCCCTAAGGTGCTCAGCCGCAAGCAGATCCTCGTCGGACTTTGGCGCACGATCACGGTCGACCACGTCGTCGACACCCACCTCACGAACCTGCGCAAGAAGCTGCCGCGCGAGCTCGCCGATAAGATCCAGACGCTGCCCGGGAAGGGCTTCCGCTACCTCGAGTAAAATCGAGCGAGCACGGCCGTCCACGCGGACATCGATCGCCAGCGTCTATGGCCCGGAGCCAACGGATGATGAAAGCCATCAGCTTAAATTCAAGGCCCGCCTGATTGTATTAAATTACTCATATTTTATATGTACTTTTATCTTTAATAACTCTTTCAATTCAATTCAGCGGATCCAGCCGCATAATCGTATTGGATGGGACAGAAAATCCGTGCCGCGGCGACTCGTCTTCTTCTGGCGCTCATATGCGCGTTATTCTCAATGGACAATTTATTCGCCGCAAATACCTCGGCCTCCTTCTTGAACATTCCGGTGAACGCAAGGGCTCTGGGTCTGGGCACGGGCATCGTGGCCCTAGGCGATGACGCGGGATCGGTCACGCATAATCCCGCGGGCCTCGGCCGCCTGCGGGGCAAGCAATTGAATATCCTTTACGCGCCGCATCTCCAGGGAATGGACGTCGGTTTTCTTTCTTATGCCCAGCCGACGGCGCTTGGATCTCTCGGCGTCAGCTACCTGACGTTGCGCTCCGGAACGCTCGACGGCCGCGACGACGCGGGCAACCAGACCGCGGGTTTCGCCGCGGAGGACCGCTCGATCGCCCTCTCTTTCGGCCGCACGTTCCTCAAGAGCCGGGCGAATCCGGATGGTTTGCTGCGGTTCGGAGGGAACCTCAAGTACATCACCTCGCGCATCGCGTCGTTCAGCGCCTCGACCTACGCGATGGATCTGGGCGCTCAAGCTCCCATGAACGTGGGCTGGGTTCCGGTCGCTTTCGGAGCCGCGGTACGCAATATCGGCCCCGGCATGAAGTTCTTGGATCGCAAAGACCCTCTGCCGTTGAGCGCCGCCTTCGGCGCGGCCGCGCAGCCTTTCGTCTCGATGGTGCTCGCCGCCGGGCTGACGCGTTCGATCAACGACGCCAAGACGGAGTTCACGATGGGCGCCGAATACTCCCCGATCAGCATGATCGCCGTTCGGGGCAGCTACGGCGTGGCGTGGGCCGAGCGGGCCGGAGGGGCGCCGACGGCGAGCCTGGCCGGCGGCGTCGGCCTTAAATTCGGCGACTGCCGCTTTGACTACGCTTTCGCGCCTCTTGGAGACCTGGGCAACACCCAGAGGATGAGCGTGACTTTCCAGTTCGGATCGTCCGACGCGAACCCTCAGGCGAAGCGCCACGTATCGCGGCGCGTCATCATCGAGGCGCCGGTGTCGACGGAAGCGCCGAAGGAGAACGTCGAATGGATGTGGCCAAAGGGGAAGCCGTGGACTTACTGAGGCGCGCGCGCGCCGTCGCGGCGATCGGCTGGCTCCTGCTGGCGGCGGGCCTTCTGGCGCGCGGCGCCGACGCGATCGAGCCGCCCGCGGCGCGCTATCGGCCCGGACGCGTGATCATTAAATATAAGCCGGCGGGTCTGCGCGCGCTGGCCGCGGGGGAGACGGCCGCCCCGGATCGGATAAGCCGGAAATTTGCCGTCCGAGGCTCCCGTCAGCTCTTCTCGCCCGGCATCGGCGCGGCCGCGGCGGGCTCGGCGCAGACGCTTAAGCAGCGTTTTCCGCGCAGAGCCGCCCGCGCACGGCCCGGCGCGGTCGCTCCGGAGCTCGGCAACATCTACATACTCGAGGTCTCGACCGGCACCGACATCCAGTCGTTGGCCGCCGAGCTGGCCAAGGATCCGGACGTCGAATACGCCACGCCCGACATGGAGGTCCAGCTTTATTCCGGACCGGACTATTGGTCCACGTCCGGGTCGTGGTCCGCGCCGACCGCGGATAACCCCGAAGGCGACCCGGCCGACACCTATCCCGACATGTGGGCTCCGAAGATCATCCAGGCCGATCTCGCGTGGACCAGGACGCAGGGAGAGGGCGCTATCGTCGCCGTCGTGGACACAGGCGTGGACTACATGCATCCAGGTATTCAGGCGAACCTCTGGCGCACCCCGGGGGGCGCCTTCGGCTTCAACACCGTCAACAAGACCGACCACCCTAATGATCCCTACGGGCCGAACGACCCCATGGATAACTACGGCCACGGTACCCACGCCTCCGGGATCGTCGCCGCCATCGGCCTCAACGGCGTCAAAGGAGTCGCGCCTAAGGCGAAGCTCATGGCGGTGCGGGTCTTCGCTCTGCCGGCCTTCGTGATCTCCGACGCGGTCGCGGGCATGCGTTTGGCCGTGGACAACGGCGCCGATGTGATCAGCTGCAGCTGGGGCGGCGTCAGCTTTACGAGCGCAGAAAATAACGCGCTGGCCGATGTTTTGAACTACGCCAACGCCAACGGAGTCGTCGTCGTCGCGGCGGCGGGAAACTTCGGTCAGCAGCTGACGACGAGCTACTTCCCGGCCGGATATCCTACCGTGATCGGCGTCGCCGCCACGAGCTCCAACGACACGCGCCCCGTTTGGAGCAACTTCGGCGGGCCCACCGCTATCGGAGCGCCGGGCGGCAACGCCTGCACCACCGCGTGCGCGGCGCCCGGCAATGAATTCACCGTACCAGGCTCTATTGACCGCCACAGCATCCTAGGCCTCAAAGCCTCTTTGACCGCGTATCCCGCGCGGTTCAAGGTCGGGACCGACAACCTCTATTACCGCATGGGCGGCACGAGCATGTCCTCTCCGATGACGGCGGGCGTGGCCGCCCTCGTGCTGTCGGCCAAGCCGACCGCGACCGTCGCGGAGGTCCGCAGCATTCTGATGACGACGGCCGACGACATCGGCGATCCTCAGGTCGGCGCGGGCCGGATCAACGCCAACAAGGCCGTGCTCAAGGCGCTCGGGCTATTGGTCACCACGCCAGCGCCCGTGATCTCGAACGTGGTCGTGAGCGCGATCGGGCCTAATCAGGCCACGGTGTCATGGACGACCGACATCCTAGCCGACGGCTCCGTAGATTCCGGCCTCTCGGCCGGGACGTATCCCACACGTACGCTGGACTCGAACAACTCCACCAGGGCGCACTCGGTCACGATCACCGGGCTCTCACCCTCGACCGTCTACCATTATGTCGCGCGCTCCAAGGGCACGGGGCCGCTCGCGACGACCTCGGACGCCGTCTTCACCACGAACTCTCCCGCGACCAACGTCACGATCACGCGTCCCGCCAACGGCGCCACCATCCCGCAGGGATTCCTGTATGTCGAGGCGACCGTCTCAAACCCGTCGACCATCGGCTTCGTCGAGTTTTTCGACAACGGCGTGAACCTAGGCGCTCGTTCGGTCGATCCGGCCACCGGCAAGACGTCATTCTCGTGGGACACCTTCGACGCGCCGTTGGGGAGCGTCCATACGATGACGGCGATCGCTTACAAGCCGAACGGGACCGACGGTCAAGGGTATCCGCAGACGATCCTGCCGACCTTCACTTCCACCGCGAGATACACCGTTGCGAGCCAGGTCGCGACCTATCCGGTCACGTTCAACGGCGCCGCGGGCATGGACGTCTACATCAAGACGAGCCCGGTCTGGGGTTATCAGCACGACGTGCGGTCCTGGGCATACGCCGGCACCACGCCGGTGACGCTCAACGTCCGTCCCGAGATGTACGAACTCATGCTCCTGCAGTCGCGAAAGCAGGGGTCGGGCATACAAGGCGGCTGGCAGACCGTCGCGCCCGGTCCGCAGGATTGGTCCTGGGTGACCCTCGGGGCCGCTCAGACGACGGCTTCGCCGGAGATGTGGTTGACCTTGCCGTCCACGTCCAATATCACAGGGACGACGGTCATCGAGGGCCGCGCCTACGACATGTCGGGAACGGGGATCAAAAACGCCGACGCTCTGATCATAAACCCCAACACCGGCGTAACGGTCGCGACGGTGCCGATGACCTCAGTGCCTCCCGTCTACCGCGTCTCGTGGAACTCTGCCACGGTGCCGGACGGCGTTTATCACATCAAGCTGCGGGCCACCGATAACGCCAATCAGCAGACGCCCTGGCCGCAAGTGATGGGGGTTCGGGTCTCGAACGCCACCGATCCGACCTTGCCCATCATCGCTCAATTCTCGGCTAGCCCCCTGACGATCAGGCAAGGCCAATCGACGTCGCTGTCCTGGACCACCTACAACACCAACTCGTGCTCGGCCTCTTCCACCAGCGGAGGCGGCGTAGCCGGCGGCGGCACTGTGTTCGTTACCATGTCTCCCGTCGTGACGACCACTTATTCGTTGACGTGCACCAACGCCCAAGGCACGGCCCAAGCGGCCAGCGTCACCGTGACGGTCGATCCGAGCGCGAATCCCCCGACGATCAACACTTTTACGGCCGCTTCTCCGGTCATCTCCGCCGGGCAATCGACGACGCTGTCGTGGGCCGCCACCGGCGCCACCGGCTGCGGCGTGAACAACGGAGGGCCCTCGGGCGGCGCCTCGGGAAGCGGTACGGTCTCGCCGGCGAGGACGACGACGTACGTCCTCACCTGCACGGGCGCGGGCGGCGGCTCGACGCGCTTCGTCAGGGTCATCGTCCTCGGCACGACCCCGCGTCCGATCATCGCTCAGTTCTCGGCTAATCCGCCCGCGATCGCCTCCGGCGAGACGAGCTGGCTCAGCTGGGGGGGGACGATGAACGTCGAGCAGTGCACGATGGACAACGGCGGGGGGCTGGTGGGGCCTTCGAACAGCCGGGCGGTCTCGCCGACGGTCACGACGACCTATACGTTGAGCTGCACCAACGCCGATACCGGGGCCGGAACCGCGACCGCGAGCCTGACGCTGCCGGTCAACGGCGTCGTCAGCCCGCCGAGCATTCAATCCTTTACCGCGACCCCCGCCGCGATCGCCGCGGGAGGATCGAGCATGTTGTCCTGGAGCGCGACCAATGCCGCCGGCTGCACCATCAATAACAACGGTCCATTGGGCGGGATCGCCGGCAGCGGAAGCGTATCGCCGCTCGTCACGACGACGTACACGTTGACCTGCTCCGGATCCGGCGCCGCGGCAACGGCCAACGTCACGGTCACGGTCGGCGCGCCCGCGGCGCCGACGATCACGTCCTTCACGGCGAGCCCAGCGGCGATCGCTTCGGGCGGCTCGGCCACCTTGTCCTGGGCGGCCGCCAACGCGACCGCGTGCAGCGTTGCCGGCGGCCCTTCGGGCGGAGCCGCGGGTAGTGGAACGGTCTCGCCGACGGCGACGACCACCTACACGCTGACCTGCACCGGCGCCGGCGGCAGCGTCACGGCCACGGCGTCTGTCGCCGTCAATCCGCCGCCCGTCGTTGCGTCCTTCACGGCCACGCCGGCCGCGATCATCAGCGGAGGATCGGCGACGCTCGCTTGGTCCGCCTCCAACGCGACCGCCTGCAGCGTCGCCGGCGGTCCTTCTGGCGGGGCCTCGGGCAGCGGCGCGGTCTCGCCCACCGTGACCACGACTTACACGCTCACCTGCTCGGGCGCCGGCGGCAGCGTCACTGCCGCCGCCGTCGTCGCCGTCATTCCGCCGCCCGTCATCGCTTCTTTTACGGCCACTCCCGCGACGATCGCAAGAGGAGGCTCGTCCACGCTCACGTGGTCCGCCTCGAACGCCACCGCCTGCAACGTCGGGGGCGGGCCCTCGGGCGGCGCCTCGGGCAGCGGGACGGTCACGCCGACGACGACGACCACCTACACGTTGACCTGCACGGGGGCCGGAGGCAGCGTAACGGCCAGCGCCGCCGTCACCGTCAACCAACCGCCCGTCATCGCTTCTTTTACGGCCACCCCCGCGACGATCATCAACGGAGCCTCGTCCACGCTCGCGTGGTCGGCCTCGAACGCGACGGCGTGCGGCGTCTCTGGCGGACCCTCGGGCGGAGCCATCGGCAGCGGAGCGGTCTCTCCCACGGCGACCACGTCCTTCACGCTGACATGCACGGGTCCCGGCGGCAGCGCAAGCGGCAGCGCCACGGTCACCGTCATTCAGCCGCCCGTCATCGCTTCTTTTACGGCCACCCCGGCTACGATCGCCAGAGGCACCTCCTCCACGCTCGCGTGGTCCGCCTCTAACGCCGCCGCGTGCAGCGTTGCGGGCGGGCCCTCGGGAGGAGCCTCGGGAAGCGGGACGGTCTCGCCCGCCACGACGACGACCTACACTTTGACTTGCACCGGAGCCGGCGGCAGCGTCAGCGGCAGCCTGACGGTCACCGTCAATCAGCCGCCCGTGATCGCGTCTTTCACGGCGACGCCCGCGACGATCGCGAGAGGCGCCTCCGCCACGCTCGCCTGGTCCGCCTCGAACGCGACCGCCTGCGCAGTCGCGGGCGGCCCCTCGGGCGTAGCCTCGGGCAGCGGGACGGTCGCGCCCACGACGACGACGACCTACACATTGACCTGCACCGGGGCCGGCGGCAGCGCCGCCGCCACGGCCGCCGTGACCGTCAATCAGCCGCCCGTCATCGCGTCCTTCACGGCCGCGCCCGCGACGATCATCGTCGGAGCATCGTCCACTCTCGCTTGGTCCGCCTCGAACGCGACCACCTGCGCAGTCGCGGGCGGGCCCTCGGGCGGAGCCTCCGGCAACGGCACGATCGCGCCCACGGCGACTACGACCTACACGCTCACCTGCACGGGTCCCGGCGGAAGCGCCGCGGCCACGGCCTCGTTGACCGTCAATCACCCCGCGCCCGTGGTCGCTTCTTTCACGGCGAGCCCGGCGACGATCAACAGGGGAGCAGCCGCTACGCTGTCTTGGTCCGCGTCGAACGCGACCGGCTGCAGCGTCAACAACGGCGGTCCGACCGGCGCAGGCTCGGGCAGCGGAACGGTTTCGCCCGCGGCGACCACGGCTTACACGCTCACTTGCACGGGCCCCGGCGGCAGCGTCACCGGCGGCGTCACCGTCACCGTCATTCAACCGGCGCCCGTCATCGCCTCCTTCACAGCCAATCCGATGACGATCATCGCCGGCGGAGCGGCGACGCTCTCTTGGTCCGCCTCGAACGCGACCGCCTGCGCCGTCGCCGGCGGACCGTCTGGCGGGTCCTCGGGTAGCGGGACGGTCTCGCCCACGGCAACCACGACTTACACGCTCACCTGCTCGGGCCCCGGCGGCACGGCCGCGGCGACGGCCACCGTGACCGTCAATCAGCCGGCCCCCGTGGTCGTTTCTTTCACGGCGAGCCCGGCGACGCTCATCAACGGAGGATCGGCCACGCTCTCGTGGGTCGTCTCGAACGCGACCGGCTGCGCCGTCGCCGGCGGACCCTCGGGAGGGGCCTCGGGCAGCGGAACGGTCACGCCCGCGGCGACGACCACCTACACGCTCGCGTGCTCGGGCCCCGGCGGCGGCGTCACGGCGACGGCCGCCGTCATCGTCAATCCGCGACCGCCGCTCATCGCCTCTTTCACGGCCAGCCCGGCGACGATCATCACGGGCGGCTCGACGACGCTCGCTTGGTCCGCCTCGAACGCGACCGCGTGCAGCGTCAACAACGGCGGGCCCTCGGGCGGGGCGTCGGGAAGCGGGACGGTCGCGCCCACGGCGACCACGGCTTACACGCTCACTTGCTCGGGGCCCGGCGGCATCGTCACCGGCGGCGCCACCGTCACGGTCAATCAGCCGCCGCCCGTCATCGCCTCGTTCACGGCCAGCCCGGCGACGATCACCAGCGGAGGATCGGCCACCCTCGCTTGGTCCGCCTCGAACGCCGCAGCTTGCAGCGTCAACGGCGTCCCCTCGGGCGGCGCCGCGGGCGCCGGCCTCGTCTCGCCCTCGGCGACCACGGCTTACACGCTCACCTGCTCGGGCCCGGGCGGGACCGCCACCGCGACGGCCTCGGTCACCGTCACTCCGCGAGCGCCCGTCATCACTTCTTTCGTCGCCAGCCCGATGACGATCATCAGCGGAGAGACGGCCACGCTCACTTGGTCGGCCTCGGACGCGACCGCCTGCGGCGTCGCCGGCGGGCCCTCGGGCGGGGGATCGGGCAGCGGGACGGTGGCGCCCACCGCGACCACGGTTTACACGCTGACCTGCACGGGTCCCGGCGGCAGCGCCGCGGCCGCGGCCACGGTGACCTTCAACGCGGATCCCCAAGCGCCGCGCATCGCCTCCTTCACGGCCAGCCCTACGACGATCATCGCCGGAGGCGCGACGATGCTCTCGTGGGTCGCCTCCCAAGCGACCGTCTGCGGCGTGGATCACGACGGCCCCTCGGGCGGAGCCTCGGGCGCGGGCTTGGCCTTCCCTGAGGCGACCTCGGTCTACACGCTCACATGCTCGGGCCCCGGCGGCAGCACCACGGCCACGGCCGCCGTCACCGTCCGCCAAACGGCGCCCCTCATCGCTTCCTTCTCGGCCACCCCGGCGACGATCTTCTTGGGGGGCGCGGCGACGCTCTCTTGGTCCGCCTCCAACGCGACCACCTGCGGCGTCGCCGGCGGACCGTCGGGCGGGGCTTCGGGCGGCGGGACGGTCGCGCCCACGGCTAACACGGTCTATACCCTCACCTGCACGGGGCCCGGCGGCAGCGTCTCCGCCTTAGCCTCGGTCACCGTCAACCCGCGGAGGCCCGCCATCGCCTCTTTCACGGCGAGCCCGCCCATGATCCTCACCGGAGGATCGGCGACACTGTCTTGGTCGGCCTCGGACTCGACGGCCTGCGTCGTCAATAACGGCGGGCCTTCGGGAGGCGCCGCGGGCGCCGGCCCGGTCTCGCCCACGGCGACCAAGATTTATACGCTCACCTGCTCGGGCCCCGGCGGCACCGCCTCGGCCGCGGCCACCGTGACCGTCA
>Ga0163144_10029449_pt1 | contig 10542 bp, 6 predicted proteins | sample OliLak19BULKMAT1_FD_123175 | JGI IMG/M metagenome (GOLD analysis project Ga0163144, IMG submission 123175) | Freshwater microbial mat bacterial communities from Lake Vanda, McMurdo Dry Valleys, Antarctica - Oligotrophic Lake LV.19.BULKMAT1 | ecosystem: Environmental > Aquatic > Freshwater > Lake...
AGCGTCGACTGCAACTGCGTCGGTGGCGCGAAATCGTATTCCACCGCATAACCGTACCGCATGATCTCGGCATGCTCGAGTCCGCGAATGGACCGGACCAACTGATCCTGCACATCGCGGGGCAGGCTGGTGGAGATGCCGTTGCAATAATACTCCCAGGTGTTGCGGCCTTCGGGTTCGAGAAAAATCTGATGCCGATCCTTGTCCGCGAAACGCACGACCTTGTCTTCGATCGACGGGCAATAGCGCGGACCGCTGGAGTTGATCTGCCCGCTGTACATTGGGGCCCGTTCGAGATTGGCCCGAATCAGTTCGTGGACGCGCTCGTTCGTGTAGGTGCTGTAACAGGGGAGTTGCTCCAGTTCCAGCCGATCGGTGAGGTACGAAAAAGGCTGCGGATGATCGTCGCCTGGTTGCAACTCCATCTGGGCGAAGTCGATCGTGCGGCCGTTCAATCGCGGCGGCGTGCCGGTCTTGAAGCGCTTGAGCTGAACGCCGAACCGCGTGAGCGCGGCGCTGATGCCGCCGGTCGTTCCTTCGCCGCCGCGGCCGCCGGGGGTCTTGGCCTCGCCGGTGTGCATGAGCGCTTGCAGAAACGTGCCGGTGGTGAGGACGACGGCCTGGGCGCGGTAGATCGCATCGCCACGGACGCGGACGCCGGTGATGCGGGGCGATTCGCCAGCTGCATCGTCAGACAGGATGTCTTCAACGACTTCTTGTCGGAGCGACAGATTCTCTTGCTCTTCGCAGAGCCGCTTCACTTCCGCCTGATACAGTTTTTTGTCGGCCTGAGCACGCGGGCTGTGCATTGCCGGGCCCTTGCGGCGATTAAGCAACCGGAACTGAATGCCGGTGGCGTCGATCACCCGCCCCATGGCGCCGCCCAGGGCGTCGAGTTCGCGGACGATCTGCCCCTTGCCGAGCCCGCCGATCGCCGGGTTGCAGCTCATCTGGCCGACGGTATCGCAGTTGGTCGTCAGCAAAGCGGTGCGGGCGCCCAGCCGCGCCGCCGCGAGCGCTGCCTCGGTCCCGGCATGGCCGGCGCCGATCACGAGGACGTCGAATTCGTACTCACTTTTTGCCATTCCTCCAAATTAGCCCAGCGGCGGCGGCAATCCTAGCGGCGGCCCGCGCTCCCGGAATCCCATAAACTCGGCCAATAATGGCCCATCTGTAACGAAAACCTGTCGGACGACGCTTCACTCGGTTGAACCGCCGCCGGGCTGCCTCCGTACGCAGGTTGGGTTTGGGCGCCCTAGCGGCTAGAATCCGTCCGTACCCGAAACGCGAGCAGGCTGTTCGCTGGGAATTTGGGAGAATGTCGACATGGTCCGTTTGATGAGTGTCCGTTTGATGAGTCTTTTGCTGCTCGCCGTCGCGGTACTTGCCGCCGTTGCCGTCACGGCTCCTCGCTTGCGAGCCGAACAAGCCGGGGGACTCTTCTCGAACGGCGTCCCCACGCTGGGCGGGAGATTCGTTTGGTCGGACGAAGTCGTCGACCATGATTGGCGGATCCAAAAGCATGCCGTCATCGGCCACTACCGGCTGATCGATGCGAGCGACCGGCGACAAGCGTTCGGTTCGTTCGACACATGCCTCGCCAAACTCAACGAAGTGAAGAAGGCGGAGAACTTTCCGCCAAATCCCAAAGAGGTGGTGATCGTCCTCCATGGGCTCGGCGCTGGCCGACAGTTTATGGAAGGGCTCTCCGAGTATCTCGAAGAGAACGGCAACCTGGCGACGATCAACGTCGGCTACCCCTCGACAATGGAAGACATCGACGCCTACGCCGCGTCGCTCGACAGCGTGATTCGTCACCTCGAAGGCGTTGAACGCGTCAGCTTCGTCGCGCACAGCATGGGGAACGTCGTCATTCGCCGTTACCTGAACAATCTCTCGCGGCTCGATCCCGCGATGCGGCCGCCGATTGAGTTCAAGCGGATGGTGATGATCTCGCCGCCGAACCATGGGGCGGAACTGGCCGATCAATGGGCTGACAACAAGCTGGTTGAAGCCGTGGCGGGAAAGCCGCTGGAGCAACTGGCGCCGTCGAAGGGTTGGCCGGAGCTGGAAAAGCAACTATCGACGCCGAACTTTGAGTTCGGCATTATCGTCGGCGGTCGCGGCGACGGCGAAGGATATCTCGACGCCATCCCCGGCGACGACGATGGCCTGTTGAGCGTCGACACGTCGAAGCTCGCCGGCGCCGTGGACTTCATCCAGACGAAGGGAATTCACCAGTTGATGCCGCAGTATAAAGAAGTGCGGGCGGCGACGCTGAACTTCCTGCTGAACGGCTACTTCGTGTCGCCGACGTCGAAGCATCCGGTCGTAGCGGCGGCCGTCAAATAACGCGACTCGCAGCGTTTCAGCCGCGAGTCGCGTCGGATTGAATTCGGCTTGTACTCAAACGAATGGCAATTGAACGGGTGCCACTGGCATCTTGCCAGTGCAGAAGTGGGTACTCGCTCGGCACTTCCCACTGGCAAGATGCCAGTGGCACCCTTTGTTCGCTCGCTAAGAGCGATCTACGCCGCCGGCTTCACTTCGGCCGGAGCCTTCGCCTTGGCCTGCTCCGCCTTCACGCAATCCGCACAAGCGGGGAACGCGACGCAGCAGAGGGCGTTCATGAACCGGCGGCTGCCGAGGTGGGGCTCAATGTAATGGCTGCTGCCGACGTCGCTCGTGAGCGTCTGCTGGCAGAGCTTGTGGGCATTCTCGCCGAGGCAGTTCGCATTGACGCCGGTGACGCCGACCGCCTTCTTGCAGCGGAGCGAAATGTTCGGCCAACGCTTCAGCGTGCTGTCGATACGATTGCGGGTGACGTAAATCTTCTCGGCCGCGACAAACGCCTGGCTGGAGCGGCCGCCGTCGTCGAGGGCGTCGTTGTCGAACGCCGCCGACACCAACGCAACGCGGAAGTTCGGCCGCTCCACGGCTTCGGCGCCAGCGAGGCTCAGACCGCGAATTTCGCCGCCGCCAATCAGGTGGGCCGCCACGGCGCCGATGATGCCGCCGTAGCTATGGCCGCCGACGGTGACGCGTTGGGTCATGCTCATCCGCTGGACGAGCTTGGCCATGTAGTAGCCTTGGTATTCGGCGTAGACGAACTTGATGCGGAGGTTGCTGAGGATCAATTTCCGCGGGCGGAGCAACGGGCGGAGGTGGTCGATCTGCGCGGGCCACGACCAGAAGACGAGTCGCTTCTTGCCGGGGCAGCAACGCATCTTATTGTAAACGTCCCAGCACTGCTTCATGGCGCCGTCGTGTTGCAGCGTATTGCCGTGGGCGAACACGAGCGTCGGCATGCTCGCCTCTTGGGCGATGAGCTCGTCCCACGACGATTTCACGAACCGGCGGCAGCTCGCATCCCAACGTTTAACGCTGATCCGCTCGAAGCCGGCGTCGAGGTTGTTGCACTTCGGCGCGCAGCGGGTGTTGACCAGCCACAATTCCGGCAGTTCATGGCAGCATGAAAGCTGGCAGTTGTTGAGGTCGCATTCGTCGCATTGGTCGGGCGTGCAGTATTGGGCCGACGCCGCCGCGGCGAGCGCGACCAGAATGATGGCGGCCATCGTCAGACGCCAAAAAGCCCACATGGCGGTTTCACGAATCAAGGCAGCGTTCATGGGGGAGTCGCTTTCCTGCAAGCACGAGTTGGGGGGAGGCTGGTTGGCGGCTGAGAACTTGCGCAGCTTGCGCAAGGTTTTCGGCGTTGCGAAAATCTACCTCCTGGTGCGGTCAAGCAACCTGCCCCGCGGTGGAACGTGGCGGAAAAACAACGCCCGGCGTCGGCAGGCTCGGCCCGACCGCTACAGACGAACGAAAGTCGGTGGCGCCACCGCCAGGGAGGTCGGGCGCCAGCGTAAACAGGGCAAAACAGGGAGACTCTTCGCCTGGGGGAAACTGGACTTCGGATTACCACGGCAGCGGGTCGATGCTACCCGCATTGCCGGAACAATCGTCTCTGTCGTTCCAACCCGACCCGCCACGCCGACCGACCCAGCCGGCGCCGCGGGGGTGCGACACGCGACCCTAGGAAGTTAGCCGCATGCGATTGCCACTCATCGTTACCGTCCCGGCGCGTCGACTGCTGCTGCTCCTCGCAGCGGCGGGGAGCGTCGTCGAACCTGCCGTCGGCCAAACGCCGCCGTCGCTCTCGGAGACAATCTCGCTGACGAGCAGCGACGTCTGGTCTGAGAGTTCGACGCCGTCGGTGCTGGGAACTCCGGCGGGGGACCCGGTGCTCAACCAGTCGACGATCACCGCCATTGAGCCGATTGCCGACGAGGACGCCGGTTCGTTCTTAGCGGGCGGCGACGCCGGGTGCAATTCATGCAACGGCGGCGATGGGAGCGGCGGCAGCTTCTACAACCGCTGCGGCTGCGACCAGCCGCTGTTTCCGTACCTGACCGGCCCCGGCAACTGCGACAACTGGTGCGTCGGGCCACACTGGAACGTCGAAGTCGACGGCATGGCGCTGCGGCGCACTGGCGTTGATTGGACGCCGATCGTCGACCTTGTCGGAACCGCCCCAAGCTTGCTCGACCAGTTCAACTACGGCCCCGGCGGCCGCATCTTCGCCACGGCGTACAACGATTCAGACTTCGGCATTCAAGTCGGCTACGAAGGCATCAACAACTACAACGCCTCCGCGCTCTTCCCGCAAGGTGATGACTTGCGGTCCTTCGACTACGAAACGACGTTTAACTCGATCGAATTGAACGTCCTGCGGCGCACGACGGCGCCGACGAAGCTCTTCGCCGGCTTTCGTTACATTCAAGTCGACGAAGACTTCACCGACCGGTTCGTCGACGGCAAAAGCGTCCCGCCGCCGAACAACCCGCCTGACGTGTCGGCGTTCGTTGATACGAGCAACATCTTCAAGTTGGAAAACCGCATGATCGGCTTTCAACTTGGCGCGCTCCGCGACGCCTGGGCGATGAATAAGTGGTTAACGATCGAACCAACCGGCAACGCCGGCGTCTACTACAACAACTTCAAGCGCGAGAATCTGCAAGACACCACGACGACCATCGTGACGGGCGACGACACCGGTCCGCCGGTCGTCGACGGCTCGACGAACGTCAACTACACGCAGTTCGGCACGTCGCAGAATTTTTCCGACATCACGTTCGTCGGCGAAGTCGGCATCACCGGCGTGTTCCGCGTGAACCGCTGCGTCGCCGTCCGCGGCGGCTACCAGGCGCTGGTGATGGACGGCGTCGGTGAGGGGATCGACGCCTATCTTCAGCCGGGGTTGAATGGCGCAACGGTGCTGTACCACGGGGCGCGGTTCGGCATCGAATACCAGCGATAAAAATTGAACCGCCAAAGAAGAAATTGGAACCGCCGATGAACGCCGATAGACGCAGATAAAACAATTCAATACTTTCTATCTGCGTTCATTCGCGTTCATCGGCGGTTACGCATTTGTACGAGGTTCGTCAGGAAAGAAAGGCAAATGCATTAACCACGAAACAGACGAAAGGAACGAAAAGGAGAATAAGGGGGCGTCGGAGGAGAGCCAAGTTCTTCCCTGCTTCCGTCATTCTTCCTTTCGCCGTTTTCGTCTGTTTCGTGGTTAAAAAAATCCCCGTATTTCCTTGGCGCTCTTGGCGTCCTTGGCGGTTATTCTTCTCAGATCGCTTCCAGCGTCTCGCGCTCGTCGGCCACATGCCGGCGCGCTCGCAGGTTGAGCATCTCGACCAGCAGCGAGAACGCCATTGAGAAGTAGATGTAGCCGCGCGGGATGTGCGTGTGGAGCCCTTCGGCGATCAGCACGACGCCGATGAGGATTAAGAACGACAGCGCCAGCATCTTGATGCTGGGGTGCTTATTGACGAAGTTGGCGATCGGCCCGCTGAAGGCGATCATCACCGCGATCGCCAGCAAGACGGCAGTGATCATAATCCCCATCGCCACCCAGCGGTGTTCGTAGTCGTCGGGCTGCACCATGCCGACGGCGGTCAGGACCGAGTCGAGCGAGAAGACCAGGTCGATCGCGATGATTTGCATCAGCACGGCGCTTAGCGACGAGTAAACCTTGCCTCCTCCCTCGGTATGATGGGGTTCGAGCTGGTGGCCGATCTCCCAGGTGCTTTTGCCGAGGAGGAACAAGCCGCCGAGGATCAGCACGATATCTTTGGCCGTGATCGGCGTGCCCCCCTCTTCGAGGGCTTCGACCACCGCGGGACTATCAATCTCAGACGGGTCGTCGGACTTCACCGGAGTAACTGCGGCTTGCTCTTCGCCCGGCTCGATCTCCGCAACGACCGGATGCGATCCCGGCATGTGGAACGGCAAATCGAACAGCACCGTCTTGTCGAGCGTGATCACCCACGAGATGGCAAAGAGCAGCGCGATCCGACCGACCGCGGCGAGCACCAGACCGAGCGTCCGCGCCTTCGGCTGCTGCGCCTCCGGCAACTTGCCGGTGAGAATGGCCAGGAACACCACGTTGTCGATGCCGAGGACGATCTCTAAGAGCGCCAGCGTCGCGAGGGCGGCCATCGAATTGAACGTGAACAACTCTTCCATGATCTTTTCCTAGATGCAGATTGAACGGCCAAGGATGCATAAGGAAGCAGGGGGAGGAGCCCGCGAATCACGCGAATTGACGCGAATGAAAATGAATTGATTTCTTCATTCGCGTCAATTCGCGTGATTCGCGGGCTAAATCTCTTCAGTTCCTTGCTTGGCGTCCTTGGCGGTTAATTCCTAAACCATTGGGCCCAATTTCGCAAGCAGAAGATCGCATTGTTCGTCGCTGCCGACGCTGATGCGGAGGCCGTCGCCCCAGCCGGCGTAGTTCATGTAGCGAACCAGGACGCCCGCCTCTTTCAGCTGCTGATAGAGGTCGCGCGACTCCCGCTGCTCGTGCCGGCACCAGACGAAATTGGCCTGCGAATCGATGCACTCGAACCCGAGCCCGCGCAGCGCCGCCGTCATTCGCTCGCGGGTCGCGATAATGGCATCGCGTGTCCGTACGAAGTGAGCCTGATCGTCGATCGCCGCCGTGGCGCCGGCGATCGAGAGCGAATCGCAGTTGTACGAGTCTTTTACTTTGTTCAGCTGCTCAATCACCTGTGGCTGGGCGACGACGAAACCGAACCGCAGCCCGGCGAGGCTGTATGATTTGCTCAACGTTCGCGTGACCAACACCCGTTCATTCTCGGCGACGAGACCGAGGCAGTTCGTCTTGGCGAAGTCGGCGTACGCTTCGTCAACAATCAGCGGACAGGGGAGGGCGGCGGCCAACTTGGCGACCTCTGCCGGTGAGATGACGGTTCCCGTCGGGCTGTTGGGGTTCGGCAAGAAGGCCAGTTGCAGGCGCTCGTTCGCCGCGGTGAAGCGATCGCCCAGCGTCCAGTCACTCTCAAAATCGACCGTCTCCGATTCGGCTCCCTGAATCGCGGCGAGCGTGTTGTAGAGGACGTAGCTCGGCCGCGGGAAGCGAATCAGTCCGCCGGGCGCCACGAAGCTGCGCGTGACGATCGTGAGGATGTCGTCGCTGCCGTTGCCGCACATGATCCAGTCGGGCGTGATGCCGGGGATTTCATGCTGGAACAGCTCCGCCGCCCGCTCGCGGAACGCCGTTGCGACCGGATCGGGATAGCGCTGCAGTCCCGCCTGGAGAACGCGGCCAATCACCGCCTTCACCGTGGGGGAGCAGGGATAGGGGTTCTCGTTCGTGTTGAGTTTGACGAACTCCATCCCGCGCGGCTGCTCGCCGGGGATGTAACCTTGCATGGCGGTGATGTTGGGTCTGAACATTTTCACTTATTTTTACTACTGGGGATTAACCACGAAGGCACCAAGGCACGAAGGAAGTCACCAAGAAGGAAGAAAAAGGAACCGCGGATGAACGCTAATAAACGCCGATAATTACAAATGAGTATTAATCATCTGCGTTCATTTGCGGATCCATCATTTCTTGATTTCCGTGACTTTCTATTCTTCGTATCTTCCTTCGTGCCTTGGTGTCTTGGTGGTTAACAAAATTTACTTCGCCAATCGGATGGCGACGCTGTTCGCATGGCCGGTGAGGCCCTCTTTGGCGGCGAGCGCCAGTACGTCGTCGGCGATTGCGGCGAGGCCCGATTCGGTGAAGTGGATCATGCTGTTCGTGCGCAGGAAGTCGTTCGCCGAGAGGCCGCTGGCAAAGCGGGCGGTGGCGCCGGTTGGCAGGACATGCGACGGGCCGGCGGCGTAATCGCCGACTGGCACCGGCGTATAGGCGCCGAGGAAGATAGCCCCCGCGTAGCGAATCCGATCGGCGAGCCGCTCCGCCTCCGGTCCGGCCAAGTGGAGATGCTCGGTCGCGAGTTCGTTGGCGAGTGCCACCGCTTCGTCGGCGTTCTTCACCAGCACCAGCGCGCCGAACGCTTCCAGCGACGGCCGCGTGAGATCGCCACGTACGAGCGTCGCGAGTTGCTTTTCGAGTTCCGCGGCCACCGCATCGATGAGCGGCGCGTGCCAAGTGATGAGGATGGCCGAACCGGGAGAATGCTCTGCTTGAGCGATAAGATCGGCTGCGGTGAAGTCAGCCCGCGTCGTTTCGTCGGCGATGACGATTACCTCGCTGGGACCGGCAATTGAATCGATGTCGACTTCGCCGAAGACGTGCTTCTTGGCGAGCGCGACGAACAGGTTGCCAGGCCCCACGATTTTGTCGACGCGTGCAATTCCCCCTCCCTCGAAGGGAGGGGCTAGGGGAGGGATTCCCGACGCATCCATCACACTGGCGCCATCAGTCCCATAAGCCAACGCCGCCACCCCCTGTGCACCGCCAGCCCGATAAACCTCCGTCACTCCCAGTTCATGGCAAGTCGCCAGCAAATCCTGGTTGTACGATCCAAACGGCGTCGGCGGCGCCACCACGGCAATCTGCTCGACGCCTGCCGCCTGCGCCGGCACGACGGTCATCAGCACGGTCGACGGATACGCCGCGGCGCCGCCGGGAACGCAAACGCCGATCCGTCGCAGCGGCAGGTATCGCTGCGTCAGGTAGCCCCCATGCTCGGTCGCGACGGTCACCGATTGGTGGAGGATCGCCTGTTGAAACTTCAAGATCCGCTCGCGGATCCGCCGCACCGTCTCCAAGAAGGCGGGGTCGGCGGCGGCGTGGGCCGCTGCTAGTTCAGCCGCCGAGACGCGCAACTCGGCCGGGGTGAGTTGCTTGCCGTCGAGCTTCGCCGTGTATTCCAGCAGCGCCGGCAACCCGCGCTCGCGCACGTCGCCGCAAATTCTCTCGACGACTTGCACCGGCGAAAGGGGCTCGCCAAAGACTTCGATCGTCGTCCGCCGGCCCGCTTCGCTGACGACGTTTCCCTCGGGGGCAAGCTTGGCCCGCAAGGCGGCAATCTGCGCCGCCGAACCTGGGTCGCGAGTGTCGATGCGGGGAATGGCGAGGGGCATGGGACGCGATGCTTGCTGCTGGTTGCTGGATGCTGGATAGTGGAGAACGTTCCAAGGTACCCGGGCCGGGCGAGCGTTTCACCCCCCGTTGAATGCGGCGCCCCCAGTAAAAGCCACCGGCTCCGCCGGTGGACGAACTTCCGCCTACGCTGACTTGCCGCTAACTCCGTCCACCGGCGGAGCCGGTGGCTTGTATTCCTGACCTCCGACCTCTGACCTCCCACCTCTTCCCCCCATGATCGACCTCCGTAGCGACACGCTCACTCGCCCCACCCCCGCCATGCGGGCCGCCATCGCCGCCGCCGAGGTAGGGGACGATGTCTTCGGCGAAGACCCCACCGTCTGCCGCCTGGAGGAACAGTCGGCCGACCTCCTCGGCAAGGAGGCTGCCCTGTTCGTCCCCAGCGGGACGATGGGAAACCAACTCGGCGTCCGGATCCATTGCAACGCCGGCGACGAGTTCCTCTGCGAGGCGGAGTGCCACATCCTCAACCAGGAGCAGGCCGCTTCGGCTCAGTTCTTCGGCGTCTACGGCCGGCCGGTTTCGGCGGATGGCCACCTCCTCACCGTCGGGCATCTCGAAGACAAGATCCGCCCCGACGACGTTCACTACGCCCGTACCCGGATGGTCTGCCTCGAAAACACCCACAACCGCGGCGGCGGGCGGGTTCTGCCGTTCGGCGAGGCGGCGAAGATATCGGCCTGGGCGGTCGCGAACGGACTGGCCCGCCACCTCGACGGCGCCCGGCTGTTCAATGCCGTCGTCGCCAGCGGCATCGCGGCGAAAGATTGGGCGGCATGTTTCGACACGGTGAGTATCTGCTTCAGCAAAGGCCTCGGCGCCCCCGTCGGCTCCGCCCTCGTCGGCCCGCGCGACGCCATCAAACAGGCCCGACGACTCCGCAAATCCCTCGGCGGCGGCTGGCGCCAAGCCGGCCTGCTGGCCGCCGCGGCGAGTTACGCCCTCGACAACCACGTTGAGCGGCTCGCTGAGGATCACGCCAACGCCCAGATCCTCGCCGACGCCATCCGCCAATCCGACGCGCTGCGACTGGTTCCGGCACAGGTCGAGACGAACATTGTGATCTTCGAGATCGATCCGGAGCTCGGCACGGCGGCGGA
>Ga0163144_10029451_pt1 | contig 10541 bp, 5 predicted proteins | sample OliLak19BULKMAT1_FD_123175 | JGI IMG/M metagenome (GOLD analysis project Ga0163144, IMG submission 123175) | Freshwater microbial mat bacterial communities from Lake Vanda, McMurdo Dry Valleys, Antarctica - Oligotrophic Lake LV.19.BULKMAT1 | ecosystem: Environmental > Aquatic > Freshwater > Lake...
AGTATAAATTTTACTGTTTCTTCATACGGTCCAGCATTCACTTTAATAAAATATACACCTTGGTTTAAGTTGATAACGGGAATATTTATCTTATAATCGCCTGCTTTTTGTCTTGCTTCTATTAAATTATAAACTAACGTTCCATTGATATCATACATATCTATTTTGACATTAGTCTCAAACCCGACACCATATTCGAAATCTGTATTATCAACGACTGGATTTGGAGCTAAGCCCTTAGAATAAAATTCTTTTCCAAGTGTTATTAGTCTTCCAGAGATAAAACATCCAACCATAATTATTTGCGATGTGTCAGATTCTGCTGTAATACAATTGTTTTCAAATTCTGTGATAATTTTAATTGAAGATAAAATCGTATCACCTAAATAAGATTTAAATTTAATTACATTAGTTACTTTAGTTGGCAAAGTTAAATAACCATTAATTTTGGCACCAGATATGTATAATTTTCCGTTATTTTCTTCTATTTTGTCAATTGTCCAAGACCAATCATTCCCAATATTATTTAACGAAGATTTAAATCCGTTTTCAATGAATTTGAATAGATTTTTGTCATATTCAAATATATAATTAATTTTGGCTATATCTCCAAAAGATGGAGAATTGAAATCGCTGACAAATGTAAATTCTACATCATCACCAGGGAAAATTGATTTATTTTTTTCTACAAATGTAGTTTTGAAAGGCATAATAGTTGCATTTCCTGATACTGTAAATTCGCCTTCTCTACCATCAGATAATACTACTTTAATGTCTTCGGTATGGAAGCCTTTTGTTTGTGGAGTAAATAATACATCAAAACCACCTTTTGCATTGTTAACTATACTATTATTTGTAATATTAATTTGGAAATTATTTGAGTTATTTACTTTAGTTACCGTAAAAGTAATATCACTGTTGCCGTTTGAGTTATCAATTTCTATTGTTCTCGAAGGAACATCGCAAAGAAATGTACTACCAAAATTTATATCAGCAAAAGTAATTGCATCTAAAGTTAGAGTATTCCCAGTTAGTTTGACTTCGGTAATTATGTTTGTAATCGGTTCTGGACCTTTTACATTATCAGCTAATATTTCTAATATAGAATTTTGGATACCATTTTTAGTTGGCAAAAATTCCAACTCAAATTGTGTTGTTGAGTTTTTGGCAACATTAATGTTTGTTAATTTCGGAGTACCAACAAATTTGAAATCTCCGCTATTAGTTCCATTCTTAAATCTAATTTCTGTAATAGTCAATTCACCATTTTTACTGTTATTGGTAATACTTAGGAATTGATTTGTTGACTTTACATTGATATCAGTAGTTGGAAATATTATATCTTGAGTTTCCAAAGTTGGCAAAAATGTATTTGCTGTTATTTGAGTTTCTATAGAATTTTTTTCATTATTATTTTCTACCACCAAATAATCAAATTTAATTATACCAATATAATCTTGCTCTACTTGAGAAATAAAATCTACATTTACATTTTTTGAAGATTTTGGAGCTAAGCTAATTGTATTAGTCTTAATATCTTCAATAATAAATATATTCTCATCAATTTGATAATCATTTACAATGATATTAAAATCTGACTTATTTTCGATAACTATTTTGCCATTTGCTGCAGTGTTTACTCGTTTATTACCGAAATTTAAAGGATTTGCTATTACACTAATATTACCTATTGTAATATCTAATTTGGCAATTGGCTCGGAGCATCCACTACTTGTCTTAAATTTTATATCAAAAGACTTGTTGTTATTATCAATTGGATTAAATTCTAAGTTAAGAGATAATTTTTGCTTTGAGTTTATAGTAAATTTATTTCCATTCAATAATTTTAATTCAGAATTAGCATCATTCATAATTAGAATTTCTAATGCAACATCTCTGTCAGAATTATTATAAAAAACATCTTTAAGTAGTAGATTTTGTTTTGCTTGTGGCAAATTTGTGTACGTTTTATTTTCTGTTAGACCACCACAAGGAGCAATCAAATCAATTGGTGGTACTGCACATTTTTCATCTTTGATTAATAATTGATAATTACTCTCATCAATAGCACCTTTTTCTACATAATTAACTGTAAAAGTGTGAGTTTGCCCTTGTTTTAATACCAATCCACCAGTAAGTTTAGGTGATTTGCCTTTCCAATCTACATTAAAATTTGTGGTAGCAGGCAAGAAACTAAAATCAATTAATTTGTAATCACCTTGAAGCGCAGTGATTGTAACATCTTTTGAAATTAGACCACCATTGTTATCCGAAAAGTATAATGTGCTTTCAGAAATACCTATTTTTGAAATAGCAGTTTCAGGAAGTGTATATTTAATATTTTGTTTAATATTTGGGGTAGTTTTTTTGAAAGTTATTTCTAAATTTCTATCCAAATCCAAAATGTTATCAGTTTGGCAAACGTAAGGTTCTGTCCATTCTAATCTACAAGTAAATATATTTTGTAATTTATTATATATCTTAAAGAAAGCAAAGTTTAATTCATCTTTAGAATTTACTCTCAAAATCTCGCCACCAGTTTCTCTTGTAATCAGATCCAAATCACTTCCTATATTATTAGGAGCGTTAAGCAATATTACATAAATTTCAATATTATTATCCTGTGCTTTTTTGATGATTTCATTTCTCAAAAAATTCCCACTTGCTTCGTGTCCACCATCTGTTAACATAATAGCAACTTTTTTGGAATTATTAGACCTTTCAATCAATCTATCTAAAGACCCAAGCCCAGTCTCCCAAAATGGACGATTTAGGTTCGTAGCTCCAGCTCTACCTGCTGTATAAGTATTAACATTATTTAATGCCTCTGCTTTGCTTTCTGTCCACTCAAATGACTTTATAATTATACCAGCGAATTTAACTAATTGAAATGCACTTCCATTCACAAATTTCATTGAGTCCAAAAAAACTTTTGCCCCTGCTAATGCAATTTGATGATTTTTTTCTAAACTTGTAGTAGGAAGTATAAGCATTGAAGTGCTTTCGTCAAGCATCATCGAAACTGAAACTGCTGGTTTTACATTCAATAAATCACATTTATGTTCAAATGTTACATTTTTGCCATCTTCTTTTATTTCAAAATCAGCAGTAGTCAACCCAGTTAGATTATTATAAAATGCATCTTTTGCAGTGTAAAATGCCTTCATTTTAGGGAATTCACTTTTATCAATTTGATATACATTAAAACTTTGAGAAATTAATTGGTTATTGCTCAAAGTCATCAAAGTGATGAAAGTCATCGATGCCAAAAATAATTGAAGTAAACTCCTTTTTATTTTGCTGATACTTAGTATATTCCTTTTATAATTATTTTTACAATTTGGATAATTATTTCTATTAATTGATATCATCTATTTACCTTAATTATTTATTTTTCTAAATTTACAAACTTTTAAAAATAATTCTTTAAATTGTGTCTCTGTATAATTAAATAACACTTTTTTTTCATTTCGGTTATAAAATTTCCAGTAATTGATTAGTTTCTTCCATTTTTTATTTTTAAATAAAACAATTTAAACTATTGTGAAATCTAATAAATTTCACAATCTAAAAAATCTGAAAAAATTGAAATCAAAATGGGTGGATTACATTTACTAACTATTTTTATTTCGTTACATAAATATAAACATAATTGGACTACATATATTGTTAAGAATTATTACTAAATATTCATTTATTATCTTATTTCTATATAATTATACTTATTCAAGTGAAAAGTGTCAAGATTTCTCCATACTTAATAACGGTGAACCGGTAGTTAGTTTCGGAATGGACACTACTTATAATTGGTGGGCAGTTACTCAACCATTTACTGATAGGTATAGAATTATAATCAATGGTAATGAGTCTGACTCTTATCTAAGGATATTTACACCAAATTTCTCTGCAAATGGAGATAATTATGCGTATTTTGCTGAAAACCAGTCAAATTTTAGTTTGATAACTCATTCCAAAGGGTATAGTTCTTCAAATAATAATTCTGATATAAATAATATAAATAATGAAAAAATTGTGAATTTAATTACTAATAATTTTGGAGTTATTAAATATTCGGGTAATTCTAAAATATTGGCTTATAGCTATCAGATTAATAACTTAACTGAAATTAAGATTGTAAATTCAAACAACCCAAACAATGTAATCAATGAATTTAAGAATTTAATTGGTGTCAATAAAGATTTTGTGATTGATTACGAAGGATACAATATTGCATATATTGCCGAAAGAGGTGGTCTCAAAAATTTATATATGAATAATATTGAATTGGGATACTTTGATGATATTAAAATCTTTGGCTTTTGGGAAGATGGAAGTCTATATTATGCTTCCAGAAACGGAAATATATGGCGAGTTAATAAAAACAAAGAAGTTATTGTTGATAATCTTGTTTTTGTTCAAGATGGACAAGTTAATTTATTTGGTACTTATATTGCATTTGTAGGCACTTCACCTAATGGACAACAAAATTTATACTCTTATTATGATGACCTTTATGAGCCATTAATGTCTAAACCTTTTGAGGTGATTTCTAATATGGTACTCAACCCAATTACTTATCTTACGGCATTTAGAGCAAAGTATTCGTTGAATGAATTAGTAGTGCTAAGTTTGACTACTTACGCTTCTTCGCCAACTGCCACTCCGCCCCAATTTACATTCGAGGGGAATGAGTTGTTTTATAGCTATTGTGATAATAATTGTTTTTTTAGTGTTAATGGTAAAAATTACAGACTAAAAAATAATATTGATGTAATGACTAAATTAGTAAAAAAGCCATATTCTGAATCTTTTGCTTATGTTTCTAATACTGGTTTGTTTGTTTATGATTTATTCACCGAAGTAATTTATTCGGGAATGATGGTGGATTATATTATCCCACCCAGATATAATAGATTCGAAGATAGATATGAATCTATTGGTATGATTAATAATAGATTATATTTATTAACTTGTAAATTCTAAACTTTTTATTTTAATGACAAAAATCAGAAATTACATATCAAATTTAAACCCAAGACTTAGTTTAAGTACTAATTCTAATTCTACTTTATTGATTTTACTATTTTTGCTATTTTGTCTGAATTTTTCGTTTGCATTTTCAATCGAAGAAGTGGAAATAACTAATAGCGATACCACATTCTCCAATGGTTTATCAGGTTATGTGCCACCAGACAAAAGAACAGATTATGCTTATGGAGTTATTGCATCGTCAATTTTCAATATTCACAACTCTTCCTTTACTCAATTATCGGAAGAATATCCGAATTGTTGCCAAGAATTTAAGTCTGGTTATGGATTAGGTATAAATCTTGGTGGATTTTATCGTCATCAATTAAACAAATACATTTCATTTGAGTATAGCCTTTCTATTATTTATTTTGATGCTAATCTAAGGGAATTAGAAAATAAAGATGTAGAATTGGACGGGATAGTCAATAATGCAACTATTCAACATAATTTAGAAGTATCATTTAGGGATATTATGTTTGAATATAATGTTAAATTAGACTTATTAAATAATTTTAGAGTTGCTGGTGGAGTTTTTGGCGCTACACCAATTTTTACAGAATTTATTCAAAATGAAAAATTGATTGAGCCAAACAATAGAGGCACTTTCGAAAATGGCAGAAGAATTAGAAATGAATATGCTGGTAATATACCTAATTTAACTCGATTTTTATATGGTGTAAATTTTGGAATTGAATACGACTTTTTCTTAAATAAATCAAAATCTTATGCAATGACACCAAAATTTTCAGTTTCTCAAACGTTTAATTCTTATATCACAACAGATAATTGGGTGGGTACTTTTATAAGATTTGGATTTTCTTTCTCTTATAACAAATATTTGGAATTTGATACACCTTTAGCTCCAAGTTTATAATGGAGAACTATTTAATATTTAAAATATTAATCTAAATAGTGATATTTATTGATAATTAGTAATAAATATCAATAATTACTACGGTCAATATTTATTTTCAAATATATTTGTTATTTTTGTTAGTAACTTTTTGCCAATATTAAATTTAAATAAAAAACTTTATGAATAAAACTTTATTTAATTTGATTAAAAATAATCAAAAACTCTCTAAACTCATAAATTCTAATATTGTATTATTTATATTAGGTGTTATAATTATGTCCATACCGATGTCGGAAAATATTATCTCCAAAGAAAATATATTTCCTTATAAAATAATAAATCACAAATTGGAAAATGGGCTAAAAGTAATTTTCATTCCAATGGAAAGCAACGGAATAGTGTCATATTATACGGTTGTTCGTACTGGTAGCCGAGATGAATGGGAAGCAGGGAAAAGTGGCTTCGCTCATTTTTTTGAACACATGATGTTTAGAGGTACAAAACGCCACCCTGGTGCAATGTATGATAGTCTAATCACATCAATGGGTGCTGATGCAAACGCATACACAACAGATGACTATACTTGTTATCATTTGAATATTTCTAACGAAGATTTGCCTATGGTAATTGATTTGGAAGCTGACAGATTTCAAAATTTAGCATATACCAAAGAAGGCTTCCAAACAGAATCTGGAGCCGTTTATGGGGAATACAGAAAAGGTCGTACAAGCCCATTTCAAGTATTGTGGGAAGACCTAAAAAACACCGCTTTCAAAAAGCACACCTACAAACATACTACAATCGGATATGAGAAAGACATAAAAGATATGCCTAATTTATATGATTATAGTTTGACTTTTTATCAGAGATATTATCGCCCAGAAAATTGTGTGATAATGGTAGTTGGAGATTTCGACCAGAATAAAACTCTATCAGAAATTAAAAAGCAATATTCAAATTGGGCAACTGGCTACACAATGCCTAAAATTGATGTAGAGCCAGAACAAAAATCTGAATTAAAAGCAAATGTGTCTTATCAAGGCAAAACTAATCCAATTATTACACTGGCATACAAAGGTATTGCCTTTGACCCTAACAACAAAAACTTCTTATCTGCACAGATTTTTGGTGACATTGCTTTCGGTGCTACTTCCGATTTATACAAAAAATTATATCTTAAAGAACAAAAATTACAAGTACTTAGTTCAGAAATAGATATGAATAGAGACCCATTTTTGTGGATGTTTTTTGGTGTAGTTAATCAAGAAAGTGACATTGAATATGTTAATACTGAAATGTTGAATACTATTGAATATTTCAAAACTAATTTAGTTACTAAAGAAAAATTAGAAAAAGTTAAGAAAAAAATGAAGTATAGTTTTTTGATGGGCTTAGATACACCAGACAAAGTCGCTGGTGGATTAGCTAAATTTATTGCAATTACTGGTGGTTTGGAGAATTTGGAGAATTATTATAATACTTTAAATTCTATTACTCCCGAGGATATCCAAACTACTGTCAAAAAGTATTTTGTAAATAATAAAAAAACTACTGTAATTTTAAAAGGGAGTAATTAATAATGTCAAAAGTAAATAAATTAACTAATAAAATGATTACTGAAATTAATAAAAGAATTCAAAATAAATTTAATAACAAAATTAATATTGTAGCATTAATAATAATTTCATTGATTGGCTTTAATTCTTGTGAAAATAAAAGTGATGGAATATTGATGGATAAAGATAATAAAGTATTATTAAAAGTTGAGAGTGACCCTACAATTAGTTTTAATATCTGGTTCAAGGTTGGCTCTCAAAATGATCCAAAAGGCAAAGAAGGTCTGTCTTATATCACTGCGATGTTGCTTACTGATGGTGCAACTAAGAACAATACTTATGAAAATATCTTAGATAAATTAGACCCACTTGCCGCTTATTATAGTGCAAAAGTAGATAAAGAAATGACAGTAATTCGTGGTAGAGTTCACAAAGATAATTTAGAAGAATATTATACTCTATTAATTGATGCAATCAAAAGTCCAGCATTTGACCAAGGGGATTTGGACAGAATTGTCAAAAATACTATTAATTACTTAGAAAATGATTTGAGATATTCATCTGATGAAGAATTAGGAAAGGAAATATTATATTATAAAGTATTCGAAAATACTAATTACTCTCACTTAACTTCTGGAAATATAACTTCTTTAAAATCAATTAAAATTGAAGATGTAATTAAGTTTTATAACCAATATTATACAAAAGAAAATTATGTAATGGGGCTTGGTGGTGGATTTGATGATAATTTGGTAGAAAAATTAGAAAACGACTTAAACCAATTACCAAAAGGCAGACCAGAGGGCTTAATAATCAAAAATAATAAAATTAAAGGCTTACAATTCCAATTCATTGAAAAAGAAAATCAAGCAACTGCAATAAGTTTCGGTTTTCCTATCGATGTATTAAGAGGTGACGAAGACTTTTTTGCATTGGCATTGTTCAACTCTTGGTTTGGCGAACACCGTAATCAATCAAGTCATTTGTATAATGTAATTAGAGAACAAAGAGGTCTAAATTATGGCGATTATTCTTATATAGAAATATTTTTGAATGGTGGTTCATTATCAATGCCTAATCCTAATAATGCAAGAAAAAAACAGATATTTGAAGTATGGATAAGACCCGTACAACACATTCATAGACATTTTGCTTTGAGAGCCGCACTAAGAGAACTAAAGAATGTAGTAGATAAGGGAATGGACAAAGATGAATTTGAGAAAACAAAGAAATTCTTGCATAAATACGCTTTACATTATGCTCCAACAACCTCTGACAGACTTGGTTATCAGGTAGATTCTAAATTCTATAATATTAGTGATAATAATGATTATATAGAGCATTTTAGAAAAGAAATTGAGGCAATGACAATCGAAAAAGTAAACAAAGCTATCAAAAAACATATACAATACAAAAATATTCAATTTTCTATCATTACCACTAATTCTGAACAATTTATCAAAGACTTAGTTTCGGATGTGGAATCTTCTATTGAGTATGAAACTCCTAAATCACAGGAAGTACTTTTGGAAGATAACTCTATAGCTACCTTCCCTATAAAAGTAAAAAGAGAAAACTGTAAAGTAACAAAGGTAGAAGAATTATTTAAGTAAATTTGAAATAGAATTAAAATAATCAAAATATTCAATACAGAAATTTTAGGGACAAGTCGTTTGACTTGTCCTTTTTTTGTTGTTATCATTGATTTTTCTTTTCTTTAATGTAGAGACGAACGGCGTGTCGTCTCTAAAATTAGAAAAACACCAACAGTTGAAGAATTAGGAAGACAACCCCCCGGTCGTCTCTACAATTAAGAACAACACAAACTGATGAAGATTAGGAAGACGACCCGCCGATCGTCTCTACATTTAAGAAAACACCAACAGATGAAGGATTTGGAAGACGACCCGCCGATCGTATATACAATTATAAAAATATCAACAGATGAAGAATTAGGAAGACGACCCGCCGGTCGTCTCTACATTTAGAAATAATATTTATATGTAGATAATACAAAATTTATATGTAATATATACGTGATATGTTTTTGTAGATAAGAATAATTACAATTTACCTATGCTCTGCTTAAGTTAGCTATGGAAAAAACTAACAAAATAACCGCAAATATTACCAACCATTATTATACTTGGAGAATTTATGTCCGTGTTACATAAAAACAAAGTTGTTAAATTAGAGAATGCGACACATATTGTCGCAATGTCGTCGGAATTCAAAATTGAAAATGAATTTGATAATTATTATCCTAATCAGTTGGAAAATGAGTCAGAAATTCATTATAAATTATTTATAAATTTTTTGGAGGAAAGAAATTTTAACAAATTGTCTGAAATGGTTAAAATTAATTTTAATAAAAGCATTTCGAGACGGCAATTATTTAATATTGCAAATAAAAATAATTGGCGAGAAAGGGCAATGAAATTCGATAAGGAGATAAATTTTTCTTTGATGCAAGGGGCTGCAAATAGAGTAAAAAAGATGAAAATGGAGCAGATGGAATTGTTGATTTGTGTGATGGAAAAAGTAAATAATTCAATGAGAACTTTTAATAATCAGATATTGACAGATTTAGATGTATTTCATCAAGTGATTGATTTTGAGGATGATGCAAAGTTGAAAAGAATGCAGTCAACGATGAAGATTTTTAAAGATTATGTTTATGTGAGTTCGAAATTGCAAAATATGATTAAAGAATCTGGTATGGAGGATTTTGATATTTTGGATTATTTGAAAGAATTTGAAGAAGAAGATAATGGAGAAGAAGAAGTTGAAGATTTAGATTTGTTTGAGGAAGAAGAAATTGATGAAGAGGAGGGTTTTGAGGAGGAGGATTTTGAGGAGGAAATTAATGGGGAGGAAGTTGAGCAGGAGGAGACAACATCCTGTGAAAATGAATTTTTCACGACCCGTCCCGAGGCAGGTATTTAAGATGAAGAAATAGGTGATAGAGGGTAATTGAGTGCAAAGTAGCACACACTTAATCCCGCAAATTTTAGATTTAGGGAGGGGATAAGAAAATAAGAGACCACCCCGTCAGACTGCGTCTGCCACCCCTCCATAAAGGGGAATTTAAGAAAAAA
>Ga0163144_10029452_pt1 | contig 10541 bp, 9 predicted proteins | sample OliLak19BULKMAT1_FD_123175 | JGI IMG/M metagenome (GOLD analysis project Ga0163144, IMG submission 123175) | Freshwater microbial mat bacterial communities from Lake Vanda, McMurdo Dry Valleys, Antarctica - Oligotrophic Lake LV.19.BULKMAT1 | ecosystem: Environmental > Aquatic > Freshwater > Lake...
ACGTACTCCATCTTGCCGTGGCCGTAGGGATGGTTCTTGTCCGCAGGCTGCGCCGCCCACGCGGTGCTGCCCAGCGCAAAGGCAGCCGCCGCAACGTTGACCAGGGATTCCAGCGCGTCTGACAGCACCGCGGAAGAGTTGGTCAGATACGCCGCCCAGACCTTGAAGCCCATGATGATGGCGCCAGTGACGAGGGAAACCAGCGCGGGAAGCCAGATCTTCATGCGCACTTCTACCACGCTCTCCCTGCCGCGCGCTGAAGCAGCACCAGATGGTCAGCCCTGTGGTTTCACCAGGCCCACATGCTCCGCACCCGAGGAGCGCGCCACGCGCGGGACAGTTGCAGTTCAACACTGCCGGTCAGAAAGTCATCAGGAAGGGAACCCAGCCTTTGGGTTCCGGCGGCGGCAGCGTGGTGGTTTCCATGGGCGTGACGTTGATGCCATCCCAGAGGTCCGGCAGCGGCGCGCCGCGCAATCCGCCGCGCGCCTGGCCCAGCTGTTCCAGGGCGCGGAAATAGTCCGGCACCGTCTTCTCCAGCACAATGGCCGCGGCCCACGCCGGGACGCGCCCGCCCGGTGCCACCCGCATGCGGTAGTGCAGCCGGGTGCGCTTTCCGTTCTCCACTGCGTCCATCATCCAGCTCCCGCTGTTCACCGCCACGCGGATGATGCCCTGCCGGGGCGGCGGTCCGGCGGCGTTGTCCAGCCACCAGCGGGTGTGGAACGTGCCGCTGCCATCTGGTTTGAGGTCTTCAACCAGCTGGGTGGCAATGATGTAGTCCCGCGGCCGCACAAACGTTCCGTCCACCTGCGAGTACGACCACGCCGTGTTGCCGGAGAGTTTGAAGACCTGGCAATGGATCAGGTAGCGGAAGCGTTCCCGGTGATCACAGAGCCGCGAGATGGCGTGCCGCATCCCGGCGGCCGGAGCGTCCAGCAACACCACAGCGTCAATCTCATAGACACCCGGCGCGCCATCCGCAGCGGCGGCTTTGACGCTGACCATCTCCATGGCAACCAGGGGCGCGTTCCAGCAGACCGCGGCAGACAACAGGACCATCAGGGCAGCGGACTTGGAGCAGATCATCTTGACGCAGTGTAGCGGTTGCGCTTGCGCGGGGCCACGTAACCAGCCACGGGCAGCTCCGCTGCGTCAAACGGCGTGTAGGCGTTGGCTTCCTCTGTGTATGACACTTCAGCGGATCCGGCTGCCTTCATGCTGGATCAAAAGTATTTCGTTTATTCCCGGGAGGCCCGCCTGCGCGGCCCGTCAACGGCCGCTGCGCCTGGTGGGCCAGGCTGGGCCAGGGTCCTGCCGGGACGCTTCTCTCCGGGTGGCTCATCGGGCATGCTGCGCGCCCGTCCACACCCAGGGAGTTCCATGGCTCTCGTCGGCAGATTTGACATTATTGACCGGTTTGCGGTGGGCGGCATGGCGGACATCTTCCGGGCGCGGGACACCCGGGACAATTCCCCAGTTGTCATCAAGCGGCTGCGCGCGGACCGGCAATCCCAGCCGGACGCGGTGCGGGCGTTCCACCAGGAGATTGAGATCCACCTGCTGATGCAGCACCCCAACATTGTGCGCGCGGTGGAAGCCGGCTCCCTGGGGGACCGGGAACACCTGGTCCTGGAATTTGTGGCGGGCCACACCCTGGCGGACATCATGGAGCGTGCTGGGCAGGTGAACGCCACGCTGCCACACGCGTTTGCGCTCTACATTGTTGCGGAGCTCCTGGGGGCACTGCACCACGCCCATACGCTGGCTGTGGACGGCATGCCGCTTGGCATTGTCCACCGTGACGTCACGCCGCGGAATGTCTTCATCAGCTATGACGGGCAGGTGAAGCTGGCGGACTTTGGCGCCGTGCGCAGCGCCCGCAACCAGAAGCAGGAAGCCGTGATGTTTGGCTCCCCGGGTTACCTCTCCCCGGAACAGGCGGAGCAGAGTGCGCTGGATTGCCGCTCAGACGTGTTTGCGGTGGCGTGTATCCTGCTGGAGCTCCTCACCGGCCAGCGCGCGCTGGATGTGGCACACCTGCCGGACAGTGAGGTGCTGAGTGTCCACAAAAACCCGCGCATCCTGCTGGATACCAACCTGCCGGATGACGTTGTCACCACCATTGCCCGCGCCACCGCCACGTCCGCTCGGGCGCGTCACCCGGATGCCCTGGCCATGGAGCTTGAGGTCCGGGAGTCCCTGGCCGCTTTGAACCTGCCCGTGGACCACCGGGCCATGAAGCTGCTGACGCGCACACTCTTCCGCCGTGAGTACGCCGCGTCCTTTGTTCCGCCCCTGCCACGGCAGGACGTTTCACCCCATTCCTAAACAAAAGTATTTCACTTGATGGAGGCAGCAGATGGCAACGGGCTTTGTTGTGGTGGATATGAGGGCGCTGCTGGATGACAGCCGGGTTGGCCGGGAGGCGGCGCGTACCCTGGAGCAGCGTTGGACGGACAGTGTGGCCAAGGCGCAGAGCATGCGGGAAAAGGCCAAAGCGGCGCCGGGGACGCAGAAGACGGCGCTGATGGAGCAGGTCCAGAAATTTGAGCGGGAGACGGAGCAGGCGCTGGAAGAGGCCCGCAACACGTTGCGGCGGGAGGTCCTGGCGCGTGCGCAGCCCTTTGTGAAGGAAGCGGCGCAGGCCCGCGGCGTCACCGCGGTGCTGGACCGTGCGTCCGTGGTGCTGTGTGAGAAGGCGGATGACCTGACGGATGAGGTCATTGACCGGATTGACGCCCTGGGCCCGCTGAAAGTGTAGTCACCAGTGCCAGGTCAGGGCGGCACCCGCGTTTGGACTGACCACGGGGGAGCTGCCGGGATTGGTCTGCACGTTGACCCCCACGCCGGCACTCAGTGAGAAGTCCTTGTTGGGTTTGACTACCACGCCGGCCTGTCCGTCTGCGTAGCCCCCGCCGTTGACGTAGCGCCCGCCGCTCAGGCTGATGCCCAGGTCCACCTTGTCACTGAGCTTGAACTGGCCATCCGCCCAGCCTTTCACCCGCGTGTCCTTGTCATACAGCGAGCCCGCCGTGGCGCTCACCCCCGCCTGCACACTGGCCCGCTCACTCTGGTATTTGACGCCCGCGGAAGCCTCCAGTGACCCGGTCACCGGAACCATCTTGATGGGTGCCAGCGTGGGGTCCGTGGCCGTGGCATGCCCGGTGACGGCGCCGGTGAGCGTCAGCCTGTCTGAGAGCCGGAAGCCCGCGCGCACGCCGGCGTTGGTGCCAAACCCGGTGTTGGCAGCAAGCTGGCCGGGATCAATGGCGCCGCCCGGCATCATGCCGTTGCTGTCATCATCCACGCGGGCCCGGGCCTCCGCGCCCAGGACCAGCGGCACGTTGACGCGCGCATTGGCATTCCAGAACGCATCCACCTGCACCTTGTCTGAGCGGGTGATGGTGGTGGTGGTGCCGCCGCTGACCGCAAGGAAGGGCGCCACGGTGGTCAGGGTGTCTCCCTTGCGGTCCTTGGCATCAATGTGGGTGTGCGCGCCGGCAACAATGCCCAGGAAGTTTCCGCCGTTCACCTTCCAGGTTTCCCCGGCAATGGTCAGCGCGGCGCCGCCGGCATTTTCGCGGTAGATGACTTTCCCGCCGGCCGCGCTGTTGGCGCCCGTGGGTGTCAACACGGAGAGCCCGGCGCGCGTGGACCCGGAATCCGCGCTGATGGCCCCGTCCAACCGGGTGCCGCCCTTCAGTGCAATGGACGCTGCGCCGCCGCTGAGGTTGCCACTGGCCACCATGCCCGGGGCATCCGTGGCCTTGGGCAGGGGACTGGTACCGGAATCATTGAGTCCGCGGTTGGTGCCGTAGTTGGGCCTCATGTCCATGGGGATGCCGGGCGCCTGCGTGGTCCGGTCCATCAACGCCACGTCCTCACTTTTGGCCAGGTACATACCCACCGGCCGGGAGCTGGGGCTGTCAATCTGGTACATCACGGAGACGCCGGTGTTCTGGTTGAAGTACTGCCGGACCGCGTCCTCCTTGCTGGTGGCATCCGGCATGGTCACCACCTTCTGGTAGTCCATGATTTTGTATTTCTGATCTTTGGGATCACGGAAGACCGTGACGTTGTGCCAGCCGCCGTTGCTGAAGTTCTGCGCCACCGCCACGTCATTCTTGGGGACCGCGCCGCTCTGGACCAGCAGGCTGGCGCCAATGGACATGATCGCGTCACATTCGCCATGGCCGCGGTTCCACGCATCCGCCACCGTGGGCCGCGCGTTGGAGAGGCTGCCGTAGCCCTTGTACCCAATGGGCGTATTGGAGCCGCGCGCAATCAACGCCGCCACTGACGCCACCGCGTCCGGTGAGCTGCGGACATTGGCAGCCACCTGGTCCATGGACAGCCGGTTGCCTTCAGCGTCCTGCCACGTGGGCGGCTTCACCCCAGCCGCTTTGACGTCATAGGTTGGATAGCTGGTGGTTCGCGGCTGCGCCACGGACAGCGTGGACGGATCCACGGCGCGGGGCAGGGCGGCGCCCACCGCGGTGCCGGTGGCCACTCCGGGCGTGGTGGGCGCGGCCCTCACCGGCGCAGAGGGGGGCAGCGCTTGCAGCGGGGGATTGGCGGGTGGCGTGGTGGCGGCCCGCGTGGCGTCATACGCGTCTGAGCGCGCTGCGGGCGCCGGCTTCACCGCCGTGGTGGCAGATGGCGTTTGCGGGACACCGTTGGCGGCGGGAGTGGTGACGGTGCGCGGCGGCTGGTTGCGAATGGGCGGCATACACCCACCGATACCATCAGCGGCCTGGGAACGCTGCGCAGGAAAGCCACCCGGCTCCGCAGTGCGTCACGTGTTTCAGGCCGGATTGGGTGGTTGACCCGTTGTTGGCGCCTTGAAATAGGTCGTACTCAAAATGGGAAGGTGCACATGCTGGTGGTTCAGAACCTGGTGGGCCGGCTGGTGGAGTTCCGTTTTCCGGAGCGGATGACGGCGGAGATTGCCGCGGATTTTGTCCAGAAGACCAAGCTGCTGCTGCTGGCCCGCAAGCAGCGCGTGGTGACCCTGGGGGACCTGCGCCGCACCAAAGTGATGCCCCCGGAGGTTGCCCAGCTCATCATTGCGCTGATGAAGCATGACAACCCGCTGGTAGAGCGGACCGCGTTTCTCTACTCGGACCCGGCCTACGGGCTGCAGATTGAGCGCGGCATCCGGGAGGCCAACAATCCCAACCGCCGTACCTTCACCAGCGCCGCCCTGGCCAACGCCTGGCTGGGTGAGCTCCTGGATGAGAAGGAACGCGCCCGGCTGCTGGATTTCCTGGAGGAGTAAATAGTATTACGGCCAATGCGCGGTGCTCACGGTGGGCAGGTGTTGTCTGTGGCAACACAGACCGCAGTGGCTTCAGACTGGCATTGCCAGAGGCCGGCGCTGCAGGGCGCGGGTTGTCCCGTCACGCACACATCCTGATCACGCACGCCGTCATCAATCTCATACGGGTCACCATCACAGTCATCATCCGCGCCCTGGTTGTTGCAGGTCTCAGGGAAGCGTGGATGGACGGGCACGCAGCCCAGCACGCCGGAGGAGCATCCCAGGATGCCCTCCGCATCTACGCAGGGGCCAAAAAATTCCGCCTCACAGCCGGTGCCGGGCGGGATGCCGTTTTCCAGCTCCGCGGCGTCACCGTCACAGTCATCATCCACGCCTGCGTTGGCGCAGGTTTCTGCAAATTGACCGGGCTGCACCAGGGACTGGCATTGCAGCGCGCCCATCACACACACCTGCTGACCTTGCGCGCAGCGTCCGGGCAGCGCCGTGGTGCAGGCCATACCTTCCAGGGCGCACGGGTCCGCGGCGCTGGATGGGCGCGGCGCGGATGAGCTCACACCCGCCGTGGACGAGCTTCCGCCAGCGGAAGAAGGCCGTGATGACGCGCCGCCGGATGACGGGAGCATGACGCTGGAAGACGCGCGCGAGCTTGCCGGGCTGCTGCGGGACGAGCTGTCTGTCCGTGACGAGACGTCCGTGGACCCGGAAGACACGCTGCCACCTGAGGACTGTGCAGGACCGCTGGAGGCGGTGCTGTCCAACGCCAGCGTGCAGCGGTCATCCAGGCAGATGTGGCCGCCTGCGCAGTCCGAGTTGTCCGCACAGGCCAGTGGATCCTCATCCTGACCAAGCAGCGGGCAGCCTCCCAACAGCACAACACTCAGGATGCGCAGGAGCAACGTCACGGGGAAATCCAACCTTCAACAGCAACCATACCCCAGCCAGGCCGCAACGCTGGTGCCGTGTTTGTACCGGGTCCCCCATCCCGCGCCCCACGGCGGTTGCCTCCTCAGCGGGAGGAACCCATGGCATCCCGTGTTGCCCTTGGGCTGTGCGCGGCTTTTGTGACGCTGGTTGATGTAAGACTTATTCAGCCAGCCGTCACACCCAGGCATTCAAGCTGATAGGCCTCATACTCCTGGATGTTGGTGGGCGTGATGACGTCCATTCCCGTGTCCAGCAGGTCTCCGTTGGCGCCGGAAAGGTACGGCGCCAGCAGGGCCATTGTCTGGTCCGGGCCCAGCGCCGTCATGGCGTAGAGGATGTAGACGGGCAGGTAGCCGTAGAAATAGGACTTCTGCGCCATGGTGGCATTGATGACGGCGTTGCGGATGTGCGTGAGCACCGCGCTGGCTGTGTCCCACGTGACCGCCTTGACCTGGGATTGGAGAGCGTTGTTGGCAATCCAGTCACCCACCAGGGCACTGAATGACCCCTGCACCGCAATGACACCACGCAGGTCCGCTCCGTGGGTTGTCCGCGCAGCGTCCAGGGTGGCCGGGATGGCGTCCGGGGAAAGCTCAAAGCGCACGTCAAGATCCGCAGCGCGTCCGGCTGCAGTGAAGGCGTCCGTGATGCCCTGGACACGCTCCGCCACGTTGGCCGTCTGTTGAGACGCTGCCAGGATCACCACCTTGCCCGTGGTGGTGCCCAGCAGGCCCAGCATGGTCTCACCGGCCGAAACACCCGCAGGCCGGTTGAGCGCGCCCAGGTACAGCAGGCGGTTGCTGGCGGCGGAGTCTGAATCCACGGTGATGACGTTGACGCCCGCCGTCAGCGCGGCGTTGATGGGGGCCTCAAGCTGGGTGCTGCTCTTGCAGGCCAACACCACCCCGCTGGCCTTGGGGAAGGTGCCTCCTTCCGAGGACCAGTCCTCCATGGTGGCCACCTGGTCCGCAATGATGGTCTCCAGCGGCGCGGAGTTCGCCGGCGGAAAATGGAAATCCCCCAGGCAACCCAGCTCGGACTTGGCGCGGGTGAAACCAATGCGCGGCGTTTCCCAGAACGCGGACTGGTGGACCGGCATATCACCCACGTAGGTGGCGCCCGGATCCCCGTGGCCCTGCAGGCCCTCCAGCAGCGTCTCAATCACCGTGTAGATGTTGGCCGGGCGCGCCGGGCTGGCGGACCGGCAGCTGCAGATTTCACACGTGTAGGTGGGACCGGAGGGTCCGGCATCTGTTGTGGTGGAACCGGTGGTGGTGGGCGCGCAGGACGTCAAAACCAACGCCGCCACCAGGGAAGTCCCGCGCCCACCCAGCCACCCACGCCGCAGCAAACCTGATCTCATGAAATCCCCGTGTTGACACCGGCGCGTCTCCGGCCGGCGCTAGCAAGAGGCAGTACGTCACAGGCGCCAGAATCTGGAGGGCAAGCGGAGAAACGCCGCGCCTTGCAAGGGATCCTCCGGCGGCGCGCATCCTCTGCGCGCAGGTCAATGCGCGTCTCCCCAGCTCCGTCCCACGCCCACGCTGACCACCAGCGGCACATCCAGCGGGTACGGCTTCACCATGACGCTGCGGACCAGCGCTTCCGTTGCTGCCACCTCCGCCAGCGGGGCCTCAAACACCAGCTCATCATGCACCTGCAGCAACATACGGGCGCCTGGCGCCACCGCGGCAAGCCTCTGGTCAATCTGCAACATGGCCAGCTTGCACAGGTCCGCCGCGGAGCCCTGGATGGGCGTGTTGGCAGCAATGCGCTCACCCGCAGAACGGTCTGACTCATTGCGCATGGAGAGCTCCGGGATGTAGCGGCGGCGGCCCAGCAGCGTTGTCACGTACCCGTTCTCATGGGCTTCAAAGATGGTGCGGTCCAGCCAGGCGCGGACGCCGCTGTAATACTCAAAATATTTCTCAATGTAGCTCTGCGCCTCCTTCCGCGGGATGCCCAGGATCTGCCCCAGCGCGGTGGCTCCCTGCCCGTAGATGGTTGCAAAGTTCACCGTCTTCCCCACGTTGCGCTGCTCTTTGGTGGCGTCTTCCGGCGCAGTCTTGAAGAGCATGCCCGCGGTGCGGCGGTGGAGGTCCAGGTTGTCCCGGAAGGCTTCCACCAGGTGGGTGTCCTTGCTGAAGTGGGCCAGTACGCGCAGCTCAATCTGGCTCCAGTCCGCGGAGATCAGCTGTGTCCCTTCCGGCGCCACAAACGCCTGGCGGATGCGTTTTCCTTCTGGCGTCCGCACCGGGGTGCGCTGCAGGTCCGGGTCCGTGGAGATAAGCCGCCCGGACACGCCGGTGGTCTGCTGGAAATTGGCATGGATACGTCCGGTCTCCGGCACCACCGCATCCCGCAGCACGTCTGTGTATGTGTTGATGAGCTTGGCCAGTTCCCGCTGCGCCAGGATCTGCTTGGCAATCTCATGCTTGGGCGCCAGGCGCTCCAGCACCTCTGCGTCCGTGGAGTAACCGGTCTTGGTCTTCTTCACCACCGGCAGTTTCAGCTCCTCAAAGAGCACCTCCGCCAGCTGCTTGGTGGACCCAATGTTGAACTCATGGCCCGCCAGCACATAAATGTGTTTCTCTATCTCCGCTTTGCGGGCGCGGAACTCCTCACCCATCTTGACCAGGTCATCCCGGTCCACGCGGATGCCGGCCAGCTCCATACGCGCCAGCACGTAGGCCAGCGGGTGTTCCACTGCGTTCCAGTGCGCCAGCTGCCCTTCACTCTCCAGCTTGGCGCGCAGCACCGGACCCAGTCCCAGCACCGCATCTGACAATTGTGCCGCGTAGGTTGCGGAAGCGGGGATTTCCACGTCGTCAATCTTGCGTTCGGCCTGGCCGCTGCCCACCAGGGACTTGGCGGAGGGAATGCCGCGCTGCAGGTACTCCTTGGCCACCTGGTCCAGCCGGTGCGGGATGCACTTGTTTGGCTCCACCAGAAAGGAAGCAACCATGGTGTCCAGGATCTCGCCCTTCAACTCAAGCTTGTGGCGCGTGCACAGGATCCACAGTTCCTTGACGTCATGGACCAGCTTGGGCCGGTTGACGTCTGCCAACATTTCCGTGAGCAGCAACGTGGCGGCATCACCCAGCGGCGTCCCCACACCGCGGAACGCAAGGTACAGCGGCTTGCAGTCCTTGGATGCCACGGCCAGCCCCACCAGGTGCGCCTGATGGACCTGTGTCACCGGTTCATACAACGGGGTGAGTGCCACCGGCTGCCCGGCGGGAATGGCGGATAAGAGTGTGCGCGCCTCTTCCACCGTGGTGGGGATGGCCACTTCCATGGCCGGTGTGTCTCCCACGCGGGCGGCCGCATTGCCGGCGCTGGCTCCCCGTCCTCCTCCCGCACCACCACTGAGCAATGAATAGAACTCCAGCTCTGTGTACAGCGCGTCCAGTTCTGATGGTTCCGGCGGAGTGAGGCGCAGCGCATCCAGCGTGACGTCAATGTCGGCGTTGGAGTCCACGGTGGCCAGCTCGCGGTAGAGCTTCACGCGGTCCCGGTATTCCTCCATGGTGGCTTTCTGTTTGCCCTTGAGCTCATCCGTGTGGGCCAGGATGCCATCCAAAGTGCCATACTTTTCCAGCAGCCCCGCGGCACCCTTCTGACCCACGCCGGGGACGCCGGGTATGTTGTCCACCGTGTCTCCCATCAGCGCCAGCAGGTCCGGAATGCGCTCCGGCGGCACGCCCCACTTCTTGCGCACCAGCTCCGTGTCATAGGTGACGTCACGCATGGTGTCCTGCATCCGCACGTGCTCACCCACCATCTGCGCCAGGTCCTTGTCCCCAGCAACAATGATGACCTCCATCCCCGCTTCCACGCCCCGCTTCGCAAGGGTGGCAATGATGTCGTCAGCCTCGTAGCCGGGCTTGCGCAGGACGGGGAAACGGTTGGTGGTGACCAGGCGGTCAATCTCCGCAAGTTGCTGGCGAAGCTCACGCGCCATGGGCGGGCGCTGTGCTTTGTATTCCGGGAAACGCAGTTCCCGGTGCGTGGGTTCCGGGCAGTCAAACACCACCGCGCCGCGTTCGGGCGTCTTTCCCGCAAAGAGTTTGCGGAACATCGTCGCAAACCCATAAACCGCGTTGGTGTGCAGACCCGCCTTGGTTGTGAGGTTGGACGGAATTGCAAAGAAGGCCCGGAATATAAGCCAGGATCCGTCGACGAGCACCAGCCGTTCACCTTTTGCCATGACCGGAACCTAACTCTACTGTGATTCATGTTGCGGGTCCTTCTGCTGCCAGCGCCGCAGCGGCGGCTCTTGGTTCCTCGCTCGGTAGTGGGCGGCGCGGACCTCCTCGTTCCTTGCCAAGTG
>Ga0163144_10029454_pt1 | contig 10541 bp, 9 predicted proteins | sample OliLak19BULKMAT1_FD_123175 | JGI IMG/M metagenome (GOLD analysis project Ga0163144, IMG submission 123175) | Freshwater microbial mat bacterial communities from Lake Vanda, McMurdo Dry Valleys, Antarctica - Oligotrophic Lake LV.19.BULKMAT1 | ecosystem: Environmental > Aquatic > Freshwater > Lake...
AAAAAAGAGAAGACATCTTTTTGGGAAAGATGTCTTCTCTTTAATAAAAAGATGTCTTCTTTTGAAAAGATGACATCTTTAAGGAAATTAATAATATTTAGCTAAATTACTTTCAGTCTTTGTAATTTTCTTTAAGGCTTTCAATACTTTTTCTGCTGTTTGAGTATTTCTTCTGCCTATTATTTGTTCTTTGTAAGAGTTGTAGTCAGCTACCTCTGCGGCAGGGGTGATTTCTACTAATTCCAATGCCATAATAGCACTGTCATCTATAAAAAGCCCTGTTTTTTGACCTTTCTTCAACCCAAATGCTTTTCCAATTGCTGCGGGTGCATAGCCAACACCATTCAAAGAAGGAGTTTGTATTGTGATATCAGGCATTGTGGTAACACTTACGTTTGTACCATAAGCCGCTGCAATTGCTTCCAAATCTGAATTAGCTACTTTTGCCAATTTATCCATGATTAGCTTTGCTTTCTTCTCTTTGCGAACTTCCACAGCTACTTCGTCTTTCACATCTTGCCAAGTAGCTCCACCTTTTTCAACCGCACCTCTTAATACGGCTACCATGTATTGCTGACTTTCTTCTAACTCATATATAGGAGAAACTTGTCCTAATTTGGCATCATTATAAGCCCAACGCACTATATCTCGTACTTTTGCACTAGTAATGTTATTGATGAAGCGGGCATCTTTGGCAATGTTCAGGGCTTGCAAGCTAATGAGTTTGGCTGCAACTACTCTATCTACGTATTCTTTGATGTCTTTTGCTGTTGCAAAGCTGGAAGCATCCCTGAATGCTTTCTCTCTTGTTGCGTCACTTGGTGCTATTTCCTTGATAATAGTAGCCAATTTATATTTAGTCTTATTTTTTACACCAGTAACTTTGATGACGTGATAGCCAAACTGTGTAGCAACTAAGTTGGGGACTAAACCTTCTTGGGTAGCTGACATGACGGCTTGCTCGAAGGGAGCAACCATTTGTTTTTGTGAGAACCAGCCCAAATCTCCACCTTTGTCTTTAGTACCATCTTCACCATACATACCTGCAAAGATTTCGAAACTTTGACCGCCTTTGAGTTGTGTGAGTACGCCATCTGCTTTTGTCTTGATTTCAGCTTTTTGTACTGCTGTTTTTGATGTGGTATCAAGCAAAATATGACTTGCTCTCATAGAATACGCTGTATCTTGCTCTGTGGCAATGAACTTGTGCAAAGCATAAATGTTTTTTTCCTTGTCTAAAAATGGACCATAAACTTTGCCTTGCTCTAAGACAGCACCTACCAAATCTTTGGGAAGGTCAGAAGGCTTTACTGTGCCAACATTCCGGTTTACATCGGAATTTGCATTGGCAAAAGCCTCATTGTCCGTAGTGCTACCAAACTGCTGCACCAAATCGTCCAAGCTCTTTTTGATAGTAGCAGAGTCGATAGAAGATGCTTTGAATGAAAACGGTACATACTCTATTGCTCTATTTTCTGTGTTCTTGAACTTATCTTTATTGCTATTAAAATAAGCCTGCAATTCGTCATCACTCACTTTGATAGTGGAATCTGGTACCAAGAAGAACGGTATTGCCACGTATTTTAAGTTCAGTCTTTCGTTCTGTTCTTTGTAGTAGCTTTCTGCTTCTTTTTTAGTAACATAAGTAGAGAGTTCAAACAATTTCTGAAACTTTTCTTTGCTTCTTTCAGGGGCAAGTGATGCCTCGAAAGAGTAGAACTGCATTTGCTGCTGTGGCTCTGCCTGTCCTATATTTTTCAGAAAGTTAAGTATCATATTTTTATCTACTTGACCTGTTTGAGGATTGGTAAAGTTCTGCGCCCAGCTTGGGTTAATGTTGTTGCCTTGCACCATGTCTATAACTTCGTCCTTAGTAACAGCAACGCCTACTTTGTCAAATTCTTTTTGCATTACCAACTTGTAAACCAAGTTATTAAATGCTTCATTGCGGATATTCTCCATTTCGCCTTCATTTGGTCTTCTGCCTATTTGAGCGGCATATTTATCAACCAAGGCCGTAAGCTCGGCTTGATATTCCTGAAGTGAAATGTCTGTCCCGTCTATTACACCTGCCACAGGCGTGTTCATGCTCTGCATAACCCAAGAATTTGCAGAAAACATATCTTGTATTACAAAAAGCCCTATAGATACGCCGATTATTACGGCAGCTATCCATCCTTTTTCTCTTATTTTTGAAATGATTGCCATTGCGCTAAATTTTTTAAGACTGCAAAGGTAAGTACATATTTGGTTTATGTCAATAAAACTGATAATTTTTAACAGGTTTTTGATAAATAATTGGCTTATATGCTTTTTTATTGTTCACTGACCTGTTTTTTAGAAAAGTATAAGGGTAATATTGGCTGAAATGATGACTATTTTGATTTGTTGAGTGTCAAAGTTCGTAGGCAAAAATATTGTAGGTTATGCTTTCTGCCTGTAGATGCGGTGAAGCCCCAAATCAGCTTGGTTTGCCCGCCGAATACATCTTTGACCAAATCACGGATTCCCTTGTAAACTATTTTGTCATCTAAATAAACAGTAACTTGCTTTGTGTCAGGCTCCCACTGAAAGCGAAAGTTGTGGAGGTAGTCATCTTCTAAGTTAAAGTTTTCGTTTTTGTCATTCCAGTAGCTGGTGTGAAAATTTGTACCATTTTCCAAATAAGCCACATGGTCGCAAGGAGGGTCATTTTGTCTATAATTATAATAAGTATCAAACTCTACAGCTATTGAGGGTGCGATATAAGTGCCGTACAGCACATCATAGTTCCATCTGCCGTAGCCCATACACTCACCCCAAGTGCCATAAGCCTCATATTGCCTTTCATCATCATGAATGACGAAGGTAATCCCATCTGCACCTTCATCTTTGCTGCCCAAATAAATATCGAACTCTACCTGAAAATAATTTGCCAAATCGAGCTTGGTTTTGTAGTAGGCAATGCCCTCGCTGTACTCTACATTGGGCGTGAGCTGAATACAGTCGGGATTCATATAGGCGGCATCGCCGATAAGGTGATATTGGGCATGAAGCGGCAGCACGGAAGCAAGCAGGAAAATGAGCGTATAGTATTTCATGGTCATTGGCTTTTTGAATTGTATAACAAAGATGACTAAAAAAAGTTATTTTTTTAGTTTCAAAATCTTTTCTTTTAATTCATCAATTTCTTTGTCAGTAACTTGCGAAGGGTTTGCATCAGTTTCTTTCTCTTTTTGCTCAATCCATTTTTCTAAAAGGAGGCTTTGTTTTTCGTATTGTCGGCAAACATCGCAGAGAATTTTGTGTAGGTTTAGCTGTATGCCTTCCGTAGCAGAAAGTTTGAAAATGATTTTCTTCTCTATCAATTCGCTTGCTTTTTGGCAGGAAAGGAATATTTTTTTCATACTGCTCATTGTTTTTTGAACCAATTATTTTCAATACAACTTCTCAGGTGTAGCTTTGCTCTGTGGAGCAGCTGCCAATAGTTCGTAGCAGAAATAGCTAAATCCTGACAAATGTCTTTGCTTTTTTTCTCTTCCAAAAATTTTAGTTTAATGCACGCCCTAAACTGTTCGGGTAGCTTTTGTAGGCATACTTCTATTTCGTGGTTAAAAAGTGGGTTGTCTAAGAGATTTTCGCTTTCACCTTCCCAATTTCTTGGTTTGCTTTCTTTGCGCCAATGCTCACTTCCATCAAAAAAACCTTCTAAAAAATCAATGGAAACATATTTTTGCGAAGCCTGATGTATCGTTTTTTTATAATAATCGGCAATTTTATTTTTTAGAATGCCCATGAGCCATGTTTTTGGCTGACTTTTTCTATCAAACTTGTGCAGGCTTTCTGCGGCTGCCAAAAAAGTGTCTTGCACCAAATCTTCCGCCAGCATTTTATCAGAAGTTTTGTGCAAAGCCCACATATACAGGTCTTTGGTATATAGATTTATCCATTTTACCAATTCGTCAGTCCATTGCATTTTTGTATGTTTTAATATAAGTAAGTTTAAAAATACTGTCCAATGCCAAAAATAAAGCCACTTCCCACTCCTTTTATACCCCAGCCATAGTCCAAACGCAAGATGACATCGTGTGCTTTTTTGTAAATCAGACGTGCGCCCAAGCCCGCAAACACGAGCATATTGTCTGTTCTTGCCATATCAGATAGTTTGCCGCCCGACTTTCGCCAAGTTCCCGAATCACAGAATGTTACCACCTGAACGCCCCACGTATTATTTTCCCAGAGAGCCTGTCGGTACTCCACATTTATGACAAAAGAAGCTGTTCCTCTGTCTATTCTATTGCCAATTCCTCTGATATTATAGTAGCTATCTAAAACAAATGGTGCTAAAAACACATTGGTATTAGACGAAATGCCTATTCTGTGCCGTATTGCCAAATTGCCTTTGAAAGCAAGAGTTTTGAAAATGCGTATATCGTTGAAAATAGAAATAAAGGGGATTTGGTCATTTAGCTCATAAGTTCCCACGATATTGAGCGTATTAGCCCAGCCATTCAAGTAAAAACTATTGTAATTAAGATAGTTAAATTTATGAGTGGTTTTGAGAGAAACTTTCTCTTGCGTAAAAATTTCAGGACTATCTTTGTACATATTTGGCATTGTGTGTGTAAATTCCTCATTGATAAAGCCAAGTCCTATTTCCAATTCATTGCGATTAATTTCAAAAGCATAGCTTGTAGAAATTTCGGCATTTAGGTTGGTGTAGTTATAATACTGATTGCCAGATGCGAAAGGGAAAGGTTCTAAAAATGACCATTTTCTAAGCCAATAATTCAATCCCCACGATTTGAAAACCAAAGGAAAACTTTGCCTGAGATAAAAAGAATGCCTATCGTTATATTGATAAAAAAGCACCGTTTTGATGCCTTTTCCTCTGCCGTTTTCGTCCAACAAGCCGAGCCTAAACCAGCTATTGCCCTGTGTAGAACCAAACTCCAAAATAGGGAGTAATGTTTGTATTTCTTTGCAAATAAATTTGACAGTCGTATCTGCTCCGTCTATGATTAGCTCGTGATGCACTTCGCTAAAAAGTCGGGTGTTCTTGATGAGTTGAGTCGCTGATGAAAGATAAGCTGCATTGAGCTTTGCCTCACCTGTCCAGCCAATAAACTTAAGTAAATAAGCTGATTGTGTTCTTTTTAAGCCATCAAATTGAACCTTTTGGGCATAGGAAACTGAGCAAAGGACAAGGCAACAAAATAGCAAATAGGCAAATTTCATTTCAAGGAAATTAAGTATGGATGCAAAGTTAATACAAAAAAACTTAAAATTACTGCCTTAGAAATTGCTTAAGAATAGGAATTTTTTTTCTCTTCAAAAAGACAACTATCGCGCACGCTACCAATACAATCACTGCCAAGATAAATAGCTGTCTGCCATTTATAGGCATATTTGAGGGTTTTCTTACCTTCAGTGGGCTTGCCATCAAAGTACGCTACGGGGTCATAGCCACCAATAGCCACACCATTTTCTATATTGAGGTTAGACTTTCTTTTGCTTGAGTTGTCTTGTGCTACCAATATAGGCAAGATGAGCAAAGAAAAGGCAACAATAAATAAAAATAAACTTAACTTTTTCATGTTTTAATCTTATCGGACAGTGAATGATTGAATTGCAATCACATATACGCAAAGATGTTGCGGCAGTCTAAACCCCAATGTCAGAAAGATGACATAATGACCATTTATTTTTTAAAATTCTTGTAATCTTTGTTGAATATTGAGGCGTAGCGAAATTGCTGTGTAATTCGTATTTATGTTTCTGCTCGCAAAGTCAGTTTGCTGATTTCTGATAATCTGCTTTACGTCAATGAATAGATTATGCTTTAGCTGATACGAAGCTGTTAAATCTATGAAAGTCAGGTTAGTAGCTACGCCTTGCCCTATTCTGTTGTCATATTCATTCATGCGCGTTAGGTTATCTGAGAGAATATCGCTACCCCAGTTTTTTCCGTCCCAATCTCTGCCCATTTTTGTAAGAAAACCTTTGGCGGTAAGGCTCAATTTCGGGATAGGCTGATAGCGAACTATAGCCAGTATCTCGCTGAAATTTGCCCCAAGCGGGTGCGCCAAAGGCTGACTGAAATGTGTATAGTTGGAGAGGCGAGGCTTGTCAAAGTGCGTGTAAGTGTATGGTCTGACCTGATTTAGCTCTACTTGCAAATCCAAATTAGGCACACCCAATACATCTATATATTTAAAGCCCAACTGCCAGCCTTGCTTATTTCCCCACCAGCCCTTGCCTGAAGTCATTTCGCTCACCACCAACTCATCTAAAATAAGCTGCCCGTATAGCTGCAAACCTTTGACTGCGTTCCACTTAAAGTCAATCCCTGCCAAAGAATTGTCTTGGCTACCAAACGCCTGCTCGATAGTGCGGTAGAAAATAACAGGGTTCAAATAAGGCAGTTCAAAAGAATCATTTTTGTAGTTGTCCTCCCTGCTAAAAGCTACCGACTCAAATACGCCAATATTGAAATTCTTGGTCAGATTTAGGCTCAAATGATGAAAAACAAGGTATTTTTTAGGGTAAATCCTATTTGTACCAAAAGACTCTGACGACATTTGGCTGTAAAGATTCGAGTAGTTGAACTTCCAAATCTTTGTGTTTAGCTTTAAAAAAGTATAATTTCCTGCAAAATCTGAAAGCTGTAGCGAGCGATAGCCCACGCCATAAGCGTTTTTATCTTGCCCAAACTGCAAGGAAATGTAGTTTTTGATGATGTCAAAAGTAATATAACCTCTTGCCGTAAAAAAATCTACACCATTATTAATGCTTGTGCCTGTAGGGTCTTTGTAGGTTTTCCAGAAATTTTCGTAGGGTACAGCCTGAAAATCGTTGATGAACTGCTGCGTATAAGAAGGAAAAATAGCCTGATTATCAGCTACATAAAAATAAAAACCTACCCTTCGAGCTATCATTCCCCGAAGCTCTACACCTCTTGTGTTGGTAAAAGGGTTGTTCTGACTGTTGCCATCGTTGCCGTAGCTCAAATGCAAGACAGGGTTTATATGAAAATCAAAATCCTTAGAAGTGTGATAATCAACATCTTTGACTCTAAAAAAATCTGCTTTAGTTTTGTAAAACTGTTTCCAAACCGCTTTTTTGCTTTTGTTGTCCAAGCTATCCGCCCATTCCGAATTGTCGTTGAGCAGGTAGAGCAGGTTGAACTTATCTACCTCCGACCAGCCCGACCGCAAAATCAGCGAATCAGCCAATGCAGCAACTCCTCTACGGCTGTACGGCTTGCAAGCAGTAAAAAGATGCTCGGCAAAAGAGCCTTTTTTAATTTCATACCTATCTACAAGATGATAATAATCTGTATTAAAAGGAACAAAAGTGCTTTGTGCTTGCAAATTGGCAAAGTACAAAAATAGAAAGGAAAAAAATAAGGACTTTTTTAGTTTGTGTATTTTTGAGTTCATCTCTGTTAAGATTTATTAAAAGATATATAGCGCACAAAATTAATAGCATTTGAACTTTACATACGACAAATATTCTCAAAATATCTTGGATTTCGGGCTAAAATCTCAAATAAAATCGAATGCTTGCTAATGCAACTGCTAAAAATCTTAGAAATATGTACGAAAGTGAACACTATTTTAATAAAATCGTACACTTTGTAGAGGTGCATAAAATTGATTTTTTATATAAATAACTGATTGTTAGTTTATTAGGTGTTTTGGCATATCGTTTGGCTAATAGAAAAACATCTAAGAAATATTTTTAAGACTTAAAAGTAAACTTAGTAAAAACTTTATTAATTAAAAAACAAAAAAATGGACAGTGGTAGTAGTAGTCAAAACTTTATTGACAGTATTTTAGTAAAAGTTTTAATTTTGGTAGTTATGTTCTCGTCAGTAATATTCGCTGCAAAAGCAAATGATGACAAAGAGAAGCCAAAAAAAGAAACAAAAGTGGTTTTAAATACAGAAGAAATGGTGTTCTTCAACGCAATTATTGGTGAGTTAGCACAGAAAGCAAGTGATGCAATCGCCAACACCTTACAACATCAGACGCAAATAATTAAGGTAATTGACGCAAGTGGGAAGGTAGTTTTGGAAACTTCAGAACTAAAAAATGTACCAACAAACGCTGAAAAGCTGATGAATCAAGGCAAAATAGCATTTTATATTGTGAATTTATAGGTTGATATGTTTTAATTGTTGTAGCTAAAAGCTACTCTCTATGAGGGTAGCCTTTTCTTTTTTATAAGACCAAGCCCCAATGAGCATAAAATTATTGTAATTTTTACAAAAAAATACCTTCCTTTGCCAAAAAATATAACAAAATCTAATGCAAGCCTTACATTTTTATAAAACATCATTAAGAAATCTTAAAAGCACGAATATGAACCTTTCAGAAAGTTCATATCGCACTATTTTCGAGAATTTACTGAACGAAACCATACAGGAAGCAAAGGCGAAAGTTAAAGTTTTTCAGGAAATTACTAAAAAAGAAGAAAAAAATATACTAATCCCCGATTTTACCTGCATTTCTGCCGAAAATTTAGGGACAGTAGGCTTTGTAGAAACAAAAAGTGATGGTTTTGACATAGAAAATTATGTAGAAAGTGAGCAAATTCAGAAGTATAGGGCTGTTTGTGATAATATTTTATTGACCAACTACACGCAATTTATTTGGCTTCACCAAGATTATAAACTCATTGCAAACCTCGAACAAGAGCAAGAACTAAGTATTTTACTCCATAATTTTTTTGCACAAGAACCACAAAAAATACATGAGCCAAAAGTTTTAGCGGAAAATTTGGCTCGATATAGCAAAGCATTGAAAAGTGAGCTATTGCTCGAAATTCAAAATAGCATCGCGGAAAACAAAGGCGAAAAATCTGTTTTATATGGCATTTATTTAGTTTTTCATGCCTCGCTTTTTGGTATTAGCTATGCCGAGTTTGCCGATGCTTTTGCCCAAATGACTGCCTTCGGATTTATGATAGCCAAATTAAATAATCCTGAACAGATTATCACGCTGCAAAACGTACGCAAGGCTATTCCTACTTCATTTGGCTTAATCAAAGAATTGCTGAGATATGTCGAAGATATTACAGACAAAAAAACAAATGCAGAACTCTATGTAAGTCAGTTGCTCGGTTTGATGAACAATATGCACGTAGAAACCATAGAAAGAGAACTTTTTATTCGCAAGAAGCAAATTATTAGTACCGCAGGGCAAGAACATACGCAATACATTGACCCTTTTGTCTATTTTTATGAGGATTATTTGGGTGCTTATGACAAAGATTTACGCAAAGCAAAAGGTGTTTATTATACACCCATGCCCATTGTAGCTTTGATTATTAGGCTGATAGACAAGACTTTACAAGAAAATTTTGCTATTCCAAAAGGAATTGCCGACAAAAATGTAAATGCCTTAGATTTTGCTTGTGGTACAGGAACTTTTATGGTAGAATATGCAGCACAGGCACTGAACAAGCAAAGCAAAGATTTGCAAAAACCTGCCATTCAACAAAGATTATTGCCAAATCTCTACGGTTTTGAGTATTTGGCAGCACCTTATACGGTAGCTATTTTGAAACTTTCGCAGTTTTTAAAGAAAAATTATGACTATGTTTTGTTGGAAAATGACAAAATTAACATAAAACTTACAAACACTTTGGAAGATGCACAAATACAAAGTAGTTTTTTATTTCCAAATATTACCCAAGAAATGCATGATGCCAACAAAATTAAAAAACAGGAAATTTTGGTGGTTATGGGAAATCCGCCTTATTCAGTAAGTTCTGATAACAAAAACAAGTATATTTCTGATTTGGTACAATATTATAAAAGTGCAAAAAACGAAGCAAATCGAGATAAAAGTCTTAATGCGTTGAGTGATGACTATATAAAATTTATACGATTTGCCCACAATAAAATGGGCAAGCAAAGCAAAGGAATGATAGGAATTATTAGCAACAATTCTTACCTCGATGGCATTGTGCATAAGACCATGCGTGAAAAATTGCTTGCCGATTTTGATAAAATTTATGTAATTAATTTGCATGGAAATTCGTTGAGGAAAGAAGGCGATAAAAACGTATTCGATATTCGTGTAGGCGTATGTATTACGCTGTTTGTGAAATTGGAAAAACGCCTTGAAACCGACAAAAAAGAGGTTTATTATTACTCAACCTTAGAAAATAACTTGATTAGTCGGGAGCAAAAATTTCAATTTACTGAAAAAATTTACGAAAAATTAGCAGAAAATAGCATAGCAAACAGTCTTTCGTGGACAAAATTAAAACCACAAAAACCTTACTTCTTTTTTGTTCCAAAAGACCTAAGCCAACAGAAAAAATATGATAAATTTTGGAGCTTGAAAGATATTTTTGAGGAAAAAGGCATTGGTTTTTCTACGGATAAAGACAATTTATTTGTAAATAAAAATAGAAAAGAATTGATAAAAAGTATCAAAAACATTTTTAAATTAGATACCAATTCTCTCAATAAATTTGATGTAAAAGACACAAGCAGATACCGTTTACTTAGTAAAATTCAAACTAAGGAATTTGATGAAACGCAAAT
>Ga0163144_10029456_pt1 | contig 10540 bp, 8 predicted proteins | sample OliLak19BULKMAT1_FD_123175 | JGI IMG/M metagenome (GOLD analysis project Ga0163144, IMG submission 123175) | Freshwater microbial mat bacterial communities from Lake Vanda, McMurdo Dry Valleys, Antarctica - Oligotrophic Lake LV.19.BULKMAT1 | ecosystem: Environmental > Aquatic > Freshwater > Lake...
GGCCGCTGCAAGTGACGCGCGTGCCATTCCGCTTGTCGCGCGCGCGCCTTCGCGGGCGGTGAGGTCGGCGGAGCGCGTGTGAGCTGGGCGTGAGCTCGGCGCTCAGCGCGGCTCAGCGCGTGAGCGCCGTGAGCCAGGCGAGGCGCGCCATGGCGAGCGGGTCGATCGCTTCGGCGCGTCGACGTGCTTCTTCGGCGCTCGCGGCGTCGCCGAGCGCAGTGAAGACGATTGACGCTGTGCCGTGCAGCTCGGCGCTCGAGAACAGCGTTGCGCGCATTGGCGCGAGCACATCGCGCGCGTCCGTGAGGCGATGCGCTTTCACGTACGCCTGCGCGAGCTTCACCGTCTGCTCGAGACCGGGGCGGAGCGCGTGGTCTCGCTCGGCGAGCTCGAGGGCGCGCGCGGGATCGGACTCGAGGTGCAAGAAGTGGTCGACCGCGTGGCCGGTCGCCGCCTCGGGGAAGCGCGCGAGGCGCTCTTCGTGGAGCGCGCGGGCGCGTGCGATGAAGCTCTCGGCGAGGAACGGATCGTCGCCGTCGCGCAGCAGCCCGGCGAGGCCATCGAGATGCTCGGGGTGGCCTGGCACCGCGGCGAGCTGCTCGTAGATCGCGCGCGCTTCCGTCGCGCGGCCGAGCAGATCGAGCGTACGCGCGCGGTGCTCGGCGATGAGCCACCAGCCGGGCAGATCTTCTTCGGCTTCGTCGAGATCGCGCAGCGCGGCGGCGAACTGCCCGCGATCGAGCTCGAGCTGGGCCAGCTGCACGTGCGACCACGCGGTGAACTGCCCGCGCGGCGCTTGATAGCGGCGGAACGCGTCCTCGAGCCGATCGCGCGCCTGCGTCATCGCGCCGGAGCGCCACGACAGCTGCGCGACGGCGAGCATCGTGCCCGAGGTCGGCTCGAGCGCCTCGGCCGCGTAATACGCCGTGCGCGCATCGGCGAAGCGCCCGGTGAGCATCGCGAGATCACCTTCCATCATGGCGATGGCGGTGCGTTCGCTCGAGTCGAGAAAGGGCCGTGTCTTCCAGAGGGCGAGATCCGCCTCCGCCTGCGGCACACGATGCAAAGTGAGCGAGAGCCGTGCGCGCGCGGGGTACGGACCGCTGAGCCCCGGCGCGATGGCGAACGCCTTGTCGAGCGCGGACTCGGCGTCGGCGTAGCTGTCGTAGTCACCGGTCAGCTGCGCGCGCCCGCGGTACATGCCGGCGAGCGCCTCGTATTCGAGCGAGGAATTGTTCGGCGCAGTGCGCGCGGTCTGCCAGCGCAACATGCGGTCCGATTCGGCGACGGCGGCGGCGTAGTCGAGCGAACGATCGCGCGGTCGGTATCCGGCAGCGGCGATTGGCGCGACCGCGCTGCGCCGGACCATCTCCTCGGCGCGCTCGGCGTCACGCGCCGCGAATACGCGCCGGCGCGCGACGAGATACACCGACAGTGCGGTCGCGATGAGGCCGAGGAACACGAGCACCATCACGCGGCCGCTCACGCCTCGGGGCGGCTTGGACGCGGCGCGCGGTGCGGTCTCGGGCATCTCGTTCGGCTGTGGCGAGCTCATTTGGGCGCTGTCTCCTACCACACGGCAAACCACGTGGCGTGACGCGGCACACGACGCACTGCGCACTGCCTGAAAAAACGAACGCCCCCCCAGCAGTGCTGGAGGGGCGTCCTCGAGTGTCACGCTGCCGAGCGAAGTTGCCTCCGCTCAGCCGAGTGGAACGACCACGTGTTCAGGGAACGTTGTGGGGCGACGCGACGAACGGGAACGTCGTCGAGAAGGCCTTGTCGTTCGCGGCCGGGTTCAGCACACCGACGAGCGTGGTCGGCGTGCAAGCCGCACCGCCGCAGCCCGTCGTCGAGCTGAGGTCGAGCAGAATGACCGAGAGGGTCACGTCGATGACCGGATCCGCGAGCCTGCGGCCGTTCGGGAAGCCTGCCGCCGCGTCGGTGTTGATCTGCAGGGTGTCGGGGACGACCAGGCTGACGACCGTCGGGCCGCCTGCGCCGACCGTCTGCTCCACGCAGATCGGGAACATCGCGCCCGTCGCCATCGAGCACGGCCTCAGCGTGGCGCCCATGATGTCGTCGTCGAGCGCGGTGTGCAGCGCGCCGAGGCTGCCGAGGAGGTCACCACCGAACGCTAGGAGCGCGTCCTCGGCGGGCGTCGCCTGGTTGTACGCGACCTTGCGCGCGGTCGGGATGAGTGCGGTCGCGACGGCGGGCATGCCCATGCGATCGAACTGCGTGTAGGTCGCCGGTGCACCCGTGCGGAAGTCGTATGCCAGCGCTGCGCCACAGACGCCGCCGCCCGTTGCGCCCGCGTGCGCACAGTGCATCGCCGCGTCGCCGATCGAAACGGTCGCGTGGTACAGGCGGCACTGAACGGTGTCGCCATCGGTGGCACCGATGGTGCCGGTGGCCGGCAGGACCTCGCAGGCGCGCAGGCACGCGTCGGCATCGGGGTACTGCTGGTTTGCGCCGGTACAGCTGCCCTGGATCAGGCCGCAGTAGGCTTCGCAGACCGTGCCGCAGACTCCGCCGCCGCTGAGACCCGTGTGGGGACAGTGCGTGGCCGGGTCGGTTGCCGCGACGCCGCCGTGGTAGAGGCGACAGCCGAGCGTGTTGCCGTCCATCATGCCCGCGGTGCCGGCCGGGATGGCCGCCGTCGTGCATTGCGTCATGCACTCCGCCATGTCCGCGTATTGCGCGTTCGCAGCGGTGCAGTTGGTCGTGACGAGCGTGCAATACGCCGCGCACGTGAGGCCGGGCGCAGTGCCCATGTCGACGTCGCCGCCGGCATCGATGTCCGTCGTGTTCATGTCGACGTTCATGTCGCGCATGCCGCCATCGACTGGCGGTGGCGGGGGCGGTACGTCGTCGTCGCCGCAGCCGAGCGCGGTGCCGGCGAGTGCGAGGGTGAGTCCGAGGAGGAAGATCTTCTTGGTCATGGCGTCACCGTCCCGGACGAAACCCACACACGGAGGGTACCCGTCGTCGCCGAAGCGGTCGGGAACTGGAGCGCGATGGCGGTCGTGTTCTTGCCCGCGAAGAAGTCACGCGTGGGCATGAACGCGAGCGTGCCCGTCATCGTCGTCGCCTTGAAGCCGTCGAGGTCGAAGAAGAACGGGTCGTCGCGCAGGCCGACATACGCCTTCACGGCGCCCTGGGTGATGAGGCTCTCGACCGGTCCGACGACCGGCGATGCGACGCCCGGGATGCCCGACGCCTGGAAGCCCCAGCGGCCGGCGCTCGCGGTGCCGAAGCGGACCTGGATGGTGTGCTCGTCGGCGAGATCGGCGTCGTTGCTGATGTGGATCAGGAACTGCGTGTCGCGGCTGTAGACGCCTTCGGTCCCGGCGGTGGCGCTCGGTGCGGTCGGACCGCTGTAGGTCACGATGATGTTGGTGTTCGGGCCGTCGTGCCACGCGTAGACATCGTCGATGTCGGCGGCGGGGTTGTCGGTGGCGCCGCCCGCAGCGACGGTTCCCGGCGGGTCATTGTGATCGGCTGCGTCGGCGGGCTGGGTCGTCGCGAGGACGAAACCACCTGCTGCTGCGCCGATCGCCACTGCTGCTCCTACGAGCAGCTTCAAGCGATTCCTCATTCGATTCTCCTTTGGCAGTTCCCCATCGCGCACGGCATGAGCGCCGGGCGGACCGCGTCGGTACGACGTCGAGTGACGTTGGGATCGGTCCCTCCCCATAGGATGAGACCCCGAACGGCGGATGATGCCGGCGTTTTCCCGTGGGCGCTAGCTTGCAGCCACGGATTTTCGCGATGTGGCGCAACGCCGCGGCCCTCGCAACGATGGAATTTGCGCTTGATTCGTCGGATCTGCCGCTACTCGAGGGTCGAGCCGCTCACCATCGGGTCGCCATCGGCGAGCACGAAGATGCCCGGGTAGCCGCTGGTCTCAAAGCCCTCGCTTGGATTGCTGCGCAGCACCGAGTCGCGGATGACGAGCGAGCCGCTGCGATCGTTGCTGACGAAGAAGATGGCGCCGCCGCCTTCGTTCGCGTGGTTGTCGTGCATCGCGACGCCGCAGAGCGTGAGCGTGAAGGTGTTGCCGTCGTTGTAGATCGCGCCGCCGCTGCCGCCGCCCGGCGTGCCCGCGCGCATCGGGTTGGCGCCGTTGCCGATGGCGCGGTTGTGGCTGAACAAGCTGTTGATCACCGTGTACGAGACGCCGATGCTGCTGAGTCCGCCGCCGTTCGAGCACTCGTTGCCGAGCGCCGCGCTGCCGCCGAAGGTGCTGTCGACGACGTACACCGGCAGGCCTTGCGACTGGCTCAGCACGCGCACCGCCGCGCCGCCGAGATCGGGTCCAGCCGGATCGCAGACGTTGCGAAAGAAGCGCGAATGCAGGATGCGCACGCGCCCGCCGCGCACGAAGATCGCACCACCACCGCCGCCCTCCGTGTCGTCGCCGGTGGAGTTGCCGTCGACGAAGGTGAGGTTCTGCACGGTGAGCCGCGGATGATCCTGATCTTGGCAGTGCGAGGTCGTGAAGCGCTGCGCTTCGTCGCAGGTGTTCATGTAGAGGATGCGGTGCGCGCCGCCGCCGCTCAGCGTCACCAGGTTGCCGCCGTCGATGACGATCTCGGGCGTCGAGTCGTTGAAGATCTTCGCCGTGCGATCGAGCGTGATCGTCGTCGGCGCGCTGCCGCAGTCGAAGGTGATGATGCCGCCGAGCGCGACCGCATCGACGAACGCAGCGCCGGTGCAGCTCGCCGCCGTGCCAGTGCCGACGACGCGCGTGGGCGCGGACGTGTCGGCCTGGTCCGCTTCGGGCGGCACCGCGCAGGTGCCATCGGGATTGCCGGCCGGTGGACCATCGGTCGGCAGCGGCGTCGAGAGATCGCGGCGCACCGGCGGCGCATCGACAGGCGGGCTCGTCGCATCGCGCGCGGTGGAGGCGTCGGCGGACGTCGCCGCGTCGGAGCCGCACGCGACGAGAGCAGACGCGACGAGAGCAGACGCGAGGACGAGCATGAGCGCGCGTGAGAGAGAAGTACGGGCCATCGGTCCACGGTCTCACGCCAGCGCGCAGCGCCGCAATCGCTGCGCGCGAGCAGCACGCGCCCACGATGCGCTACGGAGGGCCGCCACCGAGGGACGCGACAGAGATGTCGCAGACGCGCTGCGTGCGGCGCGCATTTTCGCCGTGCTACGCGCTCTGCCGCGCGTGGTACGTCGCGTGCTACGCGCCAAGCCATGCTGGCACGTACTCGCACAGTGTTCGTCGGTTGTCTTTTGGCTGGATGCGTCTTGGTGGGCTTCGTCGGCGCGTGCGCGGGCGATCCTAGTGGTCGCGATGGCCCAGCGCCTTCGCTCAGCGATGGCGGCATGTTCTTCTTCGATGGCGGCGGTGGCGGCGCACGTCCCGACGGAGGCGGTGTGCCGATCGATCTTGGCCCACCGGAGGTCGAAGAGCGGCGCGACTTCGAGACGCCGCGCGCTGGCGCACGCTACGTGTACGTCGCCAATCCGCGGCGCGACACGGTCGCTGTGATCGACTCGACGACGCTCGCGATTCGCAGCGTCGAGGCGGGCGATGGGCCGACTTATCTCAGCGCCGTTCCGGGACGTGATGTTGCGATCGTGCTCAACGTGGGCTCGGACGACGCGACGATCTTGCGCACCGACGCGAGCGGCACGCGCACCCAGACGCTGCCGGTCGTCGAGGGCACCAACGCCGTCGCCGTCGCGCCCGATGGGCGTCACGCGATCGCGTGGCTCGACACCTCCGTCGCGGGCTCCGGCATCGGCACCGGCAGCTTTCAAGACATCACGCTGCTGCGGCTCGACCGCACGCTCGACGGCACGCTCGAGGACACCGCGGTGAACCTCACCGTGGGCTTTCGTCCGCTCGAGGTCGTCTTCGCGCAGGACGGCTCGACCGCGTTCGTCGTCACCGAAGACGGCATCTCGGTGGTGCGCTTCGCCGACATCACCACGCCGACGATCGTGCCGCTGCTGCTCATCGACGACGCGACCTCGTTGTTCGCGCGCGACGTCTCGATTACCGGCGATGGGCGCTACGCGCTGGTGCGCACCGAGGGCGAGAGCGTCGTGCGGCTGGTCTCGCTCAGCGACGCGACGGTGACGACGATGGACGTCGGCGTGCCGATCAGCGACGTCGATCTCTCGCCCACCGGGACCTTCGCGCTCGTCGTGCTGCGCGAGACCTCGACGCTGCTGCGCATCCCGCTGCCGAGCGGCTTCAGCGATCCCGACAGGATCGTCGCGACGACGTTCGCTGCCGAGACGTTCGGCTCGGTCACGATCACGCCCGATGGCCGGCGCGCGCTGCTCTACACGACGGCGACGCCGGTCGAGCGGCTGATCGTCGTTGATCTCGACGCGGCCGCCGCGGAGCCGCCGCGCATCGTGCGGCTGCGTAAGGCCGTGCGCGCGGTCGGCGTCGCGCCCGATGGCACGACGGCGATCGTCATCCACACGCGCATCCCGGGAGATCCGAGCGATCCGGGCATCGACCTCGACACGCGCATCGATCGCTCGTTCGGTTACACGATGCTCGATCTGCGCAGCGGCTTCGCGAAGCTGCAGATCACCGAGGCCGAGGTCGGCCCGCTCGCGCTCTCGCCCGATGGCGCCTACGCGTTCACGTTCTTGCGCAACGACGCGGCGAGCGTGCGCGTGCTGCAGCGCATCGCGCTCGCGTCGTTCATCGTCGACGACTACGCGCTCGGGAGCGCGCCGCTGTCGCTCGGGATCGTGCCGGAGACGTCGCGCGCGTTCGTCGGTCAGCTGCATCCGGAGGGCCGCATCAGCTTCCTCGAGTGGGCGACCGGCGACCTCGTGTCGGTGACCGGCTTCGAGCTCAACGGGAGGATCAGCGAATGACCCGCGCATGGCAGCTCGTCACGCTCGCCGCTGTCGTCGCGCTCGGAGCGACGTCGTGCGCCGAGCGCGCGAAAGAGTTCGACACCGCGATGAGCGTGTTGCCGCCGGTGGCGCTCGGCGCGTCGCTCGTCTACGTCGACTCATCGGTGCAGACCGCTTACGTGCTCGATGTGACGCGGCCCGAGGCGGCGCCGCGTGAGGTCGCGCTCGGTCGGGGCGCGTCGTTCGTCGCGCGGCGCAACCAGCACGACGAAGCGCTGGTGTTGTGCCGCGGTGAGCGCGGCGGCGTCGGCGTCGATCCGCAGGCGTCGTCGCTTACCGTCGTCTCAGGCACCGCTGGCGCGGCACCGCGTACGTACGTGCTCGGCAGCCCGTTCAACGCGATCGCGCAGACGCCCGATGGCGCGCGCGCGATCGTGCACTTTCGCACCGGTGAGGGCCTCGCGGGGCTGCTGTTCAATCCGAACGAGATCGCGATCGTCGACCTCGAAGCAGAGCCCTCCGCGACCAATCCGGTGCGCCGCACCGTGCGCAGCTTCGGCGGCGTGCCGAGCGCGGTGTTCTTCTCTCCATCGATGGCGCTCGCCGAGGGGCCGCGCACGCTCGCGGTGATCTTGTCGGACGCTTACGTCACGCTGCTCGACGTCGACAACGCCGATCGCGCAGAGATCACCGTGCCGCTCGCGCTGCCCGAAGATCCGCGCGCGGTGCTGCCGGTGCAGGTGCTGTTCGACCCGGACGACCCGACCGTCTACGTCCGCGCCGTCGCGTCCGACGACATCTTCGCGCTGCGGCTCCAAGAGGTGCCCTCCGCTGAACGCGCGGGCAATGACTTCCGTCCGTCGCTGACGCAGCTCGCCGTCGGCAGCCGGCCCAACGACATGGCGCTGTTCGACGCGGGCGATGGAAAGCGCCTGATCGTTCCATCGCGCGCCAGCCGCAACGTCTCGATCGTCGACGCACGCTCGAGCAGCGTGACGACCATCGCGCTCGATGTGCCCGCCGATCGCGTGCTGGTGTTCGACGCGACTGCGCCGGGCGATCCGGAGCTGAGCCCGCGCGCGCTGCTGTTCACCGCGGACGGCTCGGCGTCGTCGATCAGCTTCGTCGATCTCGTCGACATCGAAGAGCGCCGTGGCCGCAACGTCGAGACCCGCGCCATCGGGCGACCGATCGTCGGCGCGCTGCCGCTCCTCGCGCGCGGTTTGCTCGTGCTGCAGCACTCTTCATCGACGGGCGCGCCTGGCCTCAGCTTGCTCGATCTCTCCGCGCGTACGTCCGCGCCGATCTTCGCCGACGTGCCGCTCGAGAACGCGAAGTTCGGCGCCAACGAGACGCGCATCTTCGTGGCGCCGAGCTTCGGCGCGCGCCTCGGCTTCCTCGATCTCGGCACCTTCGTGCCCGGCGAGGTGCGCCTCGACGCGAGCATCACGGCGGTCCTGCCGCTCGCCGACGCGCCGATCGTCGCGGTGATCCACGGCGACCTCGCCGGTCACGTCACGCTGCTCGACGCGAGCGATCCGCGGCGCGAGACCGCGCGCTCGGTGCAGGGCTTCTTGTTGTCCAATCTGCTCGCGCGGGGAGACGAATGATGCGTGCGCTGTCCTTGTTCGTTTTCGCGCTGACTACGCTGCTCGGCGCAAATCACGCGGCGGCGCAGGTGCCCGCGCAGCCGTCCGCGCAGCCTTCTGCGCAGCCTTCTGCGCAGCCAACACCGCAGCTCGTTCCGCCAGCGCCGGTCGACGGCGCACCACCGCAGAACGCGATGCAAGCGCCGCAGAGCGCACCGCCGCAGAACGCGATGCAAGCGCCGCAGAGCGCGCCGCCGCCGAACGCGCCCGCACAAACGGCACCGCCGCAGGGCTGGGTGGCTCCGCAAGCCGCGCCAACGGTGGCTTCCGAGCGCGCGCCGTTCGACGAGTCCGACGGCGAAGAAGGCTACGAAGACGTGAGCGTGCCAATCGGCCTCGCCGGACGACTCGCGATCAACGCGACGCTCGATGTCCTCTGGTACCTCGACACGGCGAACGACGCGTTCGCGCGCTCGCGCGGATTGACGTCGGGCGGGTTCTCCGTCGCGCTCACGACGCTCGATCTCAGCCGTCAGCTGCTGCTCGACTTCGGCCTCGGCTGGCGCACGGAATCGTCGCAGACGGTCGTGCTGCAGGCGTTCAATGCGCTCTACGAGTCGCACGCGACCTACGTCGACGCGACGCTCCGCTTCGAGCTGACGCCATGGTTCGTGCCGCGCGCCCGCGTCTCGGCGGGGCTCCAATATCTGTCGGCGACGCTCAGCAACAATGTCGGCAGCAGCCCGCTCGATGGCGGCGCGTTCGCGTTCGTCAGCAGCGTCGGCGCGGGCGTCGAGCTGCTCGGGCGCCTCGGCGCAGGCCTCACCTCGCGCGAGTCTCGGACCGCCGCGCTGACGCTCGCGCTGATCGTCGAGGGTGGGCTCGTCGTCGGCACGAACACCTCGCTCACCGTCACCCCGCGTGAGCCTGTCGATGACGAGGTGGCCGCGGATCGCCTCCCCGTCGTCGGCACGAACATCGGCTCGCTCGGCGGCGTCGCTCCGTATTTGCGCATCTCCGGCGCGCTGCGCTTCTGAGCCGGCGCTGGCGTCTGACCGCGCGGCACTTCTGACGGCGCTGCGGAGCAACGCGCTCTTCGGCGGCAGACTTCGCGCTCTCGTTGCCGCGCCGCCATGTGAGTGCGATCGTCACGCCTCATGGCTGGCCTCCTCGAACACGTCACACGGCTCTCAGTGCAGCGACGTCACGGATTCACCAGTCAGCACGTCGCGACGTCCGCGGGCGCGCTGCACGTCCTCAGCAGCCCGCGTCGCGCCGGGCCAACGCTCGTCTTGCTGCACGGGCTGAGCGCGGCGGGGACGAGCTATTCGCCGATGCTGCCCTATCTGCTGGGGCGCGTCGGGCGCGTGATCCTGCCGGATCTGCCGGGCCACGGCTTTTCCGCGACGGCGAGCGGGCTCGACGCAGATCGCGTGCACACCGGGCTCACCGAGGCGCTCGACGCCGTGCTCGACGAGCCGGCTTTCGTCTTCGGCAATTCGCTCGGCGGCTACGTCGCCACACGCTTCGCGCTGGCGCGACCCGAGCGCGTCCGCGGACTCGTGCTCGCTTCGCCCGCCGGCACACCGTCGACGCGCGCCGAGCTCGACGAGATCCGGCGCATCTTCACGGTGCGCTCACACCGCGACGGGCTCGACTTCGTCGATCGCCTTCTGGCGCGTCCAGATCCGCGGCTGCGCCACGTGATCGCGCTACTGCTGCGGCGGCGCTTCGCCGATCCGGCGCTGCAGCGGATCCTCGCGGCGGTCGAGCCGGAGACCGGCATCGACGCGCACGAGCTGGCGTCGCTGCGCGCGCCGACGCTGCTCGTTTGGGGCGCACGCGATCGCATCTTGCCGGAGCGCCACCGCGACTATTACCGCACCCACCTGCCCGAGCAGACGCGCGTCGAGACGCCCGCGAAATATGGGCACTCGCCGCACCTCGACAGCGCGCGCGCAACGAGCGCACGCGTCCTCGACTTCATCGACGAGATCGTCGCCCGCGATCGCGCGCAGTAGCGCGGGCCTCGCGCGTCGACTCACGAGGGCTCGAGATCGACGACCTCGACGATGGCCTCTGCAGCGTGCGACTCGCCCGCCGGA
>Ga0163144_10029457_pt1 | contig 10540 bp, 5 predicted proteins | sample OliLak19BULKMAT1_FD_123175 | JGI IMG/M metagenome (GOLD analysis project Ga0163144, IMG submission 123175) | Freshwater microbial mat bacterial communities from Lake Vanda, McMurdo Dry Valleys, Antarctica - Oligotrophic Lake LV.19.BULKMAT1 | ecosystem: Environmental > Aquatic > Freshwater > Lake...
GGCCGGCAACCTGCAGGGATCGGCTGGCGGCGGCTGGAGTTATGCCGGGCGCAACCTGCATTTCGGGGTTCGCGAGCACGCGATGGGAGCCATCGCGAATGGGCTGGCGGTGCATGGCGGCGTCATTCCGTTCACGGCGACATTCTTCACGTTCTCGGACTACATGCGCCCCGCGATTCGACTGGCGGCGCTGATGGAACAGGGAGTGATCTTTGTTTTCACCCACGACAGCCTCGCGGTGGGCGAAGATGGCGCAACGCATCAACCGGTCGAGCAACTGGCCTCGCTGCGTGCGATCCCAAACCTACTCGTCATCCGCCCGTGCGATGCGAACGAAACCACCGTGGCTTGGCGGGTCGCGATTGAGACACGAAATCGCCCGGTCGCTCTGGTGTTGACGCGGCAGGAGATTCCCACCCTGGACCGCACCCAATTTGCCCCGGCAGATGGTTTGCGGCGTGGGGCGTATGTTTTGGTTGATGCTCCCGAAGGCAAACCGAACCTCATCCTCATCGCGACCGGTTCGGAAGTCGGTTTGATCGTGGAAGCACGACAAAAATTACAGAAACAGAAAATTGCAGTGCGTCTCGTTTCGATGCCGAGCTGGGAGTTGTTCGAGACTCAATCCCAGGAGTATCGCGACTCGGTATTGCCACCGTCGGGTCGGGCACGGCTCGCGGTCGAGGCAGGGGTGACCCAAGGGTGGCATCGCTACATCGGAGATCGAGGCGATGTCATCGGCGTGGATCGCTTTGGCGCCTCGGCGCCGGGGTCAGTCGTAATGAGCGAATACGGATTCAGTGTCGAAAACATCTGCCAGCGCGCGCTGGCCTTGCTCGAAAGGGAACATGTCTGAGCACCCGAACATCTTGCCAAAAACGCCAAAGCTAATCGGCCTCGCCGCCGATCACGGAGGCTATGAGTTAAAGGAATATCTGGCGGGGAAATTGCGCGAGGCTGGTCGTGATCCCCTCCGATCATAAATGGTTCCGCAATCTCGCCATTTCGCAGATCATCGTCGAAACGATGGAAAAACTCGGCATCGAGGTTCCCGAGCCAACCGCGAACATTGCCGCCATTCGCCGGAAATATCACGAGGCGGTTGGGCGGGCGAGGACGAAGAAAACGGGCGCCAAGAAATGAGGATAAAATGAAAACGAGCCCTTTAGCCGGGAAGCCGGCCGAGCCGTCGATGCTGGTCAACGTGCCCAAGCTCGTGACGGCCTATTATGCCGAAGTGCCCGATCCTTCCGTCCCGGCGCAACGGGTGGCCTTCGGCACTTCCGGGCATCGCGGTTCCTCGTTCAAGCAGGCTTTCAACGAATGGCACATCCTGGCGATCACACAAGCGATCTGTCTTTATCGCCAGGAAAAGAAGATTAACGGGCCGCTGTTTCTCGGCATGGACACGCACGCGCTCTCGGTGCCCGCGCTCGCCACGGCCTTGGAAGTTTTGGCGGCGAACGGCGTCGAGGTCATGCTCGCAGAAGGAGACGAATATACTCCGACCCCAGCCATTTCCTGGGCAATCCTGACGCACAATCGCGGACGCAAGGACGGCCTCGCCGACGGCATCGTCATCACACCGTCGCACAACCCGCCCCATGACGGCGGGTTCAAATACAATCCCCCAAACGGTGGGCCGGCGGATTCCGCCGTCACTGACTGGATTGGGACGAAGGCGAATAAAATCATCGAAGCCGGGCTCCAAGGCGTGAAAAGGATCCCTCTCGAAAGAGCACTTCGCGCGTCCACGACGCATCGGCACAACTACCTCAACGGCTACGTCAACGACCTTGGTAACGTGATAGACATGGAAGTCATCCGTGACTCGAAGATCAGTCTCGGGGTTGATCCGCTTGGCGGCGCCGGGGTTCACTACTGGGGACCAATCGCCGAGCGTTACGGGCTGAACCTGACAGTCGTCAACGACGCCGTTGACCCGACCTTCCGTTTTATGACGGTGGATTGGGACGGCCAGATTCGCATGGACCCGTCCTCGTCCTATGCAATGCAGCGATTGATAGCGATGAAGGACCGCTTTGACCTCTCTTTCGGGTGCGACACTGACCATGACCGCCACGGCATTGTCACCAAAAGCAAAGGATTGCTGCCGCCCAATCATTATCTTTCCGTCGCTATATTCTACCTCTTTCAACACCGGCCGAATTGGCGCAAGGAAGCGGCAGTCGGCAAAACGGTGGTGAGCAGCCAGATGATTGATCGCGTCACGGCGAAGCTTGGCCGGAAGCTCTACGAGGTTCCGGTTGGCTTCAAGTGGTTTGTGGATGGCTTGCTCGATGGGTCGCTCGGCTTCGGCGGCGAGGAAAGTGCCGGCGCGTCATTCTCCCGTCTGGATGGCAGCCTCTGGACGACGGACAAGGACGGGATCATCCCGGCTTTGCTGGCGGCGGAGATCACGGCCAAGATGGGCCGCGATCCCGGCGTCATCTACCAAGAACTCGCGCACGAGTTCGGCGAGCCGGTTTATGAACGCGTTGAGGCCCCAGCCACTCCGGAACAGAAGAAACTGTTGGCGAAACTCTCACCCCAGCAGGTTAAGCTCACCGAGTTGGCGGGCGAAAAAATTCAGACTGCGCTCACCGAGGCGCCAGGCAACGGAGCTCCTATTGGCGGGTTGAAAGTGGTGGCGGCCAACGGATGGTTCGCGGCGCGTCCGTCCGGGACTGAAAATATCTACAAGATTTACGCCGAGAGCTTCCGGGGAGCGGATCATCTACGCCGCCTCCTGGCGGAAGCCCAGACAACTATCAATGATGCTTTGGGAGCGTCTCCATAGTAGCTGGAGAGTCCGTCCGGGCTAAAACTAAAGGAGAAACTATGACCGAACATGCGCACGCCAGCCATTCAATATACAGCCCTCCACCCAAGGAAGTTGAGGGGTTCGATTCCCTTGCCGAGCTGGCCTTGGATCTGCACTGGTCGTGGAATCATGCGACCGACCAAGTATGGCGGCAGCTTGATCCCGAACTGTGGGAAATGACGCAAAACCCGTGGGTGGTTCTGCAGACCGTCGCGCGGGACAAACTCATGCACGTGTTGGCCGATCCGAAATTCCGCAAGAATATCGATGACCTGATACGAGACAAGCGTCAGGCGGTGGAGTCGCCCGCGTGGTTTCAGCAACAGCATCCGCAGTCTCCCTTGAAATGCGTCGCGTATTTCAGCATGGAATTTATGTTGAGCGAAGCGTTGCCCATATACTCGGGCGGGCTTGGCAATGTGGCGGGTGATCAACTCAAAGCCGCCAGCGATCTGGGCGTGCCGGTCGTCGGCGTGGGACTGCTCTACCAGCAAGGCTATTTTCGTCAGGTAATAGACAAGGATGGAGCGCAACAGGCGCTCTACCCGTATAACGACCCTGGACAGTTGCCGATCACGCCTTTGCGCCAGGCGAATGGCGAGTGGTTGCGGTTGGAAATCGACTTGCCCGGTTACTCGGTCTGGCTGCGCGCCTGGCAGGTTCAGGTCGGGCGCGTGAAGCTTTATCTGCTCGACAGCAATGATGCGGCGAACTTCCCCGCTCATCGCGGGATCACCAGCGAGCTGTATGGCGGTGGACCGGAGCTGCGTCTCAAACAAGAACTGCTCCTCGGGATCGGCGGCTGGCGGCTGCTGCGAGCCCTCGGCATCCAACCCGAAGTCTGTCACCTCAATGAAGGGCACGCGGCCTTCGCCACTTTGGAACGCGCCCGAACTTTCATGGAGGAAACCGGGCAGTCCTTCGAAGTTGCGCTGGCTGCGACGCGAGCGGGCAACCTCTTCACCACGCACACCGCAGTCGCTGCGGGCTTTGATCGTTTCACTCCGGCTCTCATCGAGCAATATCTCGGCGGCTATGCGGAGAAGAAACTCGGCCTGACTCTCCACGATCTGCTGGCCCTGGGCCGCCAAAACCCAATCGACCCGTCCGAAAGTTTCAACATGGCCTATCTGGCCATCCGCGGCAGCGGAGCGGTCAACGGCGTGAGTCGCTTGCACGGGAAAGTCAGCCGGCATCTCTTTGCTCCGCTCTTTCCGCACTGGCCGGCGGACGAAGTGCCCGTCGGACACGTGACCAACGGAGTCCACATGCCGACCTGGGACTCGGCGGCAGCGGACGAGCTTTGGACGGAAGCCTGTGGCAAAGAACGCTGGCTGGGAACGACGGAAAACCTGGAGCAGGACATTCGTCGCGTTTCGGACGCCAAGCTCTGGCAATTTCGCGTCGCCGCGAGCAAGTCGCTGGTGGAATTCGCCCGCGAACGATTATCCCGGCAACTGGCCACCTCCGGCGCGTCGCCCGAGGCGGTGGAAATGGCGAAACACTTATTTGATCCCGACGTGTTGACGCTCGGCTTCGCGCGGCGCTTCGCGACCTACAAGCGACCGAATCTGCTGCTGCACGACCCGGAACGATTGCTGCGCCTGTTAACCAATCCCCAGCGTCCGGTGCAACTCATCCTGGCGGGCAAAGCCCATCCGGACGATCAGGCGGGGCAGGCCCTGATTCAGGAATGGACGCATTTTATCCGGCGGCCCCAGGCCCGCGCACACGTGATTTTCCTCAGTGACTATGACATGCACTTAACCGGCCATCTGGTGCAGGGCGTGGATGTGTGGATCAACACCCCGCGACGACCCTGGGAGGCATGCGGCACGAGCGGCATGAAGGTGCTGGTGAATGGCGGAATCAATTTTTCAGAGTTGGACGGCTGGTGGGCCGAGGCCTATGCGGCGGACTTGGGATGGGCGATTGGTGATGGCGATGAGCATGACAACGATCCGGCTTGGGATGCTGCCGAAGCCGAAATGCTTTACGACCGGCTCGAAAATGAGGTCATTCCCGAGTTTTACGATCGTGATGCCGACGGAATTCCCGCCGCCTGGGTCGCACGAATGCGGGAAAGCATGGCGAAATTGACCCCGCGTTTCTCCGCCAACCGCACGGTGCGTGAATATACCGAGCAACACTACCTGACAACTGCGGCCGCTTACCATCTGCGCATTGCCAGTAAGGGTGCGACCGGCAAGCAAGTCGTCGAATGGCGGCACGGTCTGGATCAGAAATGGAGCAAGCTGCGCTTCGGCGAAGTGAAGGTGGAAACGAACGGCGAGCAGCACGCAATCGAGGTGCAAGTTTACCTCGATGACCTTGATCCGAATACCGTGCGGGTCGAACTTTACGCCGATGGCGTCAGTGGCGAATCGCCCGTGCGCCAGGAAATGAAACGCGTCCGCCAACTGGCCGGCGCAGCGGGCGGCGGTGTTTATAGTGCCACCGTGTCGGCGACTCGCCCGGCGCTCGACTATACTGCGCGAATCATACCATACCACGACGGCGTCGCAGTTCCCTTGGAAGCCGCGCACATCCTGTGGCAGCGATGATTCAACCGCGAAAGGTGGAAAGATGAAAAAAAGCGACCCAATGCCGGAGGCGAAAAGGCCGAAAGGAAGGCGACCGCCAAGCGGCCAGATGTCGTCCATATCATCAGGCCAAGCCGTCGCAAAGCCCGGTGCCCCTGAAACCCCGCAGCAGGATTATGGAGCAGAGGTTTCGGAACACACTGAGGTGCGGAAGGGAGTTCCCTTGCCCTTGGGACCACATGAATCCGAAGGTGGCGTTAATTTTGCCCTGTTCAGTCGTCACGCGAGCCATGTTCGGTTGGAGTTGTTTGATCATCCCGCGGACGCAACGGCGGCCAAGGTGATTGATCTCGATCCCGCGCGTAACCGCACGGGCGACGTATGGCACGTCTGGGTTGAGGGGATTCGCTCCGGACAACTTTACGCCTACCGGGTGGACGGCCCCTACCAACCCGAGGAGGGCCATCGCTTCAATTTCAATAAGCTGCTCCTGGACCCTTGTGCGACAGCGATCTCGCGATTGCCGGATTGGGATTTCGGCCCCGCCCGCGGATACGATCCGTCCGTGCCGGAGAAAGACCTGACTTTTTCAAAATTAGACGATGCCGGGGCGATGCCGAAGTGTGTGTTTACTCACGACCACTTTGACTGGCATGACGACCGGCCGCCGCGGCATCCCTGGTCGAAGACCGTGATTTACGAAATGCATGTTCGGGGTTTCACCATTCACCCCAGCACAGGCGTGGAGCACCCTGGCACCTACCGCGGGCTGACGGAAAAAATATCCTACCTGAAGGAACTGGGTGTGACGGCCGTCCAGCTGATGCCAGTCCACGAGTTCAACGAATCCCTGAAGGCGGGCATTAATTCGCAAAACCGCCAGCCACTCGGAAATTATTGGGGCTACGATCCCGTGGCCTTCTTTGCGCCCAAAGGCTCCTACAGCAGCTCGGAAAGCGCGGGACAGCAGAAGTTGGAGTTCAAAGAAATGGTCTGCGCACTCCATCGCGCCGGCATCGAAGTGATTCTCGATGTCGTGTTCAACCACACCGCTGAGGGAAATGAACTGGGCCCCACGCTGTCTTTTCGCGGGATTGATAACGCGATTTTCTATACGCTGGAGGAGAATAAACGTTACTACAAGGACTACACCGGCACCGGCAATACCATCAATGCCAATCATCCAGTGGTGCGAGATTACATCTTGGCCGCGCTGCGCTATTGGGTGGTCGAGATGCATATAGATGGCTTCCGGTTCGATCTGGCGTCGGTTCTCGGTCGGGATGGCACCGGCAAGTTACTGGCCAATGCTCCCGTGCTCAAACAGATCGCCGAGGACCCGGTCTTGAGAGAGGTGAAGCGTATCGCCGAGGCGTGGGATGCGGCGGGCGCTTATGAGGTGGGCATTTTTTCCCAGCGGGGGTGGGCGGAGTGGAACGGCCGCTACCGAGACGACATCCGCCGCTTCTGGCGGGGTGACGAAGGAATGCTCGGTTCGTTAGCCAGCCGCATCTGCGGCAGCGCCGACATTTATGCCCAGTCAGACAAATGTCCCAAGTGCAGTATCAATTTCGTCACCTGTCACGACGGCTTCACCTTGAATGATCTGGTGAGCTATCGAGAGAAGCACAATGGGGCCAATGGAGAAAGCAATCGCGATGGGACGAACCAAAACTTCAGCGAGAATTTCGGTGCTGAGGGCGAAACGGTTGATGCCCGAATCGAGTCCCTCAGGCGACGTCAGATCAAAAACTTCCTGCTGACCCTGCTGATCTCGCGCGGCGTGCCGATGTTGCTGGGCGGCGACGAATTTCGCCGCACGCAAGGCGGCAACAACAACGCCTACTGCCAGGACAACGAAACGAGTTGGTACGACTGGAACTGCTTGGAACAGCATCACGAGATTTACCGATTCGCCCGCGGGATGATGGCCTTTCGCCGGGCGCATCCGGTTCTGAGCAAGGAGGAATTCTACACCGACGCCGACATCCGCTGGTTCAGTTCGCGCGGCAGTCTGCCCAACTGGTCTGACCCGCACGAGAAACGGCTGGCCAGCCTGATCCAGGAAGGCGAACGCCCCGGGCTCTACCTGATGTTCAATGCCGGGACCGAGGCGGTGGACTTTGAATTACCACCCGTTCCGCAGGGCACTCGTTGGCATTTGGCGGCCGACACCGCGGGCGAGACCCCGCAGGACTGGTTTGCCGACGGCGAGGAACCGCACTTGCACAATTCGCAAACCTACCCCTTGGCTTCGCACTCCAGTGCGATCCTCGTTGTCCGCGCGTCATGAGAAATACACCGCCGCGAACCCACTTGATTATGCCTTCCATCAAACTCAATTCCTCGCGCCTCTATCTCATCCGTCATGGGGAGACGGAATGGTCGCTCTCCGGCCAATACACCGGGAGCACGGACCTCCCGTTGACCACGCATGGCGAAGCGGCAGCGCGAAAGGTCGGGGAGCGTCTCAAGAACGTTTCATTCGCGCATGTTTTAGTGAGTCCGCTGCAACGCGCTCGACAAACGTGTGCACTCGCGGCGTTGAAGCCCACGCCTGTAGTCGAACCTGACCTTACCGAATGGGATAACGGTGACTACGAGGGCCGCACGCCCGCGGAGATTCGCGAGGCGCAGCCGGAGTGGAACCTTTTCCGTGATGGCGCTCCAAATGGGGAGACGCCTGCTCAGATTTCCGAGCGCGTCGATCGTCTGATTGTTGATCTCCGCACCCTGGATGGAAATGTGGCGCTCTTCTCGCATGGGCATCTTTGCCGTGTCCTCGCCGCCCGATGGATCGGTCTGTCCGTCGAGCAATCGGAGCGTCTCCTGCTCAACACCGCTTCGATCAGCATTCTCTCCTATGCGCACGACCGCCCCGACGATCCGGCGATCGCGCTGTGGAATTCCGAGGCCAGTGAGTCGTTTGATCCGGCACCGGAGCAAGCCCCGGTCGCGGCGGAAGGGACAACAGTATGACCCAATTGAAGACTTGATCCGATGAAAGAGTCACCGACAAAGCCCTGGCATTACATGCCCTCCTCGGAGGTTTTGGGGCTGCTGGGGGTGGATGGGGCAACGGGACTCGCAGCTAATGAAGTCACGCGGCGGCTAAAGGAATTCGGTCCGAACCGCGTCACCGCCAAGAGCGGAACTCCCGCGTGGCTCAAGTTTCTCCGGCAGTTCAATCAGCCGCTCGTTTACATCCTCATCGCCGCGGTCGGAGTGACGGCGTTTCTCGGCGAATGGGTGGATTCAGCGGTCATTTTCGGCGTCGTGTTTGTGAACGCCATTTTTGGTTTTCTCCAAGAAACCAAGGCCGAGAAAGCCATCGAGGCCCTCGCCCTCATGGTCGCAACCGAGACCACGGTGCGCCGCGACAGTCGCACACAGGGCGTCCACTCTGAAGGACTCGTGCCCGGCGACGTGGTGCTCCTCCAGGCGGGCGATCGCGTGCCCGCCGATTTGCGGCTGCTTCAGATGAAGAGTCTGCAGGTGGATGAATCCGCGCTCACCGGCGAATCCCTCCCGGTCCACAAGCAGACAGACCCGCTCGCCCCCGATACGGTGCTCGCGGACCGCAAGAACCTCGCCTTCACCGGCACGCTTGTCACGGCGGGCCAGGGCGAAGGCGTCGTGTGGGCCACGGGCGACCAGACGGAAACGGGCCACATCGCGCGGCTCATCTCCTCGGCGGTGGAAATCTCCACGCCGCTGACGAAGAAAATCGCGCACCTGAGCAAGCTGCTGTTGTGGGTGATTCTGGCGCTGGCGGTCGCGACGTTCGCCATCGGTGTCGCGCGCGGCGAGAAGGCCGTCGAGATGTTCATGGCGGCGGTCGCGCTCGCCATCGGCGCGATTCCCGAAGGCTTGCCCGCCGCCGTCACCATCGTGCTGGCCGTCGGCGTGTCGCGGATGGCCAAACGCCGCGCCATCATCCGCAAGCTTCCCGCCGTGGAAACGCTCGGCAGCACGACGGTCATCTGCTCGGACAAGACCGGCACACTCACCGAGAACCAGATGACAGTGCGCGAAATTTTCGCGGGCGAAAAATTGTTTGAAGTCACCGGCGGAGGCTACGAGCCGAAGGGTGAAATCCAAATCAGCGGCGCGGCAGTGAAGGTCGCCGAGCACCCGGCGCTCGCCGAGTGCCTGCGGGCGGGCGTGCTTTCCAACGATGCGCAAGTCGTGCGCGAGCAAGGCGGGCAGATCAAAGTGCAGGGAGACCCGACGGAGGCCGCGATGCTGGTCGCTGGCGAAAAGGGCGGTCTGCTCCATGCCGATACGCACAAGGAATCGCCGCGCTTGGATTTGATTCCCTTCGAGTCCGAACACATGTTCCGCGCTACGCTACACGAGGCGCGCGCCGGTGGCCGGGTGATTTACAAAGTCGGAGCAGTGGAGCGCCTGCTCGACCGCTGTGCCGACGCGCTCGATGAATTCGGCAATATCGTCCCGCTTAACAAGGACGCCGTGTATCACGCCGTCGAAGCGATGGCCGGGCGCGGCCTGCGTGTGCTCGCCTTCGTCCGGCGGAATGTGGATTCCAATCACGCAAAGCTCGAACATAGTCACGTGGCCGAGGGTCTGACGTTTCTCGGCCTGCAAGGGATGATTGACCCGCCGCGGCCCGAAGCTATCGAAGCCGTCCGCCGTTGTCAGGAAGCCGGCATCGCAGTGAAGATGATTACCGGCGACCACCTCATCACCGCCCGCGCCATCGCCGGACAGGTCGGGCTGAAGGGTCGCGAGGAGCACGGGAAGCTCGTCGCGCTCTCCGGCCACGAACTGGAAAAAATCTCCGACGCGGAGTTGCCCGAAGTGGCCGAGCGCACTGCGGTCTTCGCTCGCGTCGCGCCCGAACAGAAACTCCGGCTCGTCCGCGCGCTCCAGTCGCGCGGCCACGTCGTCGCGATGACGGGCGACGGCGTGAACGACGCTCCCGCGCTCAAGCAGGCCGACATCGGCGTGGCGATGGGCATCAGCGGAACCGACGTGGCCAAGGGTGCGGCCGACATGATTCTGACCGACGATAATTTTTCCAGCATCGAGGCCGCGGTGGAGGAAGGCCGGGGTGTGTTCGACAACCTGACCAAGTTCATCGTCTGGACCCTGCCGACGAACATCGGCGAAGGGCTGGTCGTCCTGCTCGCCGTGGTGCTCGGAACCACCC
>Ga0163144_10029458_pt1 | contig 10540 bp, 10 predicted proteins | sample OliLak19BULKMAT1_FD_123175 | JGI IMG/M metagenome (GOLD analysis project Ga0163144, IMG submission 123175) | Freshwater microbial mat bacterial communities from Lake Vanda, McMurdo Dry Valleys, Antarctica - Oligotrophic Lake LV.19.BULKMAT1 | ecosystem: Environmental > Aquatic > Freshwater >...
CGGCATCGCGGCGCAGGGTCCGGAACTTCAGGATCGTTATGACCTTTCTGCCGTGCACCCGCCTACTGGAGGCGTAGAGGACGGGTCGCCCTTCGAAGGCGAGCTGGGCCGCCGCGCAGATCAGCAGCACGAGAACCCAGCCGGGCGCAAGCGCCAGGGTGACGAACAGATCAAACAGCCGCTTACTGGCGGGAAATATGCGCGGCCTTTCGTCTGCCATCCATGACCTTCCTTTCCGTGCGACACCCGGATGCTCCGGCCTGATCTCGGCGAAACTCAGCCATGTCGTGCCAAATGCGAGGTAACGGCAATGGAACTCGCACTAGTGGCGGCATCCACACATATTCCTGCCCGCTTAGCAGCCGGCCGTGGCTATTTCGGCGAAATGCCAGCGCGCCACGGTATCTATAACTCAGCGGTTTGACAGTCACCCTGCCGCAATATCGGCATTGTGCCGGTACCGACCGCCGGGCTCAAGTGGGATTGTCGTGTCGACGGCCCGCATGTGGACCGGCGCGTTGACGTTTTTGTGAACAGGACCCGCCGTTGGGCCCGCAATGTCCGGGTAGTGCTGGACATTTCACCGCAACGAATGGGATAGTGTGCGCAGGATGGGCCGCCGATGACAGTCTTCGCTGCGGCGGCATCGCATCGGGTGTGGAGGTAGTTGCTGCATGCCCACGGCCCATTCCGCGGGAGCGTCCGTCTTTTGAATCTCGGATCCTCGCGACCGATTCCAGGAGAGACGGGCATCGAAGACGCGAAACCGGCCGTGCCCCAGCTTCGGGTGACCTGGCTTCCGACCGATCTCTACGGCGGGCTGCTGCTGTTGCGGCGCTACTGGCATGTGGTGGTGGTGGCCGCCTTGGCCGGCGCGGCCGGGATGCTGGCTGCCTTCGTGGTGCTGGGCCCGAGCTATACGGTGAGCGCCAAGATCCTCGCCCGGCCGGGCCCGGAGATCGCCGCGTCGCCGCTGTTGGCCGCGCGGGACGGCGCGCCAGCGGCGAGCATCCGCCGGCCGGAGGACATCGCCAGCGTGGTGGAGATCCTGACCGATCCGCGGTTGATCCGCGCGACCATCGACAGCCTGGGCGACGGGTTTTTTGCCGACGACCCGCCGGCGACGCTGTTCCAGCACGTCAAGGCGATAGCGAAGGCGACGATGGGCGCGATGCGCGCGGCGATGCGGCAGGCGACCGTGATTGTCGGGTTGCGACCACCGACAACGCAGACCGATCGCTTTGTGCTGGCGATCGGCGCCGGGCTGCGCGTGGAGCCGGTGCGGCGAACCGATGTGATCGAGGTGACTCTCTTCTTTCCGGACCCGCGCGCCGGCGAAGTGATCCTGACGCGATTCATCGAACTGGCGCTGGCCGATCACGTGCAGGCCTACCGGATGCCGGGGGCGGCGGATTTCTTCGCCGACGGGGTGGCGGCCCAGCGCGCGGCGTTGGCCAGGGCCGAGCGACGGCTGCTGGAGGCGCGCGGCCAGGCGACGGCGGTGTGGTCGGCGAATGAGCAACGCTCGATGCTGTTGCGCGGCCAGGCGGATCTACGGCTGTTGCACCAGCAGGCGCTGACCGCGGCGGCAGAAACCGAGGCCGAGTTGGGCGCCGCGGAGGCGACGCTGGCGGGGCTGGCGCCGCGGATCGAGGTATCCGCCGTGCGGGCGCGCAATCGTGCGGTGGATGACCTGCGCGGCTGGCTGGTTCAGCTGCGAATCGACCAGGGCGGCCAGCGCGCGCGCTATGGCGACAGCAGCCCCGAGGTGGTGGAACTGAACCGACAGATCGACACGGTGCTGGCCGCCCTGGCGGGGGAGCCGGAGTACCGGCTGGCCGAGGTGACCGACGCCGCCAATCCAGCATACCAAGCATTGGAGCGCGAGGTGACCACCAAGCGCATACTGCGCGCAGGGCAGCGGGCCAGGGTCGACCAGCTAGCGCAGGAGATCGCGCGGCTGGGTGACGAGCTGGAGCGCCTGGCGGCGGCGGCGATCGGGATTGGGCAGATGGAGCTGGAGGTCGCGCGGCTGCGGCGCACGGTGGAGCTGTATGAGAAGGGGCTGGACGATGCCCGCATCGCCGAGGCGATGGAGACTGTGCAACTATCGGGACTGCGCGTCGTGATGCCGCCGATGGCGGAGATCATCCCATCCTCGCCGTCAATTCGTCGCGGGGTTCTGATCGGATCGGTTGCCGGCGTGGTACTTTCGGGGTTGGTGATCGTGTGGCTGGAGTATCGCCGCCGGCCGAAGGTGCCGCCGGGGGACGATGTGGTGGTGTCGTGAGTGAAGGCCAGCAAGGGCGTTCTTTTTTGAAAAAAAGAACCAAAAAACTTTCATTCGTTTGAACTCGGCACTCGTTGCAGGCTCGGCCCGAATGAATGAAAGATCTTTTGCTTCTTTTTTCTACAGAAAAATAATACGTCCTAATTTTTCGTGCAATGCCTTCGCGGCGATGCGGGCGTGGTTTGAACGGAGCTTGTGATGGACCGAACAGCGATGAGGATCGACCCCGCCACGCCCGTGGTGATTTTGTGCGGCGGCGAGGGGACGCGATTTCAGGAGGAGAGTCAGTATCGGCCGAAGCCGCTGGCCGAGATCGGCGGTTGGCCGATCCTGTGCCACATCATGGAGATCTATGCCCGGCACGGGCTGCGTCGGTTCATTCTGTGCCTCGGCTACAAGGGCGAGATGATCCGGGATTTCTTCGTCAACTACGACACCCGTCATCGCGACTTTACCGTGCGGCTGGGCGAGGGGGTGCCGCGCTTCCTGGATGCGCAGCCGGGGCGGGACTGGGAAGTAAGTTGCATCGACACCGGGGCGGCGACGATGACCGGCGCGCGGATCAAGCGCATCGAGCACCTGGTGGAGACCGAGCACTTCCTGCTGACCTATGGCGACGGGGTGGCGGATATCGATATCGGGGCGCTGTTCGCGTTTCATCGGGCACATGGCGGCATCGGCACGGTGACCGGGGTGGAGCCGAATTCGCAGTTCGGCCAGATGGTGCTGGATGGCGACCGGGTGCGGGCCTTTGCGGAGAAGCCGAAGCTGCCGACGGTGATCAACGGCGGGTTCTTCGCTTTTCGCCGCGACTTCTTCAGCTATCTGGAGAGTGACGAGCGCTGCGTGCTGGAGCAAGCGCCGCTGATGCGCTTGGCGGCGGATGATCAGTTGCGGGTGTTCCGCCATGGCGGTTTCTGGCAGTGCATGGACACATTCAAGGATTTCCGCCAGCTCAATGAGTTGTGGGCGACCGGCAAGGCGCGATGGGCGCGCCACGGGGTGGAGGAGATGGCGCCGTGACAGCGGGGGATCGTCCGGGCGGCGGCTGGGCCGGCCGGACGGTGCTGATCACCGGGTGCAGCGGGTTTCTCGGGGGTTGGCTGGCGCGCGCGTTGGAGTTGCGCGGGGCGCGGGTGTTGGGCCTTGTGCAGCCCGGTAAAACGGTGGTGCACGAGCCCGACAAAGTGGCGTTCGAGCCGGTGGTCGGCGATGTCCGCGATATCGCGACCTTGGCCGCGGTATTCAGGGACCATGCGGTGTCGGTGGTGTTCCATCTGGCGGCGTTGGCGGTGCCGAGCCTGTCGCGAGGGGATCCGTTGCGCGCCTTCGAAGTGAACACGCGGGGCACGTGGAACCTTCTGGAGGCGGCGCGCGGGACGGCTTCGATGCCGCAAGTGGTTCTTGTGTCGACTGATTCTGTCTATGGTGAGAGCAAAGGACCGCCGTTCACCGAGACGATGGCGATGGCGCCTGAATTTCCCTATGAGGCCTCCAAGGCTTGTGCGGAGATCACGGCGCGCTGCTATGTCGCCACCTACGGGATGCAGTTGGCGATAGCGCGGTTCTGCAACGTCTATGGGCCTGGCGACACGACGAGCAGCCGGTTGATCGTCAGTGCGATCGATGCCGCGCTTGGTGGCCGACGGATGCTTTTGCACGGCGATGGCAGTTCCATGCGAAACTACCTTTATGTGGACGACGCGGTGGCGGCGCTGATTGACCTGGCCGAGCGGCTGAGTCAGCCGGATTTTGCCGGCACGGTCATCAATTTCTGCGACGAGATGTCCTACAGCGTGATGGATGTGGTCGGCCGGGTGTTCGAGCAGACCGGCGAGGCGGCGCTATCGCCGATTCTGGGCACGGGTGCGCTGGCAGAGATTTCGATCAAGCTCGCCTCGGCGGCCAAGGCGCGCGCGGTGCTGGGTTGGCGGCCGGCGGTGAGCCTGGACGAGGGCCTGCGGCGCACCATCGCCTGGCATCGCGAGCGGATGGGGCGGGATGGGGTGGCATGAGCAGACGCGGCGATTTCGGTGGGGAGTACGAGGGCTGCCGGGTGCTTGTGACTGGGCATACGGGGTTCAAGGGCTCTTGGCTGGCGCTGTGGCTACGCTGGCTTGGGGCTGAGGTGGTGGGGGTGGCGCTGGAGCCGCCGACCACGCCCAATCACTTCGAGGCCTGCGGGCTGGCGGACGATGTGGTCGACCTGCGGTTGGATATCCGCGACTACGCGGCGCTGCGCCAGGTGTTCGAGCGGCATCGACCGCAGGTGGTGTTCCATCTGGCGGCCCAGCCTCTGGTGGGGGCGGGCTATGCCGAGCCGCGCGAGACCTTCGAGGTGAATGTGATGGGCACCGTGAATGTGCTGGAGGCCGCGCGGCTGTGTGCCTCAGTGCGCAGCGTGGTGGTAGTGACCAGCGACAAGGTTTATCGCAATGTCGGCTGGGAATGGGGGTATCGGGAGACCGATGCGCTGGGTGGGCACGAGCCTTATGGCGGCAGCAAGGCGGCGGCCGAATTGGTGACCGAGGTTTACCGCCAGCGCGGTTTCCAGGACAACGCTGCGGGAGCGCGCGCGCTGTCGATCGCTTCGGCGCGAGCCGGCAATGTGATCGGCGGCGGCGACTGGGCGGAGGGACGGATCGTGCCGGATTTCGTGCGCGCGGTGTTGGCTGGGCGCGACCTGGTGTTGCGCAATCCCGATGCGACGCGCCCGTGGCAGCATGTGCTGGATTGCTTGGCGGGCTATCTGCAGTTGGGCGCGCGGATGCAGGCGGCGCCGGGGAGCTGCGAGGCGGCGTGGAATTTCGGACCGACTGCGGGGGTGCCGATGCCGGTGGGGAGGCTGGTGGGCGAGATGCTGGCGCTGTGGCCGGCGCCTGGCACCAAGTTGGTGGTGACGCCGGACCCGCCGGGCAAGGAGGCGCATCTGCTGGGAGTGGATTCGAGCCGGGCAACGCGGCACCTGGGTTGGCGACCATGCTGGGACGTATCGTCGGCGCTGCGGGCAACGGTTGACTGGTACCGCGTCGCGGGCGGCGACGGTGGTCGCGGCGGGGCGATGCGCGCGACGTCGCTGGCGCAGATTGCAGCCTACCGCGACGCAGCGCGGGCCGCCGGCATTGGCTGGGCGGCATGAGCGGGGTGGGGAGAACGGCTCGGCCTTCGGTGACGGTCGCGATTCCGACGTATAACGGCGAGGCTTGGCTGGCCACGGCGATCGAGAGCGTGCTGGCGCAGAGCCTGGGCGATTTCGAGCTTCTGATTCTGGATAATGCCTCGACCGACGGCACGCAGGCGCTGGTGGCGCGCTATGTCGACGATCCCCGCGTCGAGTATCGCTGCAATCCGCATAACATTGGCCTTGCCGGCAATGTTAACCTGGCCTGCCGGCTGGCACGCGGCGAGGGCCTGATTGTGCTTGGCGCGGACGATCGGCTGGAGCCCCGCTTTCTGGAGGCAAGTATCGCATTCCTGCGGGCGGAGCCGGGGGTGTCGATGGTGCACGGGCCGGCGGCCTGGATCGATGCCGAGGGGCGTCGGTTCGGCGGCACCGGGAAGGCTTGGCCGCGGCTGACGCCTGGCCCCAAGGCGATCTTGCAGGCGTTCGAATCCGGCTTCTGCTTCTCAACCATGCTGATGCGCCCCGAGGCGATACGTGCCTGCGGTGCGTTCGACGAATCCTGGCAACAGGTGATCGATTTGTGGCTGTTCGTGCGGCTGTGCACGGTGGGTGATATTGGCTACCTCGACGAGGTATTGTGCGAATATCGCATCCACGACCGTGCGATCTCGATGCCTATGTACAGGGAAAATTTGATGTTCCGGCGCCAGATCGCCGCGGCGCGGGAGTGCTTCGCCTGGCCGGTGGTGGTGGCTGCCGGGGTGAGCGACGACCGGCGGCGCGCCGAGCGGGCGGCGGCGCGGATCGCCATGCGGGTGCTGCACATGAGCCGCGCCGATGGCATCGGGCCGATGGCGGGGAATTTTGCCGAGGTTCTGCGCGCGGTGCCCGAGGCGGCGTTGTGGCCGAGTAGCTGGGCGTTGTTCGCGCTGGCGTTGCTGCCGGTAGGCCCGACCCGGGCGTTGCGGCGGATGCTGCGCCGGCGTGCGATGGCGCGGTTGCAGGCGGACGGGCCGGCAATGCCCGGCGCATGAGCAGTGCGCGCATGATCAGCGGGCGCCGGATTGCGCTGGACGCCTTGCTGATGACGGGCGGGCGGATCGGCTTCGTGGCGCTGTGGTTCGTGGGCGTGGCGCTGGTGTATCGCGGCCTGGGTGCCGATTCCGGCGGCGTGGCGCAGGCCGGGCTGTTTGCGATGTGCATCGCGGTGATCAAGGTGGTGTCGGGCTGCATCACCGACCCGGTGGACCTGGCGCTGATGCGGCGCGCGCCGGGGTTGTTGCACACGGACAAGACGGCCGCCTATCGCCTGTTGCACACGGCATTCGGCTTGCGGGTGGGGTGTGCGGCGCTGATCGCCGGGGCGCTTTACGGCTTCGCGCCGGAGATTGCCGTGAAGCTGCTGCATCACGCCGAGGCGGCGGGGCTGCTGGGCGTGGTCGCGGTGGCGATCATGGGCGACACGGTGTTCCGCGCCACGCTGATCGTGTTGCAGGCGAGCGAGCGGTTCGTGGCCTTTGTGGCGCTGGAGGGCGCCCTGCAAGTGATGCGCTTCGGCAGCGTTCTGGTGCTGTGGGCGAGCGGGACGATGAGCGTGGAGTTGGCGATCGGCTGCTATGCCGCCGCTGCCGTCGCGGCGTCGCTGGGCGGATTGTTGCTGTTGCCGCGCGGGTTGCTGGCCAGTTTCAGGACCGGTTGGCCCGAGCTGCGCGAACTGCTGCACTATCTGAAATGGATGATGCCGGGGATGGTGCTGGCGGCACTGAACGAGCGGGTCGATGTTTTCCTGGTAAACGGCTTCACCGGGGCGGAGGCGGCGGGGATCTATGGCGCTATGCTGACCCTGGCGTTGGTGCCCGACCTGATCGCGGGGTGCCTGTCGGCGGTGTTGCAGCCGCGGATCGTGCGGCTGCACCAGGGCGGGCATTACGCGGCGGCGATGCGGATGTTCCTGATGGTCGCGGTGCCAGTGTGCGGGCTGGGGATGTTGGCGGCGATTCCGCTTGCCGGGCCGGTGATCGGGCTGATGCTGGGCCCCGCCTATCTGCCCGGCGTGCCCGCGTTCCTGTGGATCCTGGGCGGCACGCTGTTCTGGCTGGTGGTGACGCCGGTGCCGATGACGCTGCTGGCGGTGATGGTGCCATCGCGCATCGTGCTGGTGACGATCTTCCAGAGCGCGCTGCTGGCGGTGGTCGGGTTGCTGCTGGTGCCGCGGTTCGGGGTGATTGGCATGGCGCAGACGGTCTTTGCCATGCGCGTGACGGTGGCTTTGGTGGTGCTGGTGGCCGGGCATCGGCTGGCCACGGCGCAGCCGGGTGATGGCGGGACCGGTGCTGTCCCCGGGCGGCGGCCGGCGTGAGGCGAGTGCTGTGAAGCGGGCGGCAGATGTGTTGGCGGCGGGCTCGGTCGGCGGCGTTCTGGGTGCCGGGGCGATTGCGGCGGGGCCGCTGATCGCGGCGGGCGCGGTGCTGGGGGCGGCGCTGGCCGCGGCGATCTATCGGTTCCCGGTCGTCGGGCTGTGGCTGATGATCTTTTCCAGCACGGTCTTGCAGGTGCTGGGCAGCGAGCACCTCACCGGGCTTCCGGTGAGCCTAGGCAAGGTTTCCGGCATGGTGACGCTGGCCGCCTGGGGATTGCGTATCGCGCTGCATCGTCAGCCGATGACCTGGTCGCCGCAGGTGGCGGCGTTCCTGGTGTTCTTCGCGGCGATCTGGCTGGCTGGCTTCGTCTCGCCCGATCCCGGTGCATCCCGCGAGGCGCTGGTGCGTTATGCGCAACTCTTTCTGCTGTTCTTCCTGATCGCCAATATTGCCGGCGAGACCGAAGCGATGCTGGACCAGGCGATCATCGCCTTCACAGCGGCGATGGCGCTGTCGTCGTTGATCGGGCTGGCAGAGTATTTCCTGCCGTCGCTGTCGATCGAATCGGATGATCCAGCGCTGATGCAAGGCTCGATCGGGGCGGTTGTCGACCGTGATTCGCTGGACGGGGTGGAGATCAAGCGGATCACCGGCGGGCTGTCGGATTCCAACTGGTTTTCCTATGCGCTGGTGAGCGTGCTGCCTTTCAACCTGTATCTGTTCCACCGCTTCTCGGGGGTGTCGTGGCGGTTGCTGGTGGTCGCCGTGGGCGCTCTGCAATCGGTGTGCATCATGCTGTCGTTTACGCGCTCGGCGGTGATGGCGCTGGGGTTGGCGGTGCTGGTGTTGGTGGTAAGGCGGCGGCTGCCGCTGGTGCCGTTGGTGCTTGCCGGTGCAGTGGGGTTGGCGGGGCTGGTGGTGTGGAACCCGCCCGGATTGCAGCGGCTGTATTCGGTGGAATACGTCAAGGCCGGCAGCACGCCGCTGCGCAGCGTGCTGCTGCATGGCGGGGTGGCGCTGATCCAGGAGCGGCCGGTGGTGGGCTATGGCTACAACCAGTACGGCGCGAACTTCGTGCGCTGGCTGCACACCGAGCCGGTGCTGGACGACGTGATTCAGGTCTGGGAGCGCGAGTTTCTGCGCCGCGTCGCCGAGGGCGAGGAACAGGTGGAATGGGTGATGCCGCACAACACCGTGATCCAGGTGTGGGTGGAGTTCGGCCTGTTGGGGCTGCTCGCCTTTGCCGGCTTCGTGTGGGCGATCATGCGCGATGCGGGGATAAGTCGGAAGGTGGGTACGCCGCACCAGGCCTTGCTGGCCGACTGCCTGTTGGCGGCGGTGCTGGCTTTTTTGGTGTGTGCGACGTTCGGGCACCTGCTGTTGCTGAAGGTGATCTGGATCCTGGGCGGGATCGGCGCGGCGCTATGCCGGGTGGCGGTGGTGGGTGCCGGTGCCGATCGCGGCAGTGCGAGGGGGTAGGAAAGTGATGACGCGGTTGCGACAGGCAATGCGGGATGCGGCGGTGGTGCTGGGCACCGGATACAGCCTATTTTTCGTTTCAGAAACGATGTTCTGGTCGCTGTGGCGGGCGGATGAGAGCCTGTTGGTGCGGGTCGGGGGCGTGCTGTTCTATTCGTTCCTCGGCTACATCCTGCTGGCCTTGGTGACCCGGTTTCGGATCGGCGATGCTTGGGGGCTGTTGATCGCGGGTGCGGCGTTCGGCTGGATCGGCGAAGGCGTTTTTGCGATGACGCTGTTCGGAGCGGGCGGAATTCCGCTGCCGTTCACCATCGCCTGGACCGCGCTGGCCTGGCACGCGCCGCTTTCGGTGGTGGTGGGCTGGTGGATGTTGGCCCGTGCCTTGCGAGCGCCGCGTGTGTGGCCGGCGGTGCGGTTGGCGCTGGGGCTGGGGCTGTTCTGGGGCGTGTGGGGCTATGGCTGGCGGTTCGAGACGCCGCCGGTGACGGCCGAGCCCGTTGAGTTCCTGTTGAACGCCACGGGGGCGACCGCGGTGCTGGCGTTGGCGCACTGGGCGATCGGCGCGGGTAGGGCGGCGGGGTTTCGCCCCTCGCGGATCGGAATCGGCGTGGCCGCGGTGGCGACGCTGGGCTTCAGCGGGGTGGCCACTGTGCCGCAGGTGCCCTTTGCGCCGCTGGTTCTGCTGCCGTTGCTGGCGTTGGTATGGTTTGCGTTGCGGCGCGGTGCGGGCGCGGTTGCCGCCGATGCGCCGGGCATCATGGCGGACTTCGCGCCACCTTTACGGCTCCGCAACGTTACTGGGCTGGCCTTGATCCCGGTGGTTGCAACCGCCACCTATATGTTTCTGCTTGAGGCAGGCCCCGAAGTGCAGCCGCATATCGTGTTCGCGATTGTCGCCAGCTTGGCCGGAAGCGTTGTGCTGGCGGCCGGAGTGTGGAAGACCGTTCGGCGCAAGGCGATCGCTCCATGACCAAAGACGATTTATTTCAAGTTTCGTTGATCGTGATCGAAGTAAGCAAGGCAAAGCCAATGCTCTGCCCTCGATCCGCCAAAGGCGAGGGGCCTTTGGAAACCCATAACGTAAGATTCGAGGTCCAGGGGCTCGGCCCCCGGTGGGGTTTGGGGCGAAGCCCCATGCTTGCCTACCCATGAGTATTCATCTTCTTGAAATGACTTCAGATGGAGGGTCGGGATCGGTCCCAACGCCGCTCATCATGCTCAAGGGCGCCTATGATCGTGCCGGCGGGCCCGAGACCGTGCTGCGGATGATCCTAGGCAATCTCGATC
>Ga0163144_10029459_pt1 | contig 10538 bp, 6 predicted proteins | sample OliLak19BULKMAT1_FD_123175 | JGI IMG/M metagenome (GOLD analysis project Ga0163144, IMG submission 123175) | Freshwater microbial mat bacterial communities from Lake Vanda, McMurdo Dry Valleys, Antarctica - Oligotrophic Lake LV.19.BULKMAT1 | ecosystem: Environmental > Aquatic > Freshwater > Lake...
CGCACTGCGCCTGCCGGATTCAGAATTGCGGACCCGGTACCGGGCGAGTCGATCGAGCATCAATGAGCGGCATCTGGAACTGTTGATGAGTTTGCATCAAAAAGATCCTGCAGGGGGCTATGCGCAACGGGCCTTTGATGTGGTGGAACGCGTGCGGAATTGATCGCCAGTTCGGATACGGCGGGGCCGCGGGTACTGAATGCAACGGAAAAGGGGACTGAGACCAAACTGCTGGGGGCCGTAACGGCTACACAGAGGGAGTTATTTCGAGAGAATCTTCCGGCGACACGTCGAGAACCGCTACGGCTGGAATTGGCCAAAGCCGAACGCGAGCTGGAACTATTTCAGAGCGTTTCGTATTCAGGGAAGGAAGCCGGATTCGTCTTCGAGGCATGGGACGCGGGGCGCGCCCGGCGTGAATTGGCCGGCGCCGACGGAGCCGTTATTGCCTTCTCTCTAGGCGCGGCCCGATCCTATGTTTGGGCGCTGACGGAGCAGAGGGTGGCGAGTGCCGCACTTCCGGCACGGGCGCAAATCGAGGCGCGCGTGGGAGCGTTTCGGAACCTGGTGAATAAGCCGGTGAACGCCCTTACCGCGTCTCGAGCGCTGTCGGCCATTGACGCTGCCGGGGCGGAACTCTATCGAATGTTGCTAGGTCCGGTGGCGGGCGCGCTGGCCGGTAAAAAACGGTTGCTCATCGTGACGGATGGAGCCCTGGCCTATCTGCCGTTTGAGGCGATCGGAGAACGGGCCAAGCTAATTGATTCGTTTTCCGTGGCCTATGCCCCGTCGGCATCGACGGCCGGGGCGTTGCGGGACCGTGCGGCCAAACGCGTTCCTGCGTCGAAGACGTTGTTGGCATTCGGGGATCCGTCATTGCCGGGCGGCCGGGCGCCTTCTGCCGCGATGAAGTCCCAGGTGGAACGCGGTTTCTCATTCGTCGCGTTGCCGAATGCGCGCGGCGAGGTGGCGTCGATTAGCGGCCTGTTCGCACCGGACTCGACGCGGACCTACTTAGGCGACGCGGCCACGGAAAGCAGGCTGAAAGCCGAGCCGTTGAGCGAGTACAAGTATTTGCACTTTGCCGCGCATGGCTATTTTGACGAAGACGAGCCGCGGCGTTCGGGCATCGTGCTGGCCCAGGTGGCCGACCCGAACGAGGATGGCTTCCTGCAGGCACGAGAGGTGATGAGTTTGCGGCTGAACAGTGACATGGTTACGCTTTCGGCGTGCCAGTCCGGCCTCGGAAAACTTCTGGCGGGCGAGGGTGTGCAGGGGCTTGCACGCTCATTTTTTCATGCCGGCGCACAAAGCGTAGTGGTGAGTTTGTGGAATGTGGACGATCAAGCGACGGCGGAGTTGATGAAGCGGTTCTACGGGTCCATGCGCGATGGGTTGTCCCCGGTGCGTGTCAAGAACTTTGAGGCACTGCGCCGCGCTAAGCAGGCGCTGTCGCGCACCGTTGGCGGACGTTGGCGGCACCCCTACTATTGGGCGCCGTTTGTGTTGATTGGTGAATCCGGGATGTCGCGCCGATTTGCAGGTGGGCCGGTAAAATCAACGCCCACACCGAGTGCAAAATTCGCTGCCGATGGCCAAATATCCAGCGGTGCACTTTGAAATCGGCTGCCGCGATCAGTCGCAGACGCGTGGCTTTTACGTGCAAGTGGAAGACGTGGCGGCCGCGATTCAGCAGGCAATCGCGTTGGGCGGTAAGAGACTGGAGGGTCCGGTGTGCCGATACCCACAGGGACGTTTGCGTGGTTACAGGGTCCTGCGGAAGCCTGCCCCGTGACGGGCCTCCCTCCGTTTGATTAGAACGTAATCCGGGCCTGGGCTTCCATCCAGCGATTGGTGGCGGCTGTCTGGCTGGTGATTCGCCCGAAGTTTGTCGAGAATGGATCGGCGTTTGGACCCGCCATTTGGGAGCGGTTTTGGAGATTCAGCGCATTGATCCGAAGCTGCATTTTGACCCGTTCGGTGACCGCGAAATTCTTGGAGACGTTTACGTTCCACTGATTGGTTGAATCTGCCCGGATACCATCGATTCGCGTCGGGAACACGCGACGGTGAAAAGAGTTTGGGCCGCGCGCGGTGTTGCGTTCGAAATCGGCGGTGTTGAACCAAGTCTCCATTGAACGGCTGACATTGGCGACGTTGTTCACATCGCTGCCGTAATAGAAGAGATTGCCAAAATTGGCCAGACCGCCGGGCTGATACTCATACGTCGCGGCCATCTGCCAGCCGCCGAGGACGAGGTCAGTCGCTCGATTGGCTCCGGAGAGAAACTGGCGGCCTTTTCCGAAGGGCAGTTCGTAGACGCCCGTGCCCGTGAATCGAATGGGACGGCCGTCGTTCGATGCGCGCTCGGTGCGAACGGTATCGAATTCGTCGTAGAAGAAATCGGCCTCGCGGAGCTGCATTTTGGTGAAGCCGAGATTGAGGTTCCAGCCTTTAGAGAATCGTTTTTCAAACGAAGCCTGGAACTCGTGGGACTTTGTGTAGGCGCTGTCCTCGGTATTATTCGTGAGGCCGTTCATATGGGGGAAAGGCCGGAGCAGGGTGGAACGCCTTATTGTGGGCGAGGTGAAAAATCCATTCGTGTTCATATCGGCCCAAACAAGGGCGGAGAAGTCGGCTTGATTCAAATTTCGGATATAGAAAGGGTTGGTGACGTTCGCATTGAGGTTGTTCGCGATGGCATCGTTACGAACCGTGCCTGAGGCCCAGTATTTTTCGGGCAATGGCGACTGGTTCCGGCCAAGCGAGATGCGATCGGAATAAGAGCCGGCGTAGGACGCCGAAACAACCATCGACGATCCGAACTGGCGCTGGATACCGATCTGCCAGCGTTGTTGGCGGGCGTGGGGCTGGTTGAAATCCGTATAGCCGAAACCGCGGCCGACGCGGTTCATCGCGCCGAGAGAGGAACCCGTGGGAGTATCGAAGCGGGTTCCGTCAGTCCGAACCGGAAACGGATCGAGCAGGGGGCTTTTGAAACCGGCAGGACTGGCGGCCGCGGGGAAATTCCAAGTCTGGCCGAAATCGTTGGAGATGACGGTGCTGGTTGCACGGGAATAACCGGTTTGATCGGGCCCGAAATTGAGGACATTGATGGTGTCGAAGTAGACGCCGTACCCGCCGCGGATGACGGTCTTGCTATTGGCCTGGTAGGCGACACCGAAGCGGGGGAGCCACATCAGTTCATTCTTGAAAAGTTGGCGGCGATCAGGCCCGGTAAATGTGTTGCCTCCTTTGATCACGAACTGGCTCGCGGGAAGTTCGGTTATCGGGTTGCGGGCGTAGTTTGCCTGGGCGCCGGCGGTAAGTGGAATGTTGGCGTTGGGATCGAAGTTTCCGATCATTCGGTTAAAGCGCTCCGTGGCGCCCTTTTCGTATTCCATGCGAAGGCCGATATTGACGGTCAATTTTGAGTTGATTCGCCAGGAGTCCTGGACGAAAGTGGCGTAGTAGGGCGTGTGCGTGGCGTAGGTATCATTGGTCGCAACACTGGCGCTTGAGGGGACGCCGAGGATGAACGCCGCCCAGCCGAGACCGAGGTCGCTGGCGGGAGTGAAACCGTCGTCGTTGCGGCGGACGTAGTTCTGATTAAACGAAAAGTTACCGCTGGTGTTTCCGCCCCCGCCGCCGGTGCGGAACTGGTTGCGGTTGTCGAACGCGGCGCGGATGGAATGGTTGCCGCGAATGAAGGTGCCTTCCAGTTTTGCGGTCAACTGCCGGCTGCGGGTCCAAGTGGAGAAACCGGCGGGGCTGATGGTCGTGTATCCCGCGACGGCCATTTGGGGAATCTGGGCGAGATCGCCCGCCTTCTGATCGAGATAGGCGGGCAGGCCGAGATCGCTGGGCTTGAACTCGCGGGCCTTGGGTTGAATGCTTCCCTCGCGGAATTGATTCATGGCGATGTTAAAGTTCCAAAGCGTTGCCGGGTTCTGGGTGTAAACAACGTCGACGTTGCCACCCTTGTTGTTTCGAACCAGACCGTTGAGATTCAGACCGCGCGCGGTCTCGTACGTCCAATCGGCGCGGTCCTCGGGGCCGAAGTCGTTGAACGACCAGCGACCGAACATGCGCCATTTATCGGAGATCTGGTAGTCCGTCCGATTGGAGTATGCCTTGTAGTCCCAGTTGTATGGGGTCTGCGAGGCGAGGTAATTATTGACCGGGTCGGCGTTGGGCGCGATAACTACATTGGGGTTTGGATAGAGTTTCGTGATCGCGTCGTAGGCTGGATTGACGAAGCGGCTGCGGGGGATTATGTTTCCGGCGAAGGGAGTGCGGATGAAGTTGTTGGGGCGAGCCGGATCCAGGCGCACGGTGGCCGGATCATGGATCGCGTAACGAGGGCCGTTATTGACGATCGTCAGCATGTCGCTAAAGTCGCCTTCGCGGGCCTTCAGCGAAGGAACGGTTCGATTGAACGTCGAGGCGTCTTCGGTCTTCACGTCTTTAAAGGCGTTGTAAGTGAAGAACCAAAACAGGCGATTGCGACCGTCGTAGATTTTAGGAATAACGACGGCGCCGCCCCCCGACGCCCCCCAGTTGTTCGAGCGGCCTGTGGCTTGTTTGTCCGTATTGCGGATATTGTTGGCTAGCGCTGAGTTTCCCGCCGCCTCGGCGGCATTGATGCGGCGATAGTAATTCTGTTTGACGAAGAACGGTGTGCCCTGCCAGCGCTGTTGCCAATGCTGCCAGGTGGCGGTGCCGTGAAATTCATTGGAGCCGGACTTTGAGATCATGGAAATTGCAGCGCCGGAGGACTGGCCTATGCCAGCATCGAAATTGCTGGTTTCAACCTTGAACTCGGCGACCGCGTCGGTATAGGGAAGATACGCCGTGCGGCGGCCGGGGCCGGTGTTGGGCGAACCGTCGAGTGTCCAGGAGTTGCCGCCGATGTTGCCGCCGACACTGTAGTCGGATCCGCCGGCGTTGGAGTGCAGCGCGAGATAGTTATTGACACCGCCGGTTTGAATGCCCGGTGCAAGCTTCACGAGCAGAATCGCGCTATTGCCCATTACGGGCAGTTCCATTAGCGACTTGTTATCAATGACGCGTCCGGAACTAACCGCGTTGGTCTCCAGCAACGGCGCTTCGCCGCTGACTGAAACTGTTTCGGTGACGCCTCCGATTTCCATAGCCATATCGACTTGAATACGCGAGGAAACGGGAAGCGTGACTCCCTTTCGGATGAGCTTTTTAAAGCCGTTTACCTCCGCGATGATTTCATAGTTGCCGGGCATAAGGAGATTCCCCTCGTAGTAGCCTTTGTCATTTGACTTCATCGACTGTGTGACGCCGGTTTCGGAGTTGCGGATGATAACCGACGCGCCGGTGATGGTCGCGCCTTGGGGGTCGAGAACCTTCCCAAAGAGCATCGAACGCGTCTCCTGCGCTACGCCGGGCACGGACGCGGCTACGCAAAACAAGGCTACGCCAAGTTTGAATCCCATTACGACAAACCTCCTACAACTAAGTTGCCGGAAATTATATCAAAAAGGATCAATCGTGGCGAAGCGCCGCGGCGAGCGTTCGGCAGGGCGGCGAGGAGCGCCATTGTCACCAGAATTGCAGTCGTGGTGGTCAACGCCGCCGGATCGGCCGGGCTGAGGCCATAGCAGATAGCCGAAACCCAACGCGCCGGCCCTCGCCGGCTTGCACGACTTGATCCGAGATCTGCTGCAAATATAACGCGATGCCATAGCCGTGGAGCCGTCCGCGCGTCAGTGTTTTAGTATAGGCGGGTTGAGCGTTCCGGGAAGGATTTCAGTCGTAGTCATCAATGTTCAATCCACTCTGTCTGTCGATGCATCGTTTGTAGGAGGACCCCCGCTTTCTGTCAGTAGGGCGCTGCTACGATAAAAGTTCGTCATGAAGGAACTAAAAACAATCATTTTCGACATGGGGAATGTCATCATCCCGTTTGACTTCCGGCGCGGTTATGCGGCGCTGGAGGAGCACGTCGCCATCCCGGCGGCCGAGATTCCAGACCGGATCCGGCAGACGGGATTGGTCCCATTGCTGGAGAGCGGACGCATCGAGCCTCGCGAATTCGTAGTCGCGATCAACAAGGCTTTTGGGGCGAACCTGTCGTATGAGACGTTTCGCGAAATCTGGGGTGCAATCTTCTTGCCGCATACACTGATTCCGGAGGAACTCGTGCGAAAGTTGAAGGAAAAATACCGGGTGATGGTGTTGTCGAATACCAACGCGATTCACTTCGAGATGGTGTGGGAGACGTATCCAATCCTGCGCCACTTCGATCACTTTACGCTCTCCCACGAAGCGAAGGCGATGAAGCCGGAGGACGCGATTTACGCGGCGGCATTGACGGAAGCCAAAGCCGCGCCCGGAGAATGTTTCTTCACTGACGATATCCAGGCGTATGTTGATGGCGCCCGTCGAGCCGGGATGCAGGCCGAGCAGTTCCTTGGATACGACAAGCTGCTGGTGGATTTGCGGGAACGCGGCGTAGCCGTATAGAAGACTATTTGGCGCCGCTAATCGCCCTGTCGACCCAGGCGCAGACGGCCTGCTCATCGGCGTGCGAGACCTTAGCTTCGCGATGGACCCAGTCATAACCGGGCAGAGGCATGCTCTTCTCGCGAAGGACCTTGCAGACGCCCTCCAGATCGCTCCAACTTGTAAACGACGTTTCACCCGGTTTCAGCCATTCGGAGAAGTTAAGGTGTCTGCGGCCGTCATCGACATGTTGACGGACTATCCAGGAAACGGGCGCTACGTGGGCATACCAGGGCCAAATGGTTTCATTGGAATGGCAATCGTAGCAGGCGCGTTTCAGAATGGATTGAACGCCCTCGGAAGGTTTCATGGCGGCGGTAAAGCTTCGGGCGGGGTCTGCAGGCGGATTGGTCTTTGCCGGGGCAGGGACGAACTGGATGAGGACGAACGACGCGAGCATTCCTAATAGCGATTTTTTCTTCATGGTTCCAAAGGGAAAAGGGCAGGCCGGTTGGCCTGCCCTTTTAGTGTACGTTTCCGGCGCGGTTTAGAAGAAGTACTTCAAACCGAACTGGATGTTACGCGGGGCCTGGACCTGGCTACCGATGGTGCCGAAGGTAGCGGGGCTACCGACGTTGGCGCCGGGAGGGGCCCAGCTAACGTTGTTGAAGGCATTGAAGAGTTCCATGCGGAGGTCGATGTAGTTCGACTCGGTCACATTGAAACGCTTGCCGATGGACATGTCGGAGCTGAAGTAGCCGGGGCCACGTTCGGAGCCGATGCCGGAGTTGCCAAAGGTGCCGTTGCCGGGCTGGCCGTAGGCGCAAGTGCCGTTGTCGACACCGGCGGCGCAGAAGACAGCGCCGCGAGCGGCGATGTCGGTCGGCAGACCGAACCAGTTGTCGACGTTGCGGCCAGCTTCGTCGACGGTCAACGTGCGGTAGCGGTTGGCGCGGACGTTGCCACGGACAGCCTGACCGGTGAGGTCATTGGCGCGAACGGTGATGGGCAGGCCGGTGCGGGCGGCAACGGAGTAGTTGACGTTCCAGCCGCCAGCGACGAGGTCAGCCGCTTTGCTCATTCCGGAGCCGAACTTCTTACCCTTGCCGACCGGGACGAACCAGGAACCGGCGATGGTGAAGTTGCTGCGGATGTCGAAGAACGACACACCGCGGTTGGCGCGGCGGTCATAGGCATTCTGCCAGTAGGCGCCTTCCCCGGAGGTGAAGCCGGAGCCGTAGTACCCGAGGTTATCGGTGAGGGTCTTGCCGTAGGTGTAGGCGGCGAGGAAGTCAAAGCCGGCGGCGAACTTGCGGCGGCCAACGACCTGCAGCGAGTGGTAGTCCATGGTAGCGGACGCTTCGGTGCGGGCGATGTTAGCGACGTTCGGCAGGACATTGATGAGCGGGCGGCGAAGGTTCAAGTTCGTCCACGTGGCGAACGGACCGACGCCGGCGATGGGCTGATTGGCTTCGACCGGGGCGACCAAGTGGGTGCCCTTTTGTCCGACGTAGCCAGCCTGGATGGAGGTGGAGTTGTCGAACTGGTATTCGGTAGTGAAGTTGATCTGGCCGGTGGTCTGGGGCCGGAGGTTCAAGTCCCAAGCGCGGCCCTGGAGCTGCGGAGTGGTACCGGCAACGGCGGGGCGGGGCATGTCGAGGGCGATGTTCGACGTGACCACATCGGAGAAGCCGGTGCGGATGGAGCCCGGGGTACGCGGATCGTAGGTGAAATCCGTCTCCACGAAGAAGGGCGGATTTAAAGGCAGGCGCAGGTTAGCGCCAGTGCCTTCCATGAAGCTCTGGTAGGCGTAGCCGCCGCGGACGACCATTTTGTTCTTGAACTGGTTGGGCGTCCAGGCGAAGCCGATGCGGGGCATGTACTGATTCTTATAGCCGTTGTAGAGCGCGTTGCCGTATTCGCCGCCGGTTTTGATCAGAGCACCGGTGAAGGTGTTGATGTTGATTTGGCGGTTGTCCTTCTCATAGATGGGCTGCATGTATTCCCAGCGCAGACCGATGTTGAGAGTAAACGTGGGGGAAACCTTGTAGTCGTCCTGGAAGAACAGGGCGGTGCGCCAGAAGCGGTGGCCCCAGGGATCGGCTACGGCGCCACGGCCCTTGCCGTTGAGCGAATCGGTGAGGAAGTCGCCGAAGTCCAGGCCGGTGTAGGTGCCGGTGTAGCGGAACAGGCCGAGGGCGCCATTGTTGCCGGCGTAGTAGCGGTCCTGGTTGTACTTCATCAACTGGGTCCCCATCTTGAGAAGGTGCTTGCCCTTCTGCATGGTGAGGTTGTCGTAGATGATGAACTTCTTGTCGACGGTGTTAGAGATGGACGCGCCGGAACCGATACCGGTGAGGCCGCTGCCCAGGCCCACGCCGCTGAGGCCGGGGATGGGCTGACCGCCGGGGATGCCGAACTTGGAGTTGCCATCGGCGCCGAGCTGACCGGACCAATCGAGGACGAGGTCATCGATCTGAATGCGCGAGAAGGAGAAACGCGCTTCGTTGACAATGGACGGGGTGATGGTGCGATTCCAGTTGCCGACCCAGGAAGAGGTGGGGCCGGACTGGCCGCCGGTCATGTTGACAGGCAGGGCGGCGCGGCTGGTGGCCTGTTCGTACCGGCCGATAGACCAGCGAGCCATGAAGGCGTCTTTGTCTGTCGGGCGATAGTCGACCTTGGCGTCGGCCTGATGGTTTTCCACTTTGCCGGCCGAGGAGCTGGCATAATTGCCGCCGATACCGAGCGGCCCTGTGCCGGCCTGGGTGGGCAGCGGGTAGAGCGAGGGGTTGGCGAACAGGAACCGAGCGACCGGGCTGAAGCGGGAGACCGGAATCTGTTTGCCGGGGAAGGGCTGGCCGTTGGTGGGGTCGGTAATCTGGGCGTTGGGGAACTGGCTCAAGTCGCCGTTGCGCCAGGACTGCGGGGCAACGCTCGCCGTGGCGGGGCCATCGGTGCGCTGCTGGGTGCCTTCGTAATCGATGAAGAAGAACAGCTTGTTCTTCTTGATGGGGCCGCCGAGGGTGCCGCCGAAGATGTTGCGCTTGAAGCCGGTGCGGGTGGCCGTGGAGACGTTGCGGTTGCGGAAGAAGCCGTTGGCGTTGAGCTTGTTGTTCTGGAGGAACTCAAACACGTTGCCGTGGAACTTGTTCGTACCGCTCTTGATGGACATCATGACGGTGGCGCCGCCGGAGTTGCCGTAGTCGGCCGCGGCGTTGCCGGTGAGGACTTTGACTTCTTCGAGGGCATCGACGTTCGGCGAGTAGCCGACGCGATTGTCGATGGAATCGTTGACGTCCACGCCGTCGAGCATGAAGTTATTGGTCTGTTCGCGGTTGCCGTTGACGTAGGGGCGCGCGCCGAAGCGGCTGTTCATGCCCTCCGGATTCGGCGAAACGGCGCCGGGAATCAGCAAGGTTAGCGACACGAAGTTGCGGCCCTTGAGCGGCAGTTCCGTAAGCTGTTTGGAGCTGAGCGCCTCACCCGTCTGCGTCGATTCCGTCTGCAGAACCGGCGCGGCGGCCGTGATTTCCACCGACTGCGACGTCTCGCCGACTTCCAACTTGAAGTCGATACGCGCAACCTGACTGACCTGCAGGCTAAACGGACCCGCAGTCGATTTCTTAAACCCTTTCACCTCAGCCGCCAGATTATAGCTGCCGATGGGGAGGAACAGCAGGCTGTAAACTCCGGAGTCGTTGCTTTGTGCGGAGTAAGTCACGTTCGTGCCGGCATTGGTAGCCGTCACTTTGGCGTTGGGAACAACGGCGCCGGATTGATCGGACAGCGTTCCGGTGAACGCGCCGGTGATCGTTTGCGCGGAGACCGAGAGGGCCAGCGTCGCGCTAACGAGCGTAATTAAATTCAGTTTTCTCATAATTGAACAACACCTGTGCACCTTTATTCTAAGCACGATGGGGTATGCACTGCAAGCTGTATCTAGTTGATTTTAATGGAGTTATTCTACGGCTTTTGGGAGTTCCGTATATGAAAAAATGGAACTGTAACAAACAAAAGGAGATCCGTGTGTCCCAATTAAAGGAGCGCTGTGTCGATGC